>Ga0138262_1534309_pt1 | contig 12721 bp, 17 predicted proteins | sample RNAB_720151113_FD_105265 | JGI IMG/M metagenome (GOLD analysis project Ga0138262, IMG submission 105265) | Metatranscriptomics of polar marine prokaryotic and eukaryotic communities from Palmer Station, Antarctica after 72hr light incubation -... | ecosystem: Environmental > Aquatic > Marine >...
CAAACAAATATGAATTTCATCACATATTGGATGTTTATTTTGGTAATCATGCCATATTGTGACGCTTTTAGGTGCTAGGACCATCTGGCTGGATGCGATATGTGTGTTCAGCAGACGGCTGCTACGTACCTCAGAAACGAGACGTATACTTGCCAAGCGTGTGACGCAGGCTTGTATCTTTATAAGTATCTCAATCCAGTTTCACAAATATTCACGGGCATTTGTGTTCCTGATTGCCCAGCAGCCGATTTTGAAACTGTCAACGACCCCACTCGTGGGCAGTGCATGTATCTCGGCCCTTACTGCCAAACGTACGGCTTCGCGACCTTCGGCGACTACAACCAGTTTCCGACTTGTATCTCCAGTCTATTTGATGGTAAAGGTTACGTCTTGGGGACGCGGGTGGAAGTAGTCTCTTGGTTGCTGGGCGACTACAATTCCACGACTTTCAATACGACGAATACTTACGCTTAGTCCATAGCTGATTTGAATAAGATTGGATAAGAATATGCTTAGCCAACGGTCACGAACACTTATTCAGATAATGTTGCGGTGACTGGCCCTGATGTTAAAGTAGTTGCACAGTGCCAGAGCATATAATGCGACTCTTGCGACCAACAAAACCTCACCAGTTGCGTAACTTGCTGGGGTCGTTTTGCCAACACTAGCTCTGGAGCCTCTCCTGTGGGCAAGTGTCTTGATGTTTCGAGATCATGTAATTCCTTGTACAAACCCAAAGCAGACTTCAAACTTGGTTGTTACTAAACCAGATAAGACTGTCAAGGGTGTGAAATCTGCGATTTTGGATGGACGACGCACGTACAAGACTCAACGTGTGTCAAGTGCTCCAATCTGGATAGTCGATGTCGGGATTGTGCTGGTGATGCCTATTACAATAATTTGACATGTACGGACTGCCTAGATGGATGGGGAGTTGATTAGTAAACCGGGTTTTGCAAGCAGTGCACTGGTAAATATGCTTTGACATGTTCGTTTAATAAAACGACAGGAGAAGAGAAGACGGAGCTGTGTGAAAAAGGACATGTGCTATCATCAGATAATATTACTTGCGCCTAACACTGCGAAAAAGGCTTCCACCCAAGCGTCATCTTCGGCAACGCCTCCAACAGCCTTTCACAATTAAAACCGCACACCGTGTACTGCGCAGCTTGCAACGAATCCTGTCGGACGTGCAGCACCGGCAATGCTACCAATTAATGCACCTCTTGCCACGGAGGCTAATATATGTCAATAACCACTGTTGGAGACATAATGGGCACATGTACCAACAAGACGCAGTTGTATTCCAATTCGACGTCACCTGCATAGATTTATAAGATGCAAGTATTGAATCTGGCTAACTATGCCAATTACGAGACCTATAAACACAATGACGGTGCACATCTTCAACAAAATTTCATTTATGCTTTGTTCAACGCGTACGAACAGTCCTACAAACACAAAGGCATGAAAGTTTATGTCTTGCTCGAAACAGGCAGTCACTACATCTTGCCTGTTCAAATGGCCCTGTACCTGAACCAAGCAATCCTCCAGCCCTTCGTCGACTTCGTCAACCCGGAGTTGGACCTGGTCGTGATGCCTCTGAACTGCTCGACAGTCTTTGAGATGGGTATGACTTACCAATCTGGAAGTTGCTTGAATGACCTAAACCCTAATTCAACGATGCCAAGCGACGTATATCTTTATAATAGCGCAGGAAATGCCTTCAACATGTAGATTCCAAGTTCTCTTTATTGGTCTGGTATTACATTTGATGGTCTTAATTCATTGATTTAGAATAAGTATGTTACTACAACGGGTAGTCTGTGCTACTGGAACAATCCCTAAAGTACTGATTTTATTGCAAGTGGTTTCTCGTGTCCAAACTTCAGCAGTGGATAATTTATTCCCATTGATTAAAATCCTATTTGTGCGCATAGATCATATGAGTCCATATTCCAATTCAGGAACGTGGAGAAGAATATTACGTCAACGGCTGACATATAGAGGTTGGAGATTACGAATAGTACTTTTTAAAATATCTTTTATGAAATAGGGTCTGTCGTGAGACTTCCGAATAATCCTAAAACATCAAGTGAACTTGCGAAGCCATGGAACCTGACCATTTCAAATACGACTTTTGAGAACATGAATTTCTGCGGCTCGATTGTCTCGAACGACTTTCCGGTTTTCGAAGGAACACCCAATAATACTGTTCAATATTACAACTCAGTTTTGAAAGAGCAAATTTCAGAAAGGTATGATACGTTGTATGGCACGGCGTATGGCAAGTCGCGGCACTTGATCATGAATCTCAGCTGCGAGTGGGCGAATACCACGTGTCACACGTTAACTTTTTAAAATAATACAGTTAGAAATATGTGGATGTACAAAAAAGCATCGACTGCTTACTTCTAACAAAAGGTGAATTGGCAAATGCAAAAGTTTGGAATCGTTTTTCATGTTAAAGACTTTCCTGGAAACATCACTTTTATCAATAACACTATGACAGGAACAGTTCAGTGGTACAATGACATTTGTACAAATTGGGCTATTGGTGGAGTATAAGGATTAGTTAATGGAATGTTTAATACAGCGCCGACCACTTAGTGGACCAGCATACCTGAATTCTACAAAGGAAATGCCGGCGTGCATTCGTAATATCTCGTGCCGGAGCAGAACGCCACCTATCAAGTGCACTCAATGGTCTTGATCGAAAACCTTCGGCAAGGCAACTGGGTCAACATCTCTAACAATGTCTTAAATGCCACGATCACGTCGAATGCTTTGATTTAGATAACTCAAAAGATTAATGCAGATATGACGACCAACCTGACTTTAAATGGGACATACACAAATGAAACTATCAATTGGACAAACCAAGGGCAAATCATTCTCAATAACAATACTTTCATTGAAGGCGGCTCATACATCGGCACAGGAGCAATTTTAATCACCAAGTAGGACGAGTCCAACCAGACAGAGCTTGTTGACGCTTCAAACTATTGCGGCAAAGGCATAACGATCACAAACAATACGTTTTACAGAATCTCTGGAACATGTTTAGCGGACACAAGTTTGATAAGGGTTTAGTGTAACAACACAGCTCTGGCCGAGCAGGTCAATTAAAACAACACCAACAGATTTGCCTTCATTAATCAAACCAGATAAGTTGCTCCAACACAAGGCCACGGCGCTAAATTTTGGAACGAAACTTCGCTTCAAACACTTGTGCCAAAAGTGCCTCTCTTCGGTAACTTCAATTACGACGATCTCTTCGGTGGTATCATAAAGGATTACAACTACAGCAACACCGAAGCAATGGTCGTAAGCGGTAACATTGTGAAAAACTGCTCCGTCGGACTGCAACAAAGATATCGCAAAGGCGTATTTAAGAACGAAACTGATTACTTACTTAATTATACAGGCAGTCTGTTCACCTTCCAAGACATCCTGAGAGTGGAGTTCCACAACAACAGCTTCGATGGGGTCTATCCTTTTAATAATTGGGATTTTTATCAAGTGAACTCGCCGTTTTATAAGCACTTGGCGCTCGCTGATTAGGTTGGTGCAGTGCTGACGTCTTTTAATTCGACGCAGGAAGCAACGAACTATGTTAACACAGATCATAGCTCAGCCATAATCGTAGCCTCTAACGTTTATGATTTCAACATGTACAACTGCACTCTCAACAACACCTTAGCCCGAAAACTAGCAGATGCTGTCATCCTGCACTCCATCAACGGCATGAAGGATCTTGCTGTCAAGCAATTATCGGTAAACAGCTTGGACTACGCATACAGAGAACTGTTCAACCTCAGAGATATATCCTATGCGTATTACAAATACTCCAGAAATCCGCTGAAGTTGAAGCATAACTTTAGCTTGCTGGATGTCAATATCACAGGGGTTACGGCTTTCCCATCTTAGAAATTAGGAAAGGATGATGCTTTGCTATTCAATAACTTAAATGGCAGTTTGGTCTTGCAGGATTTGAATATTAGTAATGTGCAGATTAACGACGTATAAACTGTTCCTGGAAATGATAACAATGATCTAGCGGCAGATATTTCTACAAGGATTTCGGGTATTTTGCAAGCGGAAGCAGAGAATATGGTTATAGAGAACCTGAACGTTACCACCGCTGACCTGAGGCCAACTGATTCGACCTCAAGTCCTATTGAAATTCAGTTTTATAACTTATCAGCTATTGATCCAACTTCCCTACTGTACACCAAACCCGTATTAAACATCGTGAACTGCACCTTCAAGAACATTCAGACTGCCCATGCTGCCACCATACCGATTGCGTAGAACCTCACCGCCAAAGGTGGCCTCTTTTCGTTCTACCACGACATCCTGGAATATGACGTAAATATAATAAACACTGAATTTAATCGCACATCTGCTTCTTATAAATTCGATTGGGCAAACAAAAATGAAAATGTGACTGTTGATCCGTCTGTAGTCACCATATTCAAAACTGTCGGAGTAAATGAAGAAATTGGCTAAGCCAATGGAATGAAAATATCTATCAAGGATTCCAAATTTGATGACGTCTTTCAAGATGTTGGGGCAGACAACGGCTTCGTCAGAATGGAACTTTTCAATTTCCGAGAGCCCATATATCAGTTAAACCTCGAGGATAACGTCTTCTAGGCTTTTGAAGCTGCTTGGGCAACAGTTGGCACTTCAAGCAATCAGACATTTGCGATTTAAACTTTTAATGCTAATTCAGGACCTCAATAAATATATTTCAAAAATTCCATATTTGCAGGAGCTGGAGGGCTAAGTCGTTAAGAGGCGCACGATAACATCAAAAATACTACGAGCGCCAACCTTGACCCTTTTAATAAAAAAGGTGCGAGTTTTTCAATGTTTGATTTTTTGAATTACTAAAATTCAACTTCTTAATTTGTAAATTTAAGCAATTTAGAGTTTCACGGCATCGATTGGAATCATAATCGCTCAAGAACTTACTGGAAAGACCACGGCTAGGCTGCTACACATACTACTACACATTCCAATGGCAATCATTCCTATATTTTAAGGTCAGGATCTGTCATAAGAGCTTCCAAATCCACGGTCAAGATGGATAGGATTAATGGATTTAACCTGGCATCGTTGAAACAAGGAGCATTTTTGTAGATCATAGATGATATTGAGATTACGACCAATTCTACCAATTTGCCAACGACGTCAATAGGCGTGCCCGATATAACTCAATGTCCGTCAGGTGAGTATCCTATGGCATTTGGAACTGGCTGGAAATGCACCAAGAAGTTGTTTAACGGAGATGATTTAACCCTGCCAAAGCATTTTTACTGCTCTCCTTAGTTCTACCCGGTTTATCAATCAACCCCAAAAGGATATGAATGGCAGTGCACCAACGGCAAAGTAATGAAAAGTGATATTAAGTATAATCCTAACTCTTCGAATCAGGTTACTCTTTCAAATGCTGTATTCATGAATTGTACCTCAAGTCTTGGAGGAGTCATTTATGCCAAGAATGATGACAAGAACCTTCATCTTCAAGTAAAGATTATCGACAGTAAATTCTTTGACAATTTCGCACAAGATGCAGGAGTGCTTTATTGGGATTCTAAGAATCAAAGCTTATCAGCTATTAATCTACAAATCCGTAGAAACGAGGCAATATATGCAAACAGCTTTGCTTACTTCAAGAACTCTGGAAATAATTCCATAATACTAGATAGAATAACTTAAGATTATGGGTTCACCAATGGATCTGGCATTGTCAAATTTGTAAATACTCATGCGATTATATCCAATAGCGTTTTTAACAATAACTAAGCGAAGAACGTAACGCATGGCTTTCTGATCATTGGGGAGTATGAAGCTGGCAACACTTAGGCTCAGCCAAATATTACAATGCATAATGTTACTCTCGAGTAATTTAAAACTTTGAGAGATGAATCATAAAACATGAACGGGTCTTATATTCATATAGCTAGGGCACCTCAGCCTGTCAACTAGACCAAAGCTTACTTCACGCCTGCGCTTCATATGAATTATACATCTTTTAGACTGGGTTCTGCACATTATGGAGGTGCCATTTATGCTAGAGATATGGACGACTTCACAATGACAACTTACGATACTTGGTTTGTCAATAATCGAGCTAATATCAACGGTGGAGCAATTTACTTAGATGACCTGGACAAATATAACGTCTTAGTCAATAGAACCTTCATGCAATACAACCTTGGTCGAAAATGGGGTGACAACATCTACGCTCGATAAACTAAATTGACTCCTTCTGGCTCATCAACATCAACTTCAACAGTCCGAAGAAGAATGCTATAAGGTTGGGAGGGTTAAGAAACCACTGCAGCCACCCGAAAAATCGAAATAAGCTAAACAGCATTTCAAACACCTCTCTCCGAAAACCAAATGTACTTCTCAGGAATCCAAGACCTAGTAATTCGCCAATCAGAATTTGCTGGTATCGATGACTCTTAAGCAGCTGAGGGAGCCAGCATGTACTGCGACAATGTCTATGCTTTAACCGTGTAGCAGTCTCTATTCATAAACCAGACATCATTGATTAGAGGAGGAGCTATATATACAAAGAAGAGCGGGAAGGATTACTTTGGGTAAAGTTGGAGTGGAAGTGTTTAGAACTTTTATGCCAATACATTTGAAGGATGTCAAAGTCAATAAGGAGCAGCCATATACACCCACAATGTTACAAGCACAAGCATCAATTACAATATATTCAAAGAAAATATTGCCATGATGTTTTATACTCCAGTCATAAACAATGGCGCAAAGTTTCTTAGAAAGAGCTGGACTCAAATCACAAAATAAGCTGAAAGAGGAAGAGGACCTGACATCTTCTTCAAGTGTGAAAATGAGTTAGAGTGCAGACTTGAACTTGGATTGGATAACAACTTCAACGGAAGTAAAATCTTTGACACAAAGACATAGAAAAACCTCACCGAGGTCTTAACGGACCCTGTTTATTACACCAAGGTGGAGCCTGTGGCCCCACCATCTTTAATAGATATCTTAAAGCAAGCCTTCATTGTTTCATACCAGGGAACGAAAGTTGTAGTCATGCAAGATATGAAACAATACAATGAAACATTGCCAATGGTAAAGACAAAAACAACAAATATGTAAGCTTTCACATATATCATCAAAGACTCTATAGATATCTCAACAGACTCAGGCCCACAAAAAGCTTATAACCTGACAGAATTTAAAGTTAGGAGCTCATCGATGTTTGGAGGCTTTCCGTTAGCAATCTTGGACAACAGTAATTAGGTTTAGATTTATGACCAGTTCTCTACATTTACCATTGATTCAATGCTCACAGACACTCAAAACTAACCAGTAAAGGTGATGCTCATCGAAAACAACTTATTCAACACAGATAATTTAGGAGAAGTATTGTTAGAGGCAAGAGGAAAGTCTACAATTTAATTCAAAGCTGAATATGGTTTCTTTAATGTGCCAAAGATTTATATTTAAGCAACTCCCAATTAGCTGGTGTAGCTAAGATTGAACTTTACTCTTTATAATCAAAATCAAGACTTTAAGCTCATTAGTTACAAAGTTGGAATCAAAATGAAAGACTGTGACATTGGAGAGGTCACCTAAGATAATGGAACCTGTCGACTATGTGAGGGTCCACATCTTTACAGTCTCAACACATAATGGAACATCTCAGCTGCCGAAAGAATACCGCCTTAAAACTGCTCTATTTGCGACAACAACACATTCACATGTCACAATGGTCACAACATTTCATCAAATATGAACTATCAAAACATAATGAACAACTCTGTGCTCTTTGCCAAGTGTGATTAGTTCGTTGGCTCTCCTCGCTGTTACCCAAACAACACTTGTAAAGTAGGCTATGATGGCCTAATGTGCAAATAGTGTGCAGCTAACTTCTACAGAGATTTCGATGGTCAATGTTAAGAATGTGCCTTATCAGTGAGCGGAGAATCCATCACGTATTCTAGTCCAACCGTCACTGCTTTTAGAATGGGCTTTAATGTTGTCATTTTACTAATCGTAATTAAAATCGTTAAGGATTTAGCTGTGTCTGGTTAAGAAAAAAACAAATTGAATGCTGGAGTTTACTTGTTCAAGAATATTGTCAATTACGTTATTTACTTGGTGCTTCTGTCCCAGATCTTTCAAGATTACTGGATGAGAGAAGCTTGGGAGCCTAATTCGTTGATGAAGCAGTTTGTTGAATTCATTAGAGTGTTTTATACAGTTCCTCTAAAGGCAGTGGACGCATAGTGCTATATTCAACAGAATACTTTGGTTTAACTTAAAACAATAGATGTCAAGAATAGAACGGTTATCCCAACTGATGTAAATTTGGTATCTACAACTATAACTGCGTTTTAAAATTCAGAATTTGACAGACGAGAAAAGCAAATGATTGCCCTTGCTGGTATTACTCTTGGTCTTTTCATCATTCTCATTGTTTATTCAATTTGTTGCGTTGATAATTCATAAAATGAATAAAAAGAAGATAGCGATTATGATGAGATAGTAGAACCAGAGATCCATTAGGCACCAAATTAAGATGACGAAAGCCGAATCCAACAATAATCACCATCATATACCGGATATGACCAAACAGGAAGGTCAACATCATAGAAAAAGCTTGTGTACGGCTAGAAGAAACCGGAATATAAAGAATACGACGAATATGAAGGAGGAGTTAATGACCAAGATAACGAAGGCAATCTTTCGGTAAACAATAATTCCTATGAAGAATACGACGAGCATATCGATCCAAACATGTATAGAATACCACAGAATAATGCTCCTATTCAATCATAGCAATACATCGATTATAATAACGATTATGGAACCAAAGCTGCTTCATCTCTACTTCCTGTTGCTGGTCGGTTTTCTAATACATAGCCTCAAGCAATCTAATATGGCCACCAACAATTGTCTAACTCTATGTATCCGGATTAATTGAATAATGATTATATGCGAGACCCCAATTCAGCTCCTGTTGACCATGCTTAAAGTTATAGCTAGTAGCCTGTTGGTATGCCCAACATAGGTACAGCTCAATAACTCCAGGCTCTCCAGTAACAAAACCAGCCGTCGCAATCTCAAAATGCGCCAAATAACTAATAGCTCTAGGCTTTGTAATTAAGACTTCAGGCATTGTAAACCAGTTAACATGAATAGAAGCAGTTGAAGTTTGGTTAATAGAATACTGAGGGAATCAATTTCCAACCAAAGTAAGCAAGTTTAAAGAAACCAATCTCCTAAAAGCTCTATCAAGACTAACTACAACTACCAAATATGGACAAGGCTAAATCTGCTTAAGTTGTTTAAAAAGGCGCCTACTCTGACAATGGCAGGTTGGACAGCTTTATAAATCAAAGAGGAAATCAACTTTAAAGAGGTGCAACTCAATTGGAGCATTACAGAGTCTAAGATGATTTGAGTGGTTTCAACTAGTCAATGCATGCTAGATCCATGATGAATGTTTCCAGAAGGAGTAGAGGTACAGGTCAAGCAAGTCTTGAAGTCAGAAAAAAGATTGCGAAGATGACGAGTTAAAAACACAAACAAGAAGAAGAGGAGAAAGCCAGAAAAATCGTGCCAAGGTACAAGTTCCATCAATCGACGCTTGGTTTTATGATATTTGTTTTTATGAGCAACACCTAGATCATTTAGTAATTCTTATTGACCTTCTAATGTGCCAAGATTACCATAGTAGGAGCTCCTAGCTCTGAACAATGGACATAGACCTCTTTCAACTACTATGATACAGGAATCGAATGCAATCCCAACGAGATCTACCAGAAAAGCTCTTTTGCATTTGTCATCTTTTACTTGATCTTTTTCAGCGCGCTTCTGCCTCTGTATGTGGTTTGTAAATCCAGAAAGGAATTCATCATTGAATATGCAGGGCTGGTAATTAAAGCGATGATGTTATGCCTGGCTCATTATGGTTAAATGCTGACCGATGTAGAAGTTAATGTTGGTGCATCACTTCTTTTGGTCATCCAGTTGGTCTTATTCATGATTTGTAGACCTCATCAATATAACGGTAAACACGATCAAGCAGCCAAACTCAACAGTTTAAATTTCATCGATTTCTTGATGTATCTGATTCTGTGCATCTCCTCAATCGTCAGTATGTTCGCCAGCCTATTTTAGAAAGACCTGACTGATTATCTTTTCCACACGATGTTCATTTTCCTATTTGCTCTCAACGTCATCTATGTCATAATCTGGTTCCTAACAGTTCTCAAATATGGCTGGAAACATTTCAGCATCACTCCAAAATACGCTGGCTTGTACTCTGTGCTAACATGTGGTAAATAATAACCAAAGTCCAAAGAAGAAAAACCAGAACTCTCCGAAATAGAACTCCAACAACAAAATGAAGTTGACGTTGAGAAGAAATAAGACTTGCAAAAGCTGGAAATCTTCATAAGTTATCTACAAGATAGGAAAAAGGAACTAAATACCAAAGAAAACGACAAAGCAAATCATTAATAATCACAGAGAGATAGAGCAGTTACGAACAATGCTTCAACTTCATAAATAATTAATTAAGGTTAGCTGAATTAGCATCAATTGTGGGATGACATTCACATGATTTTGAATTATGATCAACCGTAAAACGCTCCTGCTTAAGAGCCTGCTGAAAATGTTGAAAGTGAAAACCCGATTTATGTTTAGAGCGGGCATGACTTTGATAAAGATTATGTTGATCAAGCAGCGCCGTTTAGATAATTACCCAATGAGCTTGGTAAAGGACATGACCAAGAAAAACAAAATGTTGATGCAGACGACTATGGTGGTAAGTAGGTAATGTATATATCTTAGAGCGTAGATCTATCTGAACTTGATGACATTGAAGATGAAGGACGCAGAAATAACGGAAACATTCAAAAGCAAATCAATTATAGTGACAAGTAAAGAATCGCTAAAAATGAATTGCTTTTCAGTAATGAAGAGGTTAAGAAGCCAAGTCCAGAAGAACAGTTTGAAATACTACGAGATCTGCAAAGACGAGTAGAAGAAATGAACAGACGGAAAGCTATTCTTGCTGGGCATGATCCAGATATTGATGAGCCTTATTCAGAAGGACAAGACCATGATTCAAGGGATAAAGAAAACTAGTTATATCGGCAACAATAACATCACCAAAGTTCACCATTCTCAGATCATGATGGAATCGATTTTGTAGTGCCTTTGAAAAATGAAGAAAATAAAACTGACCACTCAATAGAGTCCTTGAGTGATATAAACATTATTGAATTTGACGGTAAAGATGATATTAGTCGTATTCAGTAAAATAGAGGAATGGCTGATGACGGAAACCTTTAAATTGAAGCGTCTTAGGCAACTTTCTTCAATGATACTTTTTCTCAAGCTGAAGTAACTTAAGCCCTTGATAAGATCAATAAAGAAGAACGCGCAAAAGAATTCGGAGCAATTCCAGAATCACCAGCTCCTGAACCTGGAAAACTAAGTCAAATCTAAAGTCTTATGAAGGAACTCAACTTCTTCAACACCAAAATGAAAGATAAAGTTGTGAAGGATATTGATGATCATGATGTCGATGCTCAACTTCAAGCTCAGAAAGATATCAAAGCGACGTCTTAATTCAACGATCCATCAACGCAAAAGAAAGGATCGAAACCTGTAGATTATGGAAAGTATAAAGACAGCAGCTCAGATGATGATAACCAAATAGGAAAGATTGAAGCAGGAGACGGCCCTTCTGAATTGAGTGATATTTAAAGGATCAGCTAGAGATTAGGAACAAATCTAAAGGACCTGCAAAAGAACTATACCAATACACACTAAGCAGCAGCTCAAGAGCAAAGAGCTGCGTACGATCACAAGTAAGAAATGGATCAAATGAATGTTGGTTAGAAGATTACACCAGGTGGCCCAGCTGAGCCAGGAGATGAATAAAACGAACTTCAGAAAATGCTGCGACAACTTGGTAATTAAAATAAATAATTAAGAGACAAAAGTCCTAGTTTTGTCGTGGAGCCATCAGCATACTCTCACGAGTTTTAGTAATAGCTTTTCTCTCAAGACCAGAATGATGGCACCGAAAACCTATCAGATTTGTAAAAGATGATGCTAGGTCTCGGAGATTTGCATAAAGGCATGAAAGACAGAGCACAAGTTTTAAATATCACTGACGCTGTTGAAAAGCAAGGAACGCTTAAAGGTTATTTGGGAAGTGATATAGATGATAATGGTGGCCCATCTTCAAAGAAGAACAGTGCCGATATGAGAAATAAAGAGTGGCAAATTCAAAATCAAATTAAGATAGAGCTTACCACACACAATCACTCACAAAATGATGAGTCTTCTGTGGTTGGAGATAGATAAGAAACCAATGAGAATGTTCGGAAAGCAAGATCAGTTCTTAATGCTGGAGTTTAGAAAGCCCTCTAGCAACAGAGGAAAGCCAATGAAGAGCACAAACGTTCAACGTCTAATTCTAAATCACCGAGGTAAATAAGCGGAGAAAGTTCTGGAAGAGAAGCAAAGAAAAATCAAGCTAAAAAGGATAAAGAAAAGATAATGAAGAAGATATCGAAGTCAATGAAAGATGACCTTCGCAAGAAATCACAGGAGATCAAGGAGCTGCAAAGAAAGAGGAGAGAGCTAAAGAAAGCCCAAGAAATGAATAATAAATCATGAACGTACTTTTACTCTTTCTTAATTTTCA
>Ga0138262_1223104_pt1 | contig 12711 bp, 11 predicted proteins | sample RNAB_720151113_FD_105265 | JGI IMG/M metagenome (GOLD analysis project Ga0138262, IMG submission 105265) | Metatranscriptomics of polar marine prokaryotic and eukaryotic communities from Palmer Station, Antarctica after 72hr light incubation -... | ecosystem: Environmental > Aquatic > Marine >...
AGCTGTTAAAATCTACATAATAGAATAAAAGATGATTATTTACAAAATATTTTATTGGTTTATGATTACGGATTTATTATTAAGACACAAGGGTAAGTCAACAAAGGGAAAGTATTCACCTCTGGCTTCATTTCTTTCCCGCTTTGGCCGTAGGACCTCCCTTCTGAGATTGTTTGGCGCCAGCCTGCTTTTGAGCGTTGGCCTCCTTTTTCTTAGTCTTGGACTTTGGAGCTTTGGTGGGCTGCGCGAGTGGTGGCTGAGACTTCGACTCTTCCTTGTCTTCCGTTCGAGGAGGACTATTCTTTACCTTGGCCGGTTCTTGAGAAGCTTTGGACTCCTCTGCCTCATTATTCTGCGCCTCGGTGTATTGTTGTATTGTTGGATATTGATGTTGGTATTCAATGCCTAATATCCTTGGGATCAGATCCTCAAGGTTCTACCTTTCCTCTTCAGGAGTCTGCTAGCCGTGTGCTCGTGCCCTGACAAATGTCGCCAGCTCCAGGTCCAGGCGACCGTGGACCGCCCTCAGTTCGTCTTGGATTGCAGCGAAGTTGTACGAGCTTTTGCCAATATTATTAAACTTGTTCAGAGGGTCCGCAATTATCAGCTGAGGCTGGTTGAAGTGAATTGGCATGTTTCTACCTCTTGGGTCGTCATCGAGGTCATCTTGGTTCTGATTATTCACCAGTTTCTGTAAAAGTGCCATCAGTTAGCCCTATGGACCTGTTCCTGGGTGGCTTGGCCCTCCACCCACAGCATCGTTTGTGCTCATTTTCTTTGCGTTGGCGTAGAGTCCACAAGTACAAACGTGTCCATCAATGATTTCTTCCTCTCCTTCGGTTTTATTCTAGTTAATATTACAGGTTCGACTGTGCAAAATATACATGAGTTGACTTTTATCTACGATTTGACAGTCTAAGGCAATTCCTTTTTCAAGAGGTTAGAATACGAAGCCATATTCCCATAGGAACTATCTAAATATTTTTCCAATGTTATGTTAGCTGTCTTTTGTTTGACTAGCTGGTGACCCTGATTGCTCTCTCGTCTTCAAAACTGCCAGAATCATTTGTATCAGACTGTAAGAGCTGAGACCTCCAGAGAAGGGCTTGTTCAAATTCTTCAAGCTCAAAAACTTCTTGAAGATCAAGGCTAAGGTTTTCATATCTGGATGCTCTTCCAGCTTTTGCTTGATGTATTTGCAGCACTGCAGCCCAAGATGCTCGTGAGATGACTCATCTGACGACTTCTCGTGCTTCTTTGGCTCGTCAAGAGTGATGTCAATGTTGAGAACTCTGCATTCCTCCTCCAAGATGTCTTGGAAAGCATCTGTCTTGATATTCTTGCTTTCGTTTTCTCTTTCTTGGATTTTGGTCAAGTTAATCTCCAATTTGATGACAGGAACAGAAGCTGTTTATATAAGAGTATTTGTTTTAAGTGCAAAAACGCTGTTAAGTGCCTGGTGGAGCATTTGCATCTCCTCGATCAGCTCTTGTCGATTCATTTAATGGAATCGCGGCGAATCTTGATTGATGAAATCATGCACCAGGATATCAAGGTCGCTGGAGTCGATGGCTAGACCAGTCGCCATAGATCCATACATATCAATCTTGACCGTCTCCTTGTCATCTCCGTGTTAAGTCTTCTACTTTTCTCTGTATACCTCTTTGATTTTATCTCGAATTAACTCAAAGGCAATTTATCTTAGTTTTTATGTCTTGAGAAGCTTCATTTCTTGATCTTGCTTTAGTTTGACGATTTAGGCGTCGAGCACCTCGTAAAACTCAGGCACGAAGCTAAGCTCCTGAAGCTCCAACGTTGCCAAACCATTATGGAAAGGCGACCACTCTGCTGGCTCATCGACATACCCTTGACTCTGCAGCTGCGCCAGCGCCGCCATCTTTTGCATACTCTCAGCTTTCTGATTGTAATTGACTTACTAATTGATATACATATTATTGAGATCATACTGGTTATACAACGGTTGGTTCATCATTTGTCCATTCTAAGGATTGAATCCATAAAATCCTTGGTTACCACCTGGTTGCCTTTGCTGTGATGCTGGAATAAAGACTCCACTTTGATCGTTCAAAGATTATGGCTTGTAATTGTTATTTTGCATGAAGTCTCCGGAAGCTCCAATTGGTTGGGAGGGCATGGGCTTCTAGTACATGTTTTGGGGCGACTGCTGGAAGTTCTGGTTGAACTGGTTGTAGGAGTTAGTCTGCTAAGGTTGGAAGCTGCCAGGCTGAAATTGGTTTGGAGAAGTAGAGCTTCCTACGTTTTGAACGCCTTCCACATACATGTCAATTGGGTTCACTCTTAAGTTTGCACTTGGGATTTGATCAGCAATCTTGACTGGCGTCAATTTCTAGGCAGGTTTTTGCCCAGAGCCTCCTTGACGAGAATCTTGGTTGCTTTGCGCTGTTGATGTTCTGCTATTTTGGTTTTTATCGGGCTTGTTCCATGTATTGTTTGGGTTCATTTGCTAGTTCTTCATAAATTATTGCTACTGCGCTTGTTGCATTTACTAATAGAGCTGATTCTACTAAGAAGGATAAAAGTTGGTGTTGCCATTCGCACCAGGTTGATGACCTTGGGAGTTATTAACTCCAGCAGTTGGAGGCGAAAGTCTCTGCTGGGTGCTGGAGTTGAATTGGTTTTATTATTATTGGTTAAGATACTATTGAAAAACGAATTGGTTGTACATGTTCATTTGCTGTTATTGACTGTTGTTCTAATTATTCTATCCTTGAGTTTGAAGATTACTTTGAGGTGGAACACCTGACCCAGCAAAGTTCATTTGATTGTACATAGCATTTTGATTTGGTTACTGCATTTGCTGTTGAAATCCAGCTCCCATAGCTCCTTGATTGTAATGATTGTTCATATTTGGCATCATATAAGGGTTAATGGGGTGATTGGAGGTGAAGTTCTGATTAGGGTTGAATCCTGCTAACTGAGACTAGACGTTGTTTATTTGCCCGTTGTTTTGAGGCAGCATATTCTGCATGGCGTTCAATTGATTGGAGTTTGGAAGCAACTGTCCAACTCCAGAGCCATTACTACCCTGGGTGCCGTTTGCGTACCCCATCGGCCCGAATCCCATGAAGTTTGGCATATTCGGTATATTTGCCATGCTATTCTAGAAGTTGTTAAGCCCATTGAAGTTATAATTTCCTTGGCTAACTTGCATATTATTGAAACCAGGCGGACTTAAAGTAAATCCTTAAGGCATCTGATTCGCCTAAGCGTATTGAGCAAACTATTATTAGTTGGGAAGGAAATACTGATTTGCATTCTAGCCATTTTAAGTGATTGGATTGGTTTGGATTGGATTGTTCAAATTATTATTGGCAGTATTAGGTGTATTAAGTGTATTAGGTGTCCACTGATTTTGGATCGATTATTGATTATTATTGTTCTATTTTTACTGCTGCTGCTGCTATGGAACCAGCTGGGTCACATTAGCTGCTGCACTTTGATTGGTACTTTGATTTTGAGCTTGATTTTACTGGGAGGAATTTGCATTCACAGGAATTTGATTCTACTGCACAGTAAACCGTATGATGTCAACGGATATTTGAGTTGAAACCTGGGTTTAATCTTGTTGAGGAATGAAGTGAGGCTATGAGTTCTAGCTATTGAGGTTCTGACCAGCGTGATTCAAATGACCGATGTTGCTTTGGTGACCTGAGAGATCAATCTGGTTATTGTTTTGAGAGGAAAGCTGTGGTTGCCTCTAGACAATGAAACCTTGGTTTTGGTTGTAGGCGTCTATTGGGTTGCTTGCTCGTCCGTTGTCTTCGCTCTGAGGTGAATCTGATGGGTCTTGTAAGCTTGATGAATTAGGGTTTTGTCTCTACTTTGTGCTGACGTTTTGCTGAACAACCTTACCCTTTGTCTAGTTGGTTGATGCAGGCTGAAGATATGGTTTCCTGTGGTTTCCTGTGACAGCTGATGCAGCCATTTAGTTTTGCTGGGGTAAGGGCGCGGACTGACCCAAAGGAGGAAAAGCTTGCTCTGACTACAAGATCATGTCATCCCTCTTCTCCTTTTTACCAGTAGATTATTTCTTGGATCCACCTCCTGTTGCTGTTGTAGCTCCTGAGTTCAGCAAGGTGACTCCTTTTGCTTCTTCAAGCTGCTTCCTCCCTTTCTTGTTCTGATTCTTCACCTACATTTACGAATCATCGAAAGCTTTGATGAAGTCAACCTTGGGTTGCGATGGCTTTCTTTCTTCAGACTTGTCTCTTTTTTGTTGCTGATTTGCTGTGGATTTCTTTTAGCTCTACTCAGATCCTTTCACTTTTTCGATTGAGGCAGTTGCTTTGGTTTCTTCAGCATTCTGAGTGATTCTAGGAGATACTGAAGCTCTGGCATCTGTCTTGGCTGCGGCCTTCTCAACTGCCAGCAAGTTTTGCGCTTCCTTTTCTTTGAGTTGTTGTTGTTGTAGGAGCTATTATTACTATTACTTCTTTCGCTGCTTGGCATTGAGTTTCGGCTCTGGCTTGATGATCGGAATCGATGGCTATGCTTGGATCTGAGCATATTGTGCTTCCTTATGTAACTATTTGGCTTGGGACTTCTTGGACGTAGTTTGACTTGGTAACGTCTGCTTCACAACATGGCCTTGCCCATTGCTATCGTCAGCTTTCCTCGATGGCCTGACCTCTTTGTAATCTCCACCATCTCCTACCTCAACCTTGTGAATATTAGCAGTTGTCTGATTCTTCCACAACTCTTTCTTTCCCTTATGCTTCGATTTAGTTTGCTTGTCAGTAGGGACAGATGATGACCTGACTCCACCCGAAATGGATACATTAGAAGGACTCAAGCGATGTGGATCATGCTCAGCTTGCTTTGAGAAGTCCTCAAGTTTCTTTTGCAATATTTGATCATTAAGATTATTAAGCATGGACGAATCCTTGTCGGTGTTGCTCTTGTTTGTTGTGTTTTCGGGAGAGTTCTTTTTTGAGTTGTTCAAGCTATCAATGATGCTTTGTTGAGGTTTCTTGTACTCCTTTGCAAAAAGCTCATCGAGGTCAGTCAGTATTTCGTCGTCTTTGTTTTTATTGCTGGAAGCCATCGAGGTGCCTCTTGAGCTTCCTCTCTTCGGGACCTTAGCTGAACCGTCGTAGGAGGTGTCTCTCTGAAACTTCACTTTCTTCGACAGCTGCGTCCGCACGAGGGAGCTGGCTTGTGGTGGCGATCCCTTCCCGTCACCGTTCAGGGCATCGAGACCGGGCAGCTTCACATCTTTCTGAAGCGTAATCTGTTGGTGCACGCTTTGTATTTGCAGATTGTCATCGTCTTGTTATTGTGACTCTTCAATATTTTTAGTGAGCAGCTTCTATTGTTACATTTCCTTTCTCTGTCGAGCTCTCTCTTCCTTAATTTCGGTCTCTTTTTACTTCATTTACTATTCTTTTAGCTTGGAATTTTGTTTTGCTTGCTTCTTTTTCTCAAGCTTGGCTTGCTTCTTTGAGCTCATAGTTGGAGCTTATTGCTGGGTGTCTTCTGGCTCAAGAAGCGTTGTCTGCTCCTCGTCAAGCCTGATCACAGGATCAGAGGTGATTTCTTGAGATAATTGTTGGGCGAAATTCTTGTCGTAGCTGTTGCTTGGTTATGATTACATAGTGTTTTGATTCTTTTGGTCTGGCTGATTAAGAACGCAGTCTTGGACCATCTTTTTGGCGATATCGACGACGTAATTGGTCGTGTTCTCGATGTCATTCTGATCTCTGATGTGCTTGATTTTCAAGTTGGATGCCGAGGATTTCTAGCCCTGGAAGGAGCTGCTCACTTTATCGGCCTTTGATGATTGGATTTGAATTGTGGTCGAGGACAGTTTACCGACCGCCGATGTCGCAGGAGCCTTGGCCATTCCTGAGTCTCCCTCTTCGTTGGCGAATGCCTTGGCTTTGCATTGTTGCCAATCAAATGGCAGAGGTGCATTTTGGTTTTTGGTCTTACTGTTTTGGTTTTGGGCTTCGTCGTCACGAAATTCAAGAGCTATTGTACCAGGAGAGAGTATTTCTTGATCATTATCGTTGTCAGCGTGGAGATTCTTATACTTATCATCATCAACCTTATCATCGTCAAGGTAATAGTGATCGTTAAAGTACGTATTGATTTCCATGGTGTTCGACTACTTGCTCTTCGGGCTCGACTGGTCCAGTTCCCCGTCGTCGCTGTGCTTTTCATTTTGAAGCTCTTTATCCAACTATTGCTACCACTCGAAGCCATCAGCTTGGCCCTTCTAGCCTCCCTCTTTGTTTATCTGCGAAGCAATATCGACAATGCGATCAGGGAACTCTGCTGTTGCTCCTGAGGGCTCGGCTTCTTCCTAATTCTCCATGTTCTTCTTCTTCTTTTTATTCTTTCTCTTTTTCTTCTTCTTCTTTGTCTCCTGGGCTTCGTCATCTGCAGCGGCTTCGTCTCCTTTCTCCTCCTTGTCCATATCAATGGCTTTTTCTTGGTAGTCTTTCTGACTCTGATGGTACTCTCGGTGCTACTTCTCGCGTTATTGCTTGATATCGACCATCCGCATGCCCGCCTTCTGCCGTTGGCTGTAGGCTATCTAATCCGTTTCGTCCCTGCATTTGGTGTTAAGGTCGTCCAGACCGGACAATAGCTCTTGATTTTGATGTATTAACTCCTCTCGTTCCCGCTCATGCAATTGCCGTTGCTTCTTCTTCCCTTCATCGGCAAGCTTCTTCTTGGCTAGGTTGATCTCGCTTTCATGTCTTCGTCGTAGACCGAAGTCGGTTGGGTGAAGCATTTTGCTGTCCTCGTCCAGCCCTCGCGCGAGGTTGCCATAGTAAGCCTCAGCTTCGTCCTTTTCACAGTTCTCGAATAGATTTTCATCGTCTTTGCTCAAGTTCGTGTAGAAGTCGTGGTTCTTGGTCATGTCGACAGCATGAGTTTGCGGAATTGCTTCAGGATACTTGTCATATTGCACCGAGCCGTGCAAGAGGCTCGTGCGCTCTGCCTTGTACTTCTGAATTCCACCCAAAGGTAGATAGTCATCCTTGTCTTTGGAAGCCGAGTTGCTTCCTCCTTTAGAGTTCGTGTTTGAAAAGTTGGACATATTGGAGATGCTATCAGAGTAGCCTCCTTAATATCCTACTTTGCTGTCAGCGAGGAACTCCTTCCTTGCTAATGTTTTTATTTCTTCCTCATAGACTCTGAGCTTCTGATCTTTTTGAATCAACAACTTCATCTCCTCGACCTTTCCAGTTATCGAACTGCCCATTTCACTTTCGGAATCCTTGTCTTTATTATCTTGCAGCGCCTCCGGCTCCTTCTTCTGGCCAGGATGAAAAGCTTCTGACGATGGTGCCTACTCAAGATTATCGGAGAGCTCAGGGTCCGCCTTTACCTCAGGTTCACCTTCATTCTTCTTCTTATCTTTCTTCTGCTTGCGTTTCTTGTTTTTCTTCTTCTTCTTTCCAGCCTCCTTCTCTGCCTCAGTTGCGTCAGCATTCTGTGCTGCATCATCTTCGGTTTTCTTTTCCTCCGCTTCGGTAGTCTTTTTGTCGGTGATAATGACCAAGTCATCATTCAAGGTCAACTCAATCTTGGTGCGTTCTTTATTCTCCTCTTGAGCCTTGCCAGCGGCAGCGTCCTTGTTGGCCTGGCCTTTGTCTGCCTTCGTCTTTTTCTTCTTTTTGGTGCCACCAGCCGCCTTGCTGGCAGAACCGGTAGCAGTCTGGGCAGATTGCGCGTCAGAGCTGGCCTTGGTCTTCTTGTTGGGTGTTTCGTCGTCCATCAAGTCTTCCAAGAGCTTAGTTGTTCGCTCTTGCTTTTCTGACTCAAAGATCGCGTGAATTCTTTGCAGCATCTTGAGCTTCGCGACCTCACTGAAGTGGCCTACTTGGACCTTCTTCAAGAAACTTGGGCTGCTGTAGGTGCTCAGCTTCCTGATGAACATGTAGCAATTGCTTATTTCCCCAACCTCGCCAATCGAGCTGCTGGAATGGTCGTGCGCCCCCAGGGCCTTCGAGCTCGCGAGCTGGAGCAGCTCAATATCTTTTTTGATCTGCTGTCTTAGCTTTTACTCTTTTATCGTCTCCTTGTTCTAAGCTATTTGTTGCTGGGTTTTGAGAAGCGATTGCCTATCGATGCTCTTAGTCTTTTCTTCTTCTTTCTAATGAGATGCCAGTTTTGATTTCTTTGGTGTCTTTTTAGCTACCACCTTCCCGGCTTTGTCTTTGCTACCGACGTCTGCTTGTGAAGCTGTGCTTTGGTACTGTGGCTCCTGAGCGAGCCGTGGTGGGTTTCTAGCTGCTAGCTACTTCTTCTGCATCTGTTGCTCTTCAATCTTCTGTTTGATACTCATCACGTTGGCGTATGGGTCTGTCGGTTTCACGATTTGCTCGTGGTTTCTGGGCAAATTGAAGTCGTCATCTGGATCCTCCTCTTCTTGGTCTTCGAACTGGTCCTGGTCATAATCAGAGGCATACTTTTGAGAGCCCATGTCAAGTCCAAAGTCTTCGATTTCTCCTTCGCTCCACTCCTTGTCAACTTTTGTCGAATAAATGGACTTCATTCTATCTCCACCATTGTAAGTGTTGTCGATACCTCGGATCGCCCTGTACTTCTGTGAGTTGTCTCTTTCAGCATCTTCAAAGTCGCCAGAATCTTCAGAGACTGTTGCGTCGCTAGACCCTGTATTATCAAAATCCAGGGCACCTATGCCCCTACCTCGCAGCTAGTCAATAGGTGGAAGCTTTGTCGTGCTTTGCTTACTGGATGATGGCCCAGATGGTATAGGTCGATATCCTTGCTTATAGTTGTTATTCTTTTCAATATCATCTGAATCTGTGTCATTGGAATCAACCTCACATCCTGAAGGATTAGGTAGATCACAATCCTCTTCTGGCTCACCCCAAGTCACGTAGTTCTTTTATAATCTTTTTGTCTACTGGTTTATCTTTTTTTCATTTTCTTAAATACTTGACTTCAGTGCCTTCTTGTTTTTGTCTAACTTTGCTTAAATATTGTTCATTTCTCTTTGATGAGTATTGTGATGAGGACTACCCCATCTATTTTCATCACTATTGTCACTTTGAGATTGGCTTTCGTTGACTTCACTGAGGCCTTTTGAGCTTCTAGACCCTGAGCGTTCGAAAATCTTACCTCTCTTCCCTTATCTTCTCTGGTTGAATTTCAAGTTATGAGACAAGGATGTATCAGAATCAGTTCCAGTCCCTTCAGGCTCAGAAACATCCACTACCACCTCAAGTTGTTCGTAGTCGTGTTTCTTGTAGCTATCTGTGTTTTTTATTTCGTTGATTACTTCCTCTTGCGCCTCCTAGACCTTGTTCCAAATCTTATCTTGCTCCTTTTATTTGAGCTCCTTCCAGAACTTTGCTATGCTTAGATCTTGTTAGTACAAGTTATTCTCTGTTTGGGTGTAGAAGAACTCTTTCATCGGGTTGCTCAATTTGTTTTGAAAGTCTTGATATTGTACATTTATAGCTTTTTCGAAAAGATGACTTAAGATGCGGCCTAGGCTTATATTGGTCTTGTCAAGGATCACCTCTTTGTCCTGTTGTTGATTGTTGGGGTGGGCTTTGGTTCTTTGGGAGTTATAGAGCGAAGTCCGATCTCGAAAGTTATCCGAACCAGCTCCAGTTTTTAACTGAGATGTACTCAAGTCTCGCTCGTTCAATGTGAAGAACACGTCTTGATCGCGTTGATGTCCGTGATGGCCGCCTCTTCCTGTCGCCTTTCTGCTGTGAGCTGTCTGCTCTTGGTTCGTTTTGTCATCACCTTTTCCAGACGTCAAGCCAGACGAACCCGACGGGTGTGGAGCCAAGACGCTTGTCTAAAGCGCCACTGTTGCTTCTGTCTTCTCGATCTTGAGTTCAGACAGCAGGAACTTGGGATCCACCTGCTGCATCATGTGGCAGAAATAGGTAGAATTCTCTAACATCTCATTGTTTATTGTAAGTGCTTCTACATCTCCAATCTTTATGATATTGATGTTGCTGATCAAAGTATCCTCCACCTCTTGCAGCTATCTTACTGTCTTATTGCTTGCAAATGAATCCTAAGGAGCAGCCAGATAGCCATACGAATCATATCGTTGAGAAGAGAAACCTTGACTTGGGCCAGTATTGCCTGGCTTCTTGAAGAGTAGATTGTAGTCCTTCAGTTTCTCGTATCGTTCACTTTCTCGTGGATGGCGTTAAACTTCTCCTGGAAAGTTGGGCGTGAAGTATCCATGCCCATACTCAGCATATTGGCCATGCATAGCTTTCACGAGATTGACAAGATCAGGATCAACTATGGTCAAAACTATGCATTTCTCATAGCCTAATAGCTTGTGAAACCACGATTAAAGGGAATGCTCTTATTTCAGGTTTTTTTGCTATTTTGAATTTCCTTGGTTAGAATATATGCTTACAACTTGCTGCGATGCTGCTTTAGAGCCACCATTATTGGTGTGGTTTGAATTTGTTGTATTTGAAGACGTGAAATATTGGAATTCCAATTCCTCAGAAAACCTTTTCAGAGAGATGTATTTTGACTGGCTCTCATAAAAGTACCCCTTCGTTTGTTAAACCGGTGATTTACCATATTGATTCTGAGAACTTGCTCCAAATTGTTGTTTGGCACCAGATGTTTGGCCATATTGTGGAGGGTGCGACCCATAACTCGACGTCGCTGTCGCTGGCTGATAGTTGTACGCAGATGTCATTCGAGATGTCGAACTTCCACTGCCGTAACTCTGGTTGGGATACATGCCTTGATAACTTTACTTGGACGATAACTGAGCCTAACTAATATGATGAACATTGTTATAGCTCTCTTGGAAGCCTAAATATGATTGACTGTGGTTATAAGACAGATTTGGATCCTTGTAGGTGTTGTGGTATTTGAATTGGCTGTTGCCCACTCTGCTTTGGTCAAGAGAGCTATGAGCAGGAACAGGAACCTTCGTCGAAGTTGATTGAAAGCCATTTTGTCCAATGCCAAATCCCAGGCTGCTTCCTGTTACACCTGCTCCTCTACTTTCTTAATTTTGGGTTATATTCAAGTAGTTGCTGCTCGATAGATCCTTCTTGTCCCTCTCGACTTTGGAATCAGTCGACATGACTTTGAACATATTTTGTCTTACATCTGTGATTTGAGATGGCCCTTTCTTATATTTACTTGGATGAATTGTTTCAGTATTTGACTGAAGCTAATACTTCATTTCTTCGAGTTCTGCGTTGTATGAATCGGTCTTTACCTTGATATCTTGGTTTATCTTTCTCTTCTCTTTGTTGTATTGAGTCAACTCATCATCATAGGAGCTATTCAGCATTAGCTCCTTCAGATCCTGGCCTCGAATATCTTGTGACTCAAGTTCCTTTTCCTTTCTTCCCTCTGCAGTGAACATGGAGCTGGCCAGTCTACCGATTCCATCGCCAGTTTGATAATTAACAGGAACCTGATTCTCGTACACTGCCCATGCTTCTTCTTCTTGCTCCTTCTTCTTTCTCTCTTGGCGCACTTGGATTTATTTTTGAATTGATTACATAGCATCTTTTTCTTCGTCGACGTTGTCATCCTTCTTTATTTGATTGCTCAATTTGTTATTCTTTCTCTCTGTCTGTGCGAGCTACTTGCCCTTCATGTAGGCCGCACCGAATTTGGCTGGTGGTCCCACCTGTGCCTCCTGTGCTTTGCTCTCCATGTACTGCTGAAAGGTTTTGCTTGCATCATCATTCAGTAACTCTCCCTGAGAGTCATTATCCTTCTTTGAACCAATGGTGCCACCAATCCGGCTTTTATATTTCCCACGATTTCCTGTATACGTGTCCTCATCAGCCAAGGCGTGCTGCATTGAAATCTTAGGATCGTTTCTCGCAATCACAGTCTTGTTTTTCTCAGCTTATTCAAACATCTCGTCAAACTGATTGCTTCTACTTTTGTCGAGAGTGATGAATTTGTTTTATGATTGGCTTTAATTCAAATTTGAATATGATTAGTGATACGCTGTGTTGTGATCGGATATACCACTGGTCATATTGCTGATGAAGTGGTTCTGTAGAGGACTCTCTCGGGTAGTCTGGTAGCCATGGCCCGCAGCTTGGCCGTAGCTCATGGCTTTCAGTTCAATGCCTGGGGTGCTTCTCCCTATGAGGTTTGAAGCAATTGTTGATTCTGAGACCTTTTGAAGTGTGGGAGTATTCTCCTCGTCTTCGTCGTACTGCCAATTGTTGGCGTTGTAGGGCTAGTAGGGTCGGCCACCATCCCTACTAGCGATGGGGTACTGGCTCAGATGATGGCGGTGAGAGTCAATCGCTTACTTCCTCTCCTGCCTATTTAGCGTAGAAGTGCTCAAAGCACCACCGCTATCCTAAAGCTTGGATGATAAGTGATTTCTATTACGATAAGAGGGTGTAATGTTGTCATTCTCATCAAAACCGATTCTGATCTCAGAAGACTGGCTCTCATTGCTGCTTTCGCTTGCGTAATTACCTCCTAAAGCTTTTCTCTTTGGTTGAATTGTAAGAGTGGTTTATGAATAAGAGGCTGCTTGTTTCTCCTCTTCGTCTGGTTGCCTATTTTGGGTGTAGGACTTGTGAATCTGCGTCTCGTCACTGTTTGCCTGAGCCTGCTGAAGATTCTTGGTATTTGCCTACTTCTGGTTGTACAGTTTAGTACCACGACCAATCGGGCGCCGCTGCATATTAAAATAATTGGACAAATTAG
>Ga0138262_1563831_pt1 | contig 12625 bp, 19 predicted proteins | sample RNAB_720151113_FD_105265 | JGI IMG/M metagenome (GOLD analysis project Ga0138262, IMG submission 105265) | Metatranscriptomics of polar marine prokaryotic and eukaryotic communities from Palmer Station, Antarctica after 72hr light incubation -... | ecosystem: Environmental > Aquatic > Marine >...
AGACTATTAGACATGTAAGACGATATACCAAAACAAAGAGGTATTTATTCTGAAATCTTAGCGACTGAGGATACTGACAACCTAAAGTTAGTATCTACCATCGGTCCAAGCAGCTCTAGCCTTATTCAAAGCAATTTAAAGCAGAGAATTCCAAGAGCTGTAAGGATCAGAACCTTTGGTAAAAATGCCACTGAGCTTAAAGAAAAACAGTCGAAAATTAATTCGGCACCTCCTGAGGACATTAAGATTGTAGGTAAGAACTACTTTAGAAACCCAGGAGTCAATGAAGGCTTCTACTCTCGCAAAAGAGAAGCTGTTTCTGACCCAGATCCCAAGGTCATGGAGCCATTTGTCCCAATTCCTGGTAAGCCGCCAAGAAAGGTCGTTATAGACCGTTAGAGAAAATTGTTCGCATCTCTTGACATTGAGGAACTTCTGCTCGAACTAGGTATCGATTACAGAAATCCCCAGACAAATCAAGCCGACTGGCTGCCTCTCGAGCCATTTGATGATCTCGAGTATGACTGCAGACTCCCACATGAGTGGATCTAGCTTGGAGTCGATTTAGACGGCCATGTCGCGCCTGTTCCAGGTCAAGGTCTCTACAGAAACGAAGATGGCTCCGCTGAGTGGAAGCCCGTCCTCATTGAGACCTATGATGAGCTAAGAGCAGTTTATTGCGGTCAATGGGACATGACTGGTGAATACATCGAGCTCACAAGAATCAACCTCCTATTCAACTCTGAGGACCCAAGAATTTTCGCTCAAAGAGTCGCCCAGGCCCATCAAGAGAGAACTTATGCCGATTCTCAAATAAGGTACAATTTCTTTGTGGATAACATGCCACCAGAGGAATTGTCCGAACTTGACCCCGAGCAAATCAGCAGGATCATCCACATGGCTACTGCTTCTCGCTATCTAAAGTCTCGTCCAAATGTTGATACAACCGGTATCATGTATGAAGTCAACCAAGACTTCTCTAGAACCATGAACAAGATAATCATGGACAAAACTTTGGAAAAATCACCTGAAGAGCTCAAAGACATGATCCCAGCCAACCTGACTCTCCCTGACAAGCCTTAACCAAAAGAAACCCCATACTTCGGAATGGTGCCAATTCCACAGCACGACTTCCCAGAGTAGTTCTCTAACTTCTGCTTCAAGTCTCTTTATATCAAAGAAGAGGCCATTAGAGCTATGGTTGAAATCAGAACCGATTGCAACATCTTGCTCAAAGAGAACAGGATCTTTAACGTTACTAACAACAAGACTATGAGAGTTGAAGAATTCAAGCAAATCTAGTCTTCAGCCATTGCTCAGATTGGACACAACACCGGTGAGCAAGGATGGGTTGGCAAACTCGCTAAGATCATCAAGGCTCAATTTGATGATGTCGGTAAGGGATGGTTCAACATCCATGAAACATCTAAGGAGACTTACGAATTCGGTAAGCTTAAGAAATTCCTTACACTTGTCAACTTTATGATGCAAGACACAGTTCTCAAGTTAAGTCAACAATCTGTTAAAGAGTTTGTTTCATTTATCATTTAATTCTGTCCCAAGGAAACCCATATTACTTCTACCAAAGATGTTCAAAACACCTTTGACAAGAGAATTATTGGACCTGACGACAGTGATTATGAGGAGATGCCATTTAAGAATGTGCCACTAGGTGAGCAAACTGAGCTACAGTCCACCATGCAGCTGCTTCACAAAATGTTCGATAAGAATAAGGACCCAGAGCCACTCTTTGTCCTTGATCTTATCCTCAAGCCAAATCATCTCATTCCAATGTACTCCACTAACCCAGAGGACATTGTAACCAAGATCTTGGCCGTCTTCGACGAGGGTATCGAGATCCTCTAGCACATTCCACAGCTTGAGCCCCATCTCTTGAGACATTTATTCAAGAACCATGGAAAGACTCTTAAAGCACCTGTGCGACCAAGACAAAAGCCAAACGCTCCAGACTCAGCCAAGAAACATGTTCTGCCTGATGAGTTTACTTGGCTATGGGATGCCTATGATACCATCAGAGAAGCCCTTAACATTGCAATCCAGCCACTTTATGAGTACGTTGAAACCTTTTCACAATTTGAGAAGGAGAACAAGCTCAGCCCAGAGAAATATGTTAAAGACATGGACGAAGAGGTTGATGGCCAGGAACCAGTCGATGCTGAGGAACTTAGAAATGATATTTATCGACTCAGATAAGAGAAGGAGGAACTCATGGAGAGAATTCCAGAGTCTGTTATTGTCTCAATCTTCGAGATTAATATCAAAGATATCAGAAATGCCTACGTTGGAAAGTATGAGCAAATCATTGAGAAGGAAATCAAATTGATCTCCACTCGTGCCATTGAAAAGAACCTTGAAATCTCCATGCAATTTGACAAGATCAACGAAAAACTCATGACCCCACCAAAGGACATCGAGGAACTTACTGAAATCAAGAAATATATCAGTGAGATTGGTATTGTCATCGAAAAGAACAAAGTGGACATTGATTCTTGCATGCGCATTTACGATATCTGCAATGAATTCAACCATGAATTCACTGGTGGTGAAAACGATGATAAATGGAGACTTTTTGGTGCTCCTAAGATGATCATGAAGACCATCGAGGCCCAGACTGCTACCCTAGAGAAACAAAAGGAAGCTTTTATCAAAGAGATGGAGGCAGAGCAAGAGGAATTCGAGGAAACCCTTGATTCTCTTGAACTCACCGTCGAGGGCTTTGCCACCTATGATGATATCTCTAAATACATGGAAACAGCTGAGGCCGTAGAGTCCGTAAACGAACGTCTTGCGGAGTGCCTTGAAAGGTCCAGAAGATATAACCAGAGAGAATTTTTGGTTGGCAAGGAAGGAAAAGACTATGGTAGACTCGCTTAAATGACCAAAAACTTCCAACCATACTCAAACCTTTGGATATCAACTAGAACTTGGTTCTAGAGGCATGAAGCTTGGACTACTGGTCCTTTTGAAGAAATTGACCCCGAAGAACTTGAGCAGACCTTCGAGACGGTTATGAAAAATATGGGAACTGTCGTTAGATATTTCAAGGACAAGGGTTTCCCTAAAATCATCTAAAACGCCATGGATATGAAAGCAAAGATTGATGAATTTAAGCCAGTTGTCCCAATTGCTATGGCATTGAGAAAAGATGGTATGGTAGACAGACATTGGGATGCCATTTCGAAGGAAGTCGGTTTTGAAATCAATCCTTCAAAAGAAGAAGGCTTTACTCTTCAAAAGGCATGCGACAGAGGTATGTTAAAGCACACAGAGCTCTGTGATGAAATTGGTGAAAAGGCTTACAAGGAGCATCATATTGAGAAGAGCTTGAAAAAAATGCAAGCTGACTGGGAAGGCTTAGACTTTGCTCTCCCACAGTTTAAATAAACCACCACTAATTATATCTCTGCATTTGATGAAGCCGTGCAGATGCTTGATGAGCATATCGTTACTACTCAAGCCATGTAATTCTCTTCATTTAAGAAGCCATTTGAGGATTAAATTGAAGAATGGAGCACAAAGCTTCTTTTAGTCTCTGATACACTTGAAGAATGGGTTAAATGTCAAGGTCAATGGATGTATCTTCAGCCAATCTTTGACTCTCCAGACATCATGAAACAGCTTCCTCAAGAAACTAAAAGGTTCAAGTCTGTAGACTCCACCTGGAGACAGTAAATCAACTTGGCTAAATCGAACCCAAGCATTCTAGTTGTTTGCTCAAAGGAAGGACTCAAAGAGAAGTTTTAAGAAGCAAATAAGAACCTTGAAATTGTACAGAAAGGTCTCTCTGATTATCTTGAGAAAAAGAGATCTGTGTTCGCCCGTTTTTACTTCCTGTCAAATGATGAGCTTCTTGAAATCCTCTCGCAAACCAAGGAAGTAAGAAATGTAAGACCACATTTGAGAAAGGTATTCGAGGCTATTGCTGATCTTGAATTCAGAGATGACGACACAATGGTGGCAATGATCTCCGCTGAAGGTGAACAGATCAATTTCACCAAGAAAATTGATCCTAAAGATAGAAATGTTGAATACTGGATGGGTGATGTAGAGAAGATGATGACTACATCTGTAAGATAGGTCCTCTTCGACTCAATTGAAGATTATCTCGTGAGACCAAGAGTCGAATGGGTCAAAAATCATTCTGGTATGTGTGTCCTTAACGGTAGTCAGGTTCATTGGACCACTGACGTCGACAAGGCCATTAACGAGGGATGCCAATCAGTTAAGAAATATTTTGACTTCCTTGGGGAACAACTCCTAGATTCCGTCGTACTTGTGCGTCAAAGGCTTTCCAAGTAACAAAAATTGACCCTGAATGCTCTGATTGTCATTGATGTACATGCCAAGGATGTTGTAGGAAAGCTCGTCGATGAAGAGGTTGATGATATTGGTGCCTTCGAATGGATCTCGCAGCTCAGATATTACTGGGAGGAAGATAACTGCTATGTCAAGTGCGTTCAGACAAGTTTCCCATACGGTTATGAATATCTTGGAAACTCAATGAGACTTGTCATTACTCCATTAACCGATAAATGTTACATGACACTCATGGGTGCTCTCTCGCTCAATTTGGGAGGAGCTCCAGCAGGACCAGCCGGTACAGGAAAAACAGAGTCAACAAAAGATCTCGCAAAGGCTCTCGCCAAACAATGCGTAGTGTTTAACTGTTCAGATGGTATGGACCACATCATGGTCGCCAAATTCTTCAAAGGTTTAGCAGCTGCTGGTGCTTGGGCTTGCTTTGATGAGTTCAATAGAATTAATATTGAAGTACTTTCTGTTATTGCCCAATAGCTCCTTGTGCTCTTTGGTGGTAAAGCTGCCGGAGTATCAGAGCTCATTTTTGAGGAAAGTCTCATCAAAATGAAGCCAACCTTCTGTGTCTTTATCACAATGAATCCCGGTTATGCTGGACGTTCTGAGCTTCCAGATAACCTTAAAGCTCTTTTCAGACCAGTAGCTATGATGGTCCCAGATTATGCTCTTATTGGTGAGATCATGCTTTATTCATTTGGTTTCTTTGAAGGTAGAGGTCTGGCCAAGAAGATGGTCACAACCTTTAAGCTTGCCTCTGAGTAATTGTCTTCTCAAGATCACTACGATTACGGAATGAGAGCTGTCAGATCTGTCATTAATGCTGCCGGTCTTCTTAAGGCTGACTTCCCAGATACAAACGAATAACAGCTTCTTTTAAGAGCTTTAAGAGATGTTAATGTACCAAAATTCTTAAAGGATGATATTCCTCTTTTCGAAAACATCATTCTTGATCTTTTCCCAGGTGTAGATAGGCCTGAAGTCGACTATGGTGACCTTGGAAAAGCTATTAGTGTGTCCTGTAAACACTATAATGTGTAGGAGGTTACACTCTTCAACCAGAAGATCATGCAGCTATATGATACTATTCAGGTGCGTCATGGTCTCATGATTGTAGGACCAACAGGCGGAGGAAAGACTAGCTGCTATAGAGTCTTGCAACATGCCATGTCTTAACTTAAAGAGTAGGAAAGATTCGAAAGAGTTCACGTCGACACCATGAATCCCAAGTCTATTACTATGGACCAGCTTTATGGTTTCGTCGACCCTCAAACAACTGAGTGGTAGGATGGTGTCCTGGCAAAGATTGTATTGGATTGCACCAAAGATGAGTCTCCCGATTTGCATTGGGTCATGTTTGATGGTCCTGTCGATGCCCTTTGGATCGAGAACATGAACACCGTACTTGATGACAACAAGAAGCTTTGCCTTAACTCAGGGCAGATTATTACCCTGACTCCAAGAATGACGATGATGTTTGAAGTAGAAGATCTCTCTGTAGCTTCACCAGCTACAGTCTCTCGATGTGGTATGGTTTATATGGAGCCAGTATCACTCGGTCTCAAGCCATACTTCACATCTTGGCTCAATACTCTCCCACCTAGAGTCCTTGAACATGCAGATTGCTAAAAGAAGCTACAAGTTCTGGGTGATGAGATGCTTGAGGATGGTTGCTACTTTTTGAGGCACGACGTTTTTGAGCCTGTTGTGACCTGTGACAACAATATTGTTCAAAGTTGTTTCAGAATTATGGACTGCTATCTTTTGGACTATTATGAAAATGAGATAAAGAAAGTGCCAGACGAGAAGGTTAGTGATCTCCTCTCAATGCTGCCTCAACTTTTCTTCTTTTCTTCAGTCTGGTCCATTGGAACAACAACTAACCTTGCAGGTAGAAAGAAGTTTGACAAATGGTTTAGAGATAAAATTCCTAGACTCGGAATTGATTTCCCATCCGAAAATATGGTTTATGACTATTCCTTTAACCTTACTACTAAAACATGGATGCCATGGCTCGAAACCATTAAGGAATATGTTGTAGATATTAAAATGTCTTACAACGAAATTGTGGTACCAACAATTGACTCCGTACGTTCCAAGTTCATTTGTAAACATTTAATTAAAGGAGGAAAGCATGTGCTTATGCCAGGTCCAACAGGTACTGGTAAGTCAGTGAACACTTCTGAAATGCTGACCTATGAGCTTCCAGAAGAGTACTAAACTCTTACCATGACATTCTCAGCCCAGACCTCAGCAAATTAGACTCAGGACTATCTCGATGAAAAATTTGAAAAGAGGAGAAAAGGAATCTATGGACCACCTGTAGGCAAGAAGTTTATCATTTTTGTAGATGATTTGAACATGCCAAAGAAAGAGGAGTATGGTGCTCAGCCACCATTAGAACTTGTGAGATAGTTCATGGACTACAAAGGTTGGTATGACAGAAAGTCAAAGGAGAAGCCCTTCAACAAGATTGAGGACATCTTCTTTGTCTCTGCTATGGGACCACCAGGAGGTGGAAGATCTGTGATCACCCCTCGACTTTAGAGACACTTTAACATAATGACATACACTGATCTCGAATTCGATAGTATTGATACCATTTTCTCAACCATCATCGGTGCCTTCTATTATAACTTTAGTCAAGAAATCAAGGACTCTGTGGCTCCTTTAATCCAAATGACTCTAAGGATTTATGATTAAGTACTCAATGGTCCCCTTAAGCCAACTCCAAACAAGTCTCACTATACCTTTAACTTAAGAGATATTTCCAGAATTGCACAAGGTCTCTGCATTGCTGACAAGAGAACCTGTTATGAGCCAGTGCATGTGACCAGGATTTGGGTACATGAAAACACGAGAGTATTTGGAGATAGACTTATTGACACCAAAGATAGAAAATGGCTCGATGGAATTCTTATCAAGGAAGCTTGTGATACTATGAGTCTTGAAAAAGACATCCTTCTCAACGCAGAGAGACTAATTTTCGGAGATTACATGGAAGGTATCGAAGCTGAAAACAGGGTATACGCTCAGATTTCAGACACGAAAATCCTTGTTGAAAAGGTTATTGAATTCCTCGACGAATATAACAATTAGACTAAGACCCCCATGCATCTTGTCATGTTCCTTGATGCCTGTGATCATGTGTCAAGAATCACAAGAGTTATCAGATAACCACTCGGAAATGCCCTCCTCCTTGGTGTAGGTGGTAGTGGAAGACAGTCCTTGTCAAGATTAGCATCCTATATTGCAGGCTACAAGCTTTTCCAAATCGAAGTAGTGAAAGGATATAATATGACAAACTGGCGTGATGATTGCAAGAAAGTGCTGATGTAATGCGGTTGTGAGAATAAGCAAACCTCCTTCCTATTTGTGGATACCCAGATTGTGAACGAACAGATGCTTGAGGATCTTAATAATATTCTTAATTCTGGTGATGTACCAAACCTCTATAAGACTGAAGACTTTGAGCCAATCTTTAAATAAGGTAAGATCCTTTGCATGGAAAAGAATCTTCAAGTGTCTAAGATGAACATGTTCTCATGCTATCTAGGATAGGTTAAGAAGAACATCCATATGATTATTGCCATGAGTCCACTCGGTGAGGTCTTCCGTGCTCGTCTCAGAAAGTTCCCTTCACTAGTAAACTGCTGCACAATTGATTGGTTCTCTGAATGGCCAGAGGAGGCCCTGTTGGGTGTAGGACGCGGTCAAATTATTTCTTTCGATCTTGAACTTGAAGAATTGCTTGATCCATGCGTAGAAATGTTTACATCTATTCATCAGTCCGTTGAGAGAAAGTCAACTGAGTTCAAGGACCAACTAAATAGATCCAACTATGTAACACCAACCTCCTTCTTGGAGCTTCTTACTGCTTACTCAACAATTTTGAAATCCAAGAGAAAAGTCATTGAATTTTCCAAGAATAGACTTGTTGGTGGTCTGTTGGTGTTGGAAAAGGCTGGTGTGGAAATTGCATCTCTTCAGGACCATATTAATAAGATGGCTCCCGAGCTTGCAGTCACCAAAAAAGATGTGGCTGAAACCATGGCTGTAATTGCAGTCGAGAAGAAAGATGCTGATGCAGAGAAGGAGATTGTCGCTAAGGACGAAGCCGAGGCTACTGCTCAAGAAACTGAAGCTGAATTACTTAAGGGTGATGCTGAAGTTGAGCTTGGTAAGGCTACTCCACTTCTAGAAGAAGCTGCTCGTGTGCTTGCCGAACTTAAAAAGGATGATTTCTATATCCTGGCTGGTATCAAGAAGCCAACGCCAGCAGTTGTCTTGGGTATGGAAGTATCCTGTAACATGATGCAGCTTAAGCCAAAGAAAGAGACAAAGGGTAAGATTGATGGTGACACAGGTGGTTATTTCGAAACAGCAAGAACCGGTCTATTAAATAACCCAGGTAAATTCATGTAGAGCATGTAAGATTTTGATAAAGAAAGTATCCCTGAGTCTGTGGTAAGGCGTGTCAACGCTATCTTAGACAGTGAAGACTTCACCATGGAAAAAGTAAAGAGTGCATCATAGGCCCTCGTTGCTATCTTAAAATGGTCAAGAGCTATGATGTCTTATCACGAGCTTTTGAAGATCGTAAACCCCAAGAGAGCAAAGGTAAAGGAAATGAACGGAATGCTTGCTGTTGTAAGAAAGAATCTTGCTGCGAAGAGAAAGAGGTTGAAGGAAGTAACTGACAAGATTGATGGACTTGAGCGTATGTTTGCTGAGAAGAAGGCGCTTGAGGCTAGCTTGTAAGAGAAGATTGATAGTTCTGCCTTGAAGCTTTCGAGAGCAGGAAAGATCATTACTGGTTTGGCAAGTGAGAAGACTCGTTGGACTGAAACTGTCGCCAAGCTTACCAAAGACTATGGCTTCTTGATTGGTAATTGTCTTGTTGGTGCTGGTATGATGGCTTATTCTGGAGCATTCACCGCTAAATTCAGATAAGAGCTCGAAGAAGAATGGCGTTAAGGAATTACCGCGAAGGGTGTTACCATCCTTCCAGAGATTTCTATGAAATTGCTTCTAGAAGATCCTGTTGAATCCAAGATGTGGAATGCAGCCACTCTTCCTAATGATGACCTCTCTATTGAAAATGGTATCATCATGTTTGGTTCGAGAAGATGGCCACTTATGATTGATCCTCAGACTCAAGCGAACAAGTTTATCAAAATCTTCGGAAGAGATAATGCTGAAGCTGGTTTGGACGTTTTCAAAATGAGTGATGGCAATCTTTTAAGAAACCTTGAGCTTGGTGTACAGTTTGGTAAGTGGGTGCTTATCGAGAATGTAGGTGAAGAGCTCGATCCAGCTCTTGAGCCTATCCTGTTAAAGCAGGTTGATAAGAGTGGTCAATTACGTCTTGGTGAAAAGACTATTCCATACAATTTCAACTTTAAGTTCTTAATGACTACGACCCTGCCAAACCCACATTACTCTCCAGAGACATCTGTGAAGGTGACAATTCTTAACTTCGCTATTACACCATTCGGTCTTGAGGAGTAAATGCTCAATCAGTTCATTGGACAAGAAATGCCAGAACTTTAAAAGAAAAAGGATATGATCGTGCAGCAGAATGCTCAAGCCGCCAAAACCCTGGTTGAAATTGAAGATAAGATCTTAAACGGTCTTACCAAAAACGAAAATATTGCTGATATTCTGGAGGATGATGAACTCATTATTATCCTTGACGACTCCAAGAAGACATCAGATGATATCAAAGTTCGTATGGCTGAGTCCAAAATTACAGAAAAAGAGATTGATATAACCAGAGAGTTATTCAGACCAGTTGCTTACAGAGCAAGTATCCTCTTCTTTACTATTGTTGACCTAGCAGTCATTGATCCAATGTATCAGTACTCACTTCAATGGTTTGCCAATCTTTTTGGAGCATCGGTTGATAACTCACCCAAATCTGCAGAGGCTCTTTAACGTATCAAGAATCTAAACGATCATTTTACTCTATCTCTTTATGATAACGTCTGTAGGTCTCTCTTTGAGACGCACAAGCTCCTTTTCTCACTCATTCTAACAGTCTAAATGCTCTTTGGAGACAATTTATTGGATCGTAAAGAATGGAGATTCTTCCTAGCTGGGCCATCAGGTGCTATCGATGTTCCAAAGAACCCAACAGACTGGCTTGGTGATCTTGAATGGGCGGAGACCTATAAAAACTTATATGGTATGAGCCAACTTGACTGCCTTAAGGGCTTTGATCGCTCATTCATGGAGAACAACAAGATCTATTAAGAAATATTCGACTCAAATGAGCCAGAAAACATTCCTCTTCCAGAACCATGGAATTCGAAGCTTGACTATTTCTAAGTGATGATAGTATTAAAAAGTATCAGGCCTGATAAGATTGGATTAGCTGTCTAGAACTATGTCACTAAGAAGATTGGAAGGCAATTCATTGAGCCACCAACTTTCAGTTTGACTAAGTCCTTTAAAGACTCATCTGTGACTGTTCCACTCATTTTTGTGCTCTCTCCTGGTTCTGATCCAGTTACTGACTTCATGAGATTTGCTGAAGAGATGAACATGTCTAAAAAGTTCGACACTATCTCCTTAGGAAGAGGTCAAGATAAGAAAGCTGAAAACTGCATCAATGAAAATGCAGGACGTGGAGGTTGGGCTCTTCTTATGAATTGCCATCTTGCCACTTCTTTCATGCCAAAACTTGAAAAGATTGTCGAAAATCTAGATGACAGCAACCACAGAGACTTCAGACTTTGGATGACCTCCATGCCATCGAAAGCATTCCCAGTATCTGTGCTCCAGAACTCAGTCAAGATGACCCTTGAGCCACCCAGTGGTCTTAAGCAGAATGTTTTAGGTACCTATGAAGCTCTCGAGTGGAAAGAGGTAGAAGAATCACATAAAGCGGACAAAGTCAAGAGACTTCTTTTCGGTTTCTGCTTCTTCCATGCCATTGTGCAAGACAGAAGAAAATTCGGACCAATTGGATGGAACATTCCATATGCCTTTACTAATGAGGATCTAATGGTATCAAGGAAACAGCTGAGAATCTTTGTTGAGGATTACGAAGAAGTTCCATATAAGGTGCTCAATTATATTGGAGCCGAGGTAAATTATGGAGGTCGTGTGACCGATGACAAGGATGGAAGACTTATCATCACCATTTTGGGTACTTTTATTAACGCAGGCTGCATGACTGATGGTTTTGCCTACTCCAAGAGTGGACTTTACAAGGTCATCCCACCAGGTGACAAGGAAGACTACCTTGAATACATCAGGACATTACCACTCAATCCTCAACCAGAAGCTTTTGGTCTTCACGAGAATGCTGAAATTACCACCAATATGAATGAAACTAATGATCTTTTGGATAATGTACTCAGTATGCAGGCGAGAGCTAGCTCTGGAGGAGGTCAGACTAGAGAGGAAGTCATTGATGGAATGGCTAAAGAAATTTAAGGCCGTGCTCCCCCAGTATTCAACCTCGAAAAGGTTTCAAATGCTTACCCAACCAGCTATGATGAGTCAATGAATACTGTGCTCTTCCAAGAGTGTGTAAGATACAACGCTCTTTTGGCTGACATGGGTCTTATGTTAAAACAAGTCAGAAGGGCTCTTGTTGGAGAAGTCGTCATGAGTGAGGACCTTGAGGCTATGTCTGATGCTATCTTCGATAATAAAGTGCCACCATCATGGTCTAAGAAAGGTTTCCTCTCTTTGAAGCCATTAGCCTCTTGGATCGTGGATTGCAACGCCCGTATCGATTTCCTTAATAGTTGGATTAAAGATGGAACGCCTAAAGTATTCTGGATCTCCGGATTCTTCTTCCCACAGGCCTTCTTCACGGGTACTCTGTAGAACTATGCAAGATCAAGAACCATTGCTGTCGACAAACTTTCGTTTAATTTCGTATACAAGGACGACACTTTGTTTACAGATATTAAAGAGAAACCTGAGATTGGTATTTACATGTATGGTATCTTCTTAGAAGGATGCAAGTGGCATTACGAGCAACATCGATTGACAGACTCAACACCAAAGAAGCTGTTCGTCGACCTTCCTCTCATGCATATGGTCCCAGTTGAAGAGAGAGCAATCCCAGACTCTGGTATATACAATTGCCCAGTCTATAAGGTACTGAGCAGAACAGGAACCCTCTCAACAACTGGTCATTCGACTAACTTCGTAATGTGGCTTGAAATCCCATCTGCCAGAACTGAAGATGTCTGGATCAAGGCAGGAGTAGCATGCTTCCTCGCTCTTAGATATTGATATCTTTCTTATATTCGATAATTCCAGTATAAAC
>Ga0138262_1740170_pt1 | contig 12555 bp, 15 predicted proteins | sample RNAB_720151113_FD_105265 | JGI IMG/M metagenome (GOLD analysis project Ga0138262, IMG submission 105265) | Metatranscriptomics of polar marine prokaryotic and eukaryotic communities from Palmer Station, Antarctica after 72hr light incubation -... | ecosystem: Environmental > Aquatic > Marine >...
CCCAAAACCCCTAATAACTGAAAATGAATCGGTTTTATTTGTATTTTGTTATGTACATACTTTTTTAGTTTTGATGTCATTTTGTTTGCATACTTAACTCTTTTCACTGATCTGGAGCATCTTCATTCGTTTCAATAGACTGTTTCTTTGTGCCCATGCTCTTCATAGTTTGCTGGATTCCTTAGAATGCATTTTGAATTGTCAACACTGAAGATCGAGGATTGGATGAGCCCTGGTTGAGCTTACCTGGCTTCAGCTACTGCCTCTCATCGTAAGGGTTTGCCATGCTCTGGTTCTATGATTGCGTCTTTAATGTTTGGGAGTAGTTACTGGAGTGAGGAGCCATTCCAATGATCTAGGCGTTGCTGAGGGGCTTGCCAGTTGAGCTATTACTCATCATTTAAATATTAATTACTCCTACTTTTGCCACGTTCGACCCAATAATGACGTTCGTATTCTTTGAACCGTCTTGGCCGCGTTGTTTACCAGTCGAGTTCTATCTTTGAGCGCTTGAAAGAGAAGTGTTGATTCTGATCTTTCCAGCCGAGGTCGCTGGGATACTTTAGAACGCTTGCTTCGAGGTATTTGAGCCTTGAGCCTATGAGTTATTTCGTGAGCCATTTGAGCCATTTGGTGACTTCTTGTCCGATGATCTCAAGATAGCCATGCTTTACGCGCCCACTTGCACACCACCATAGTGGTGGTTGTCGTAGACCTGCTGCTGAGTCTTCTATTAGGCAGTGATCTTGCTTCCCAGCTTCTTGCTGACGATGCTTTGCCTGAGAGAAATGTTCACATTCTGTTGGTCTGGTCGATTGATGATTGCATTGGGATTTCCACCAGATATTGAAAGAGAAGTGTCTGTTCCGCTACTTGAGTTCATGTTGTTGGAGATTTAGACTGATTATTAAGCCGAATTTGCATTCTTGACGCCACTTAATTTCTGATAGCTGTTTGAATGAGTTGTTCCATGGCCTGTTGCATTGCTGGAAACAAAACTTGCGTTTTGCATGTCATTACGGGAGGTCGCTTGAGATATTTGGGAGATCTGAGAAACTTAAATCGACCCTGAGTTACCTATTTAGTGTTTTCCTTGATTGGAACTTTGGCCACCTTGAGAAATTTGAGACGAAGTGTTGTGGTTCTACATTGAAGATTGCTAAGAGGATCCAGCGATGCTTTAGTTTTGCTACTTTGTCTGTTGCTTAAGCGCTTGCTGGCTTGTTGAGAATGGCTCAGTGATGACTGTCAGCCCTCCTTCTCCGCATCCGACCAGAAGGAACCTTCTGTCCTTCGAAACAATGAAGGTGAGTACCGGCTAGATCAAATTGTTCGTCGAAATATTGATCCGCTTCAATGGAGCCATAAAAGGTAGCTCTCTGATGACAATGTAGCCACGTTCAGTTCCATAGATGAGCCGTTCCATGAAATATGCGTTCTATATGACCTTTGGCGCCACAATTTGACTGCTCTCCTCCGAGTAGTTCTTTATGAGCACTTCTGGGTCTTTCTCGAGTTCATTCAGGTTTTGCCCATTGATTGAGAACGAGACCCAAACTTTGTCTACTGGCGAGAACATAGCTAGTGAAACCAAGGGCTGGTTCGAGAGGATCACAGTGCTGAGTGGGTTTAAGCTGGGGTGCTTGAAGCAGCGCATGATCTCTAGCTTCCACAGGTTGTAGAGGTTGCAAGTCCCATCAAAAGAGCTCGTTGCGAAGTACTGCATTTCCTGGTGGATGAACACGCTTGAAACTTGGTCATCGTGGTCACAGAAATGCTTCTATTTGCTAAACATGTTTGAGGCTGCCAGGTTTTGGTCAGGCATAAACTTCCAGACGATGACGTCTCCTGATTTGGAGCCTGTAATGACTGTGCAAGCATCATTCTGGATGCTCGCTTACGAGGAGGTTTACTAATTTTTAGAGATGATCCTATTAGGATCATCTATTGTAGAAGCGATTACAGTGCATGTGGTAGAATGTCCATGGATCAGAGCAGAAATGGATTGGTTTCCTGGATTTGTAGTGTTAGTCTGGCCATGACCTCTTGTGAATTGGTTTGCCAAACTGGTGTTTTGATTTCTATCTTGCTGCAATTCCTGAGTATATGAAACCGAAATCTGCCCATCCCAGTGTCCACCACTGATCACGATTTTCCCTCGATTCAAAATAAGCATTGGCTTGTTCAACGTGGTCAGGGTGAAATCATTCTGCAGCAACACAGGACTGAGAGCATACTCATAGAGCTTCTTCTTCTCTTTCCCACAAGTGAAAGGAGTGAGCGGGTTCAAATCATTTGCTTGGTTGACCCACATGTAAAACCTCATTTTGCCGTCTACTCGAGCTGCAGCAATCAATCCTTCATTAACGAACTGGGCTTTGATAATGGCTTTTCTTTGGATAAGTGGCAGTCTGCCTTGCTAAATTTGGCTCAAAACTGTCGCTTTGTTGTTTTCTTGCTAGTTTTTCTTCTTGTTCACAGGCCTGTAGACTTTCAGGTTCGCAAACTGGTCCGTTACAAGATTGTATTTGAAAATCTCTTCTTTGTATTTTTTGGCTGGATGCTCTTTCATTTTGAACTGGACCACATTTGTCGGAGTTTATCCGTAGTTGTACATTTACAGCTTATATGACTCTGCCAGATTAGGATCACTCTCACCAATCTTCTCCAAATCGATACGGTCCTCATAGGAGACCCCTGAATACGTATTGAGGCTTCTCTCAGCGTCAGGACCGAGCTGCTTGTAGCCGAATATGTAATCAATCCATCTGCATATGTTTTAACTCACATAATTGCATTCCAGGGCTTCTCGGAGTCTCACGACGAACTTATATGGGTTCTACTCACTCCAAGACGGCAATGAGATATCATCAACCACTTGCTGATCTTATCTCTTGCCAAAGTTGATCTTGTTCAAGTTCAGATAGAGCTCAGGTTGGTAAAAGAATTCAGGCAAGATCTCTCGCACGTCCGAGTGGTCACTCAGAGCATTCAGATATGAGTCTTGCAGAGAGTGGAAGATCCTGTCGGGGTTATCATGGTTCATGCCTTGCAGCTCCACCAATGCGTCAATGAAAGGACTGGTTCTGGCTAGATAGTGGAGCGTGATACCTGGATTCGAATAATGTGACCCACAATGGAACCTGGCATCAAAGTCATCGAAGCCATCCACATCTTCGAATTTAGCTTTGAACTCAGCTTGCCTCTCTGCCGTGCCAAGCAATTGCATGTTCTTCGACAAATCTCTGAAAGGCTATGGAGGTGCATCACCTCTCTGATAGAAGGTGTTGAAGGTGATATGGTCAAGCTTTATATCCTAGTCCGTGCTTGAATAGTTTGAGAATATCCATGGGAAAATTGGGTACTGTGATAGATCATTTTGAGATCTGCCTCCAAGGTAGTTGAGAGCCATTAAGTATGAGAAGTTCGAAATTCTCCACTGCCTCCATCTGTCTGTGAGCTCTCTTTTCTTGATGATCTTCTTGGGGTCCAAAGAATCATAATATCTCAGATTTTTGCAATTAAGTCCTCTTTGCTTCAGCAGCTTCTTTGCAAAATTGTCTCTTTCATCAGGACTGTAGAACTTAAAGAGATATGATGAATTGTCAACCATGAAAAGCTCAAGTGATGCTTTGACGCCTATGAACCTTCTCCTTTGTATTTCTCTGATTCCCTCCAGCTCAAACTTCTTGATCAATTTCTTATGGGCTTATTCTTTTTTGAAAAATAGTAAATTATCGTGATTTTTGACATCAGCGTCATCATACTATGGCTGCTCAGTGCTGGGGTCAATGTATATGAATATCAATTCATCGGCAGTGAGTATTATTGTGCCCTTTGCCTGGTAGAAAGCCTTCATGAGTACGCAATCGACTTGTATGATCTCTTTTTGCGCGTCTTTATTGAATTGGACAACTGCTTTGACATGCTGGATGTAGCGGTCTCTTTGACTTTAGATCATGCGACTATCGATTTGGGTTTCAAAGAATGTGAATAAAGGCGCAGGCGAGTGGCCAGGATCTTGATCGATGACGTCCAGTTTGCTATCGACCTGCTTGAATAGCTTATTTTCGATATCTTTCCTGTTCACGATGAATTTGAAGCCATTGGTTGATCGTTCCTTCATAAATGCTTTAATTCCGAGGCCTGAGAAGCCTTGGTTTGTAGACTCCAAGTAAATTGGTCCATAGCTCCGCCAAAGGCCTTTATTGTAGCTGATAGATGGCTTCAGAGACGAATATTAGTGCTTAGAATGAATATTTTGAACGTAAATTTGCAGTTTTGATTTGATTTTCTGATCATAGGCTTGCTCACTCAGCTGACTAATCTTTTCGAGCGTGTCGCCATGAATCCGTTTCTAGATATCCTCCTTGGTTTTCTCTGATCGTGTATTCATCTCATTGACTCCATCCCCGTAAGTCTATCTCCGTTTTCTAAATAGTTCTTCTATCATCTGCGAGCTCATCTGCTCTCTGACAATCTGGTTGATCTCTTCATTGTGAAAGAAGGTGACCTTCCAGTCCTCATGACCAAAGCACTCCGGGAAGTCTTCAAAATTAGTTGCTTTGTACCTCTTGATGTCATCTAGAGTTATCAAAAAGCTCTCTTGATCGGATATCTTGTTCACAAGAATTTTGCTGAAGATGTGTTGGACTGCAGAAGCTCTTTGCAGGTATACGCCAGGCAAGTTCTTGCAGAGGTCTTTGTAATCGATGATATTTACAAAGTAGATCACCAGATTCTTCAGCGTCAGCGCGAACATTCGATTGATAGCCTGGTAGTCCTTTGGGCTTGAGGTGCTGGAAGTTGGTGTCACCTTCACCGAGGCAATGCTTGAGATTTGAATTTGCTTCTTGTGGCCTAGTTGGACTTATTGGGTCTGGTTTGGGCTCTGCTTTTGCTGGAAGTTTGTCGAGTGGATCTGATGGAAGAGGAAAGCAAAGCCAAACGTTATCACGTTTGAGAATTTCTGTTGAACTTTTGGATAGATTTGCTCTGACTTCTATTGATTGAGAGTTTCACAGAGTACCATGATGTATCGCATAAAGTTCTCAAGCTTGTTGAGCCACTTTTGAATGATTTCTTTTGTTTGGCCTTCGACCAGCGCCGTACAAAGCATATTCATGATGGAGTCAATCAGGCATTGTTGCTTCTATGATTGTAGTTGCTGTGTCTGATGTTGTTGTTAATTCCCTACTGACTAATTTTGTTGTGGCTGGAACTGCAATTTGATATTCTTCAATCGTCCTGCTCCGATTGGGAAGCTGAACTTGCTCTGGCTGTTCTGTTGTTGACTTTCGGCCGCCTGAATCTGCTGTTGTGATTCTATCCCATTTCCACGTGGCGTGATCTGGCTTCCAACCAGACATTCTCGCATCAATAGTTGTATATCTTGCTCGAACTATGATGTTTGATAAAATCTCTCAAGCGATTCATAGACTTTCTCTTGGATGATCTGCGTCGAAACCTGGTACTGCTGCGATTAGAGCAGCTGATTGGTATTGATTTATAGCCCTTCTGGTTTTTCGTCTTCTATTACGATACCTAGCTTTTTGTAGAGCATCTCAACTCCTTCAAAGAGAGTATCTAACATCTCCCATTCGGCCCATTGGACCTCGTGAATATTATCATCGTAGATATTCCCAGTCTCAAAGTACATCATATGCGTTCTCTACCAGTCGAGCAAGCTCATGTTGAGGTTGATGGACCGGCTGTTCTTGTCATTCTTGTCATCGTATTCTTAATGCTTTGTTTAGATCTAGGAATTCGAAGTGTACATCATCTCCTCGCTTAGCTGGACGATGTGTATGAAGTTGCGCCAAGCACAAAGGGACTCAGCTTGGTGACTTGCCTCAGGTCCATCAGCGGTGGAGTCACCTTGGCTCAAATGGGGCTACAAGCTGTTGAGGAGGTTGATCAAGAGGACACGGCTCAGCTTCTCCGCGGTCGTTCGTTTCTCTGGGTGTACAGTGAGCGGATACCTTGAAATCATATTCAGCTTCTTGAACGCCTCTTGCTCCGGATTGATGCAAGAATTAGTCAACAGCAACGTGTGGAGCTTGCAGCCCATATCATAGACAGCTCTGCAGTTCTCGTCTTGCTCATCGATGTATTGCTGGTAAGGAAGCAGCAGATCCAAGAGCCAAGAATGGAACTTCTGGTGGAATAAGAGGATATGCCCATTCTGAGTGTCCCACTGAGCCAACATGTAGAAATCGAGCAGGGCTCGTTGCCTCAGGAGATTATTGGATTGAGCGACGAGGTTCATGAGGAGCTCGAGGGCGGCAGGGTATTAGATCTTGTCATAATCATCAATCATCAGCTGCGAATTCAAGCCTGACACTGGCCGACTCAGGATCCACTCCAAGCAGCTGGTATACAAATTGCTCAGCTCTTGGGTGGTCAACTCGTTGTCAAACTCCTCCAGAAACTCTAGGTCACGGAGATCCTCAGACTCCTCTTGCTCGAGATGGAGAGCGAGCTCTGGCTACTCCTCGTCGGCCTTCTTCTTGAGATCGTCCTCACCAAAGAACTGGCTCTTGTCTCCTGGTGCTCGTTGGTGTTCTGAGATCTCTTCGTAGCTCTCCATCTTCTCGAGCTTCGAGTTGTTCGCCGTGTAGTCGCCACATAGGTCGGATTTCTGAGACTGGGACTTGTCATGGGTAAAGTTCTTGTCGTCGTCTAGCAGAGGCTCTGGTGCGTTATTTCCTTGGTCATCTTGGTCTTGGATGAGATCGTAATTTATGATCTTTTGCTTTCGTTTACCAACTTGTTTGATATCTTTTGGAGGCAAGATCATTTATTCTGCCAGTTCTTCTTCCTGACCAGGCTCTTCCGAATGAGCCTCCTCTTGCATTTTTTCATCATCCTCAACTTCTTCTTGCTCATTCTCTTCAATTTCAAGCTGGTTTGCGCTATAATTCTTCTGCGGTTATAACTCACCATTCTTGTTCTTAAGTCCTCCAGATTTTATTCCGATACCTAGAGCCAGGTTCTTGATGCCCCGCATTGTCTGAGGAACATTAAAATTGGGCCGAAAATAGTTTGGCTTGTCGTCATGTTGCTCTTTCTTATTTTCACCTTCTCCATTTTCTCCAGCGTTCTCGATTTGAAACTTTTCCTCGAAGGATTTCTTCGAGTCGTAGATGATTGGATCGCCTGGCTTTTCTCTCCTCATCGCTGCGAGGCACTGGTTGGCTAGTTCGAGAATGCCATTTTCGAAATCAATGAGTTCATTCTCTTCACTTTCCTTCTTTTTGCCTTGTTCACCTCCATATGTATAAAGTTCATTTATAGCCTCAATATCCAGTCCAATTTATGGTTTGAAATTCTTTTTTAACATTTTCTTGGGGGCAGCAGTACTTTTGTTGGATGCGCCAACCTTGCTCTCCTCTGTATCTCTGCTTGGAAACTCAAGACTTGGAAGCCCAGTGCGTCCAGATTCTTCCAGCATCTCCGCTTCCGTCATCGAGTTGAGGTTTGTAGACTGTGGGTTCTCTTCATCATCGAGGCTCAGCATCAAGTTGTTGCGTTTGGGCTCCTCGGCCTGCTGCTGCTGCTCAAGGTCCTCTCCAGCTTGCTCATCCAGCTATAAGCCGAGTTTCTTCGGCTTCTTGATCTGCACCTTCTTGGCGGCAGCTGCTTGCTGCTTATTCTTTCTGATCTATGAAGGTTGGAGTTCTTGGTTGCCAATCCTGGATGCGAAGGGGTTCTTCTTCTTTTCGTTGTTCTTCCTGCTGATCATGAGATGATATTCGAGTTCTTCGTCGGAGTTCTTGTCGGCAGCTGGGTCATCGGGCTACTAGTTATCATAGAAGTTAACGATCTGCTGAGGTGCCTCAGCGTTCTAGGAGTTGTTGCCATCGCCTTCATTGCTATCGCTGAAGTCAGCGGCCAATCCGAAATTGAATGTCTTGTCTTTCTACCGAAGATTGGATTTGGCCATGGTGTTCTCATTGGCAAACTTTGACTTCTTTTTCTGGTCATCTTTGATTATGTGGATTTCGTCTTCTTCGAATTTATCGTCATCGGTACCATGAGATTGCACGCTCTTCTCACCGCTATCATTCAGATCCTATTAATTGGTTCTGGTTATCTTTTGTCCGCTCGTCTCACTAAGCTGAAGCTGCAAACCAAGCTTCTTATTGGCTGGTCGAAATCCAGGATCGGCATTTTGCCTGAATCCGAATTCTTTCAATCCTGGCAACTTTTGTGACTGAAGCATAAATTGGTTCTCTTGATTTGAATCGAGGTTGAGTTCAAGGTGATTTCCGTGGTTTTTACTGGAGGACTGATCCATGAATTTATTCTTGGGAACTTTAAATTATTAGTCATTCTGAGAATTCTCGTCTTTTTGGCTATCATTCTCGCTGTCATCGTCCATCATGCCAAAATCAAAGCCACCTTTAGCTGCTTTGGGATTCCTTTTCTCCTCTGGTTCTTCTTCTCCCTCTGAATCACTCATATCTCCGAATGCAAACTTGGGCATGACCTTGCTTTTGGGTGCTGGAGGCATCTTAAGACCGCCTGTGGCTTCACCAAACTACCTTTAGATGTCTTGTTCTTCTTTGTTGTCATCAAAATTTGTAAATTGCTGTGGCCGGTAGTCGTCGTCAAATGAATTATTCGATTATTGGAGATTAACCCTGATTGCAGGTCCTTGGTTTTCTCTGGTTTCAGAAGCTGGGATGCGTGATTGTGCATCGCCGCCACCAAAGAGCTAATCAAGCTGTCTTTCTTCCAGCGAGTTCAGCTTGATATGATGTTGCTGTTCATCGTTCCTCGAGGCTGAATCAGCTGCAATGCTTCCCATTCCATCTACTTCGACGTTCTATCCTGAGCCCTGCGAGAAGTCATTTTGATCATTCAGCTGTTCGTCGTCATTGATGATGAAGTTGGCCTAATCCATGACTACATCTTCTCTCATGGCATCAGACTCTAGCATCTTGTAGCTCTCTCCGCCTCCCAGGATCTTGTTTTTGGAGTCCTTCCTGACATCTTGGGTGAACAGGAACTTCTGCTGCTAGGTCATCTGCTGATTGCTCATATGATTCTCGAAGCTTGAATGCTCTTGGTTCTGGTCCTCTTGGTAATCAACGATTTGGATTTGGTTGCCTTTGCTTCCAAAGATGTCGTGTCTCTTCTTCTTTGCTTCATGTTCAGCCTATCGTTTGAGCTTGAGTTTGTTGAATCTCTTCTTCTTAATAATGTCTACGTCGTAATCCAAGTTCTTAGGGATGAGTATCTCCGCCAAGTAGCTGATTAAGTCTGTGTCTATTCTGATCATCTTGATCAAGTTGGTGTGACTTGAACAGAGAATATCAATGATTTTTATGCAAAACGATTTCACGTCAAAGGTCATACTAATCGAGCACACATAGAGCAACACTTGCAACCCCTACTCCTTGATGAACTTTTGGGCAAAGAGGGATGAGATTTCCTGATCTTTGGAATCGACGAGCACCAGTCGTAGGAGTTTGAGCATTTGCAGCTGGAAACATGGACAAGATCCGGCGTTGGTGAGAGCTAGGCAGATATACTTAATCGAGTCAAGAATCTCATTGGGAATATATATTGAAGGTGACTGGCTCTTGTTTGATGAAATTAGGCCAAAAGAAGCATTTAAGACAGTCTCAAGGACAGCAGTGATGGGTTCCAAGAGTCTCTGCACATCAACGTCGCGGTCTTCCACGTTGGCGTCTCTTTGGCTGCCCTCTCGAAGAAATATGTGCTCTGGCTTCTCCTCGCTATCTTGCTTCAGGAATGTATTCTACTTCCTGATTTAGTCCTACTGCTCTTTCATCAAGAAGATCTGCTGCTAATCGTATGGCATATCGACGATCTAGAACTCCTCGTTGCTCCTCGCTGCGTCATCCTCTGACTGCTTTCTCTGTTTCTGTTTATCAGTCTTCATCAGTGACTCATGAGAAAGCAGCTTTGACGTCTTCTGGTGGTAGAAGCAGCAGTTCTAGATCGCTCCTGCCTCATCCGTGTAGACTGACCCAACCTCGTTCATGAGCGTGATCAAGATCTGGATCGGAAATATGCGATTGTACTCGATTGGATCCTGCGAGTAGATTGTCTTGATCAGCAGCCAGTACTGGTCGTTCAGAGTTGAATGGTTCTCCTTGACTAAGCTCTAGTTTATCCAGAAGTCGGTGGACTGTATGAGACACTTGAAGAAGGTGTCATGCAAATCTTTGCTTCTCTCAGCCTTCTCGTCGAGAAGCTGGTATCTGATCTCAGCGAGAAGGTTGATGCTGTCAACATCTACACATGAGTGATCTCGCACATTCGGCTTTTTCTTCTTCATTGAATCTGTGATGATGTGGAACATCGACTCGATGAAAGAACTACTACCTATTGTCTGGGTGGAGACAATTTTGAGCCACTGGTTCACCATGCCTTTAACCTGACCTTCCTGGTCTAGGATGATCTCAAGAAAGGGCAGCAATTAGTTGATATCAAAGTCTATCTCAACCTTGCTTGTATATACACCTGTATTGAGCAGGAACAATGCGTTCAGATCATTCGAAATCTGATGAGTGAATTGATTATCTCTGGATTGTATACACTAGAATGCTTGACAATTAGTTGCTCGACTTGGAGAATACAACAGGCACATCTTGTCAAAGAAATTCGAAGTTGATTAGCTGCTGCTGCCGTTCTAGTCAGAGAAATACTAATCTAACGATATCTCATTCTTCAAGATGATCTCGTCAAAATTGTCTAACTTTATCAATTATGAAACAAACTTTTTCAAGTGGTTGAAGTGATCCTTGAAGAGCGCAAAATATCCCAGCTGTGAGGTCATTCCCTTACAGATATTAATGTTTGTGATAGTTGCCTTTTGATCGAATTTGGGATAGTCCATAGGGAGGTTGATGGATTGCTTATCATTCATTATGGCGATCAGCTGAGCTCTAGCCAGGTATGGCTTGTCGTGCTCAATGACCAGCACATTCCACTGGTCCACCTAGACATCAGCTACCTTCACTCCGTTGCTCTCGACGGTAGGTGGGCTATAATTCTTGGGTAGAACTCTGTAAATGACCTGATAGCTGGGATTGAGGTAGCACTCGAAGCCACCATATCCTTCAGCAAAACAATTGAAAAGTACCGGTAAATTCATTGGATCAAAGTTTTACGAAGATTGATTTTCTGATTGATTACTAGGTGTAAATATGCCTCCTTGGACCTTGATGCATTTGAATTTGATAGTGGCTGTATATCCCTTCTAAAAGGGCCAGACAGTTGAGGAGATGACTGAGGTGCTGTCCCGCTGCCTTTGCTATTACGCCTTCTGATTGAATTCAAGTCCACACTTGCTTCCTGAAAAATAAAAGTAATTCTTGACCTTCTAATTCTCATTCTGAAACGTAGATGGAGGGCTCAATATATTTTTACGATTGCAAGTCAAACTGCTCACAATATTGAGAGCGAAGGCCAAGATACTCTTGAGCTTTGATTACTTCTCCTTGATGATTTGCTCTTGGAACGTTATCTTGTTATTGGTCTGGTGCGACTGGAGCTTTTCTTTCATTTCTCGGACTTCCTGTTGCATCATAATGATTTTGCTGCTCTTTTATTTGACAAATTGGACCAGGAATTCCAGATGCTATCGCTGGTATTTATAGCCCTCAGAGAGGACATGACAAAGCTGAGATACTCTGCTGCAGGCGTCGGACAATGACTGAGACGAAAGTTTGCAGCCAAGGAAAATCAGGAGCATCAAAATGTCTGCAGCTCCTCTGCTTTGAAAGTCTCGACAGCCCTCCTGTACCCTTTGTTTGGACTGAGCGCAATTTTTAAGAGCATATTTTTCTATAAGTTCCCCATTTTAATTCCTGACTTGCTGTCTGAGAGCCTATAATTCAACCTTATACAAATTGATGTCATTCTGGCTAATGAATTATCGTACCAAATCACCTTGGGGAACTTCCTGGTTCTCATAGCCGCTCAAGTCACACTTGAGCGCCTCCACCGGCTGGACCATGAGGTTCATCAGCGCCAAGGCATTGTTTGGAATGCAGTTATCGATGAGCTGTAGAATGCTCTCCAAAATGTGGCACTAGCTGGTTTCAGAAAGGCCACTCTGCAGGAATGCCTGTGGGTCAAGAACGCTCAAAAGTGCTCTGGGGTTGGTGATCACGCTCGTATTTGCTGGATGCTCCATAAAGTCGACTCGAACTGCTCTAAAGGCAGCGCTGGGGCTCTAACTCTTTTCTGTGTTATCGTAAGCCTACGGTCCCACCAGAAGAGGTACATCTAAGGCCCTTCTGAGCATCTAGAGCATGGAGCTGACGCGCGCTTCCTCACTTGCTGCGGAGTCTGGCTCTTCTTCAGATTTTGCGCCATTGCTCTCCTCTTGCTCACCTTGGCCTCCCCAAAAGTCACCATCAAGCCTTGGAGCTCCGCCTTTGAAGACAGTAATTTTCTCATTTGTATTGGCCCTCTATCTTGGACCACATTCAAGCTCTGTACTTGGACGCTACTGCTTACCGTGAACTGAACCAGCATTGAAACTCTAAGTCTTGGTGTTCATTTTTAGCGACC
>Ga0138262_1361298_pt1 | contig 12522 bp, 7 predicted proteins | sample RNAB_720151113_FD_105265 | JGI IMG/M metagenome (GOLD analysis project Ga0138262, IMG submission 105265) | Metatranscriptomics of polar marine prokaryotic and eukaryotic communities from Palmer Station, Antarctica after 72hr light incubation -... | ecosystem: Environmental > Aquatic > Marine >...
AAAAAAATTGCAGTATTAAAGGTTGTTCGAACTTTAACTGGCTTAGGTTTAAAAGAAGCAAAAGATCTTGTAGAATCAGCACCGAAGATGGTTCAAGAAGCATTAGGTAAAGATGCGGCAGAAGCAGCTAAAAAGCAAATGGAAGACGCTGGTGGTAAAGTTTCATTAACATAGTAATAGTAAATTAATTTTTAAGAAAGAAAGTTCTGATAATTGTGAACTTTTTTTCTTAAAAATTAATTCAATTTTTTTTAGAATTATTAAATATTTGATCTTTTTAAAGTACTTTGATTAATTGTATTTTTGAAGCTACTTAAAATTAATTTAATTGATCTGACCGCATCATCATTCCCTGGGATTGGAATATCTACTAAATCAGGGTCACAATTAGTATCTAAGATAGAAATAATAGGAATACCTAATTTCCGGCATTCTTGAATAGCTGTCATTTCACGGTTTTGATCCACAATAATTGCTACATCTGGCAATTTAGTCATGTTTTTAATACCGTTTAAATGCTTTCGTAATTTTTCTAAGTCTTTTAAACGTAACGATGCTTCTTTTTTCGGTAATAAATCAAAAACTCCATCAACTTCTTGTTGTTCTAAAGTTTTCAAGCGTTCAATTCGGCTTTTTAATGTTACCCAATTTGTTAACATTCCACCTAACCATCGATGATTTACGTAATATGAATTACAATTCGTTGCTTGTTCTGCAATTAGTGCACTTGCTTGACGTTTTGTTCCAATGAATAAGAATGTTTTCCCTTCTAATGCTGCTTTTTCAATATAGGCATTGGCCCGTTTTAATAATTGAGCTGTCTGAACTAAATCTAATATATGAATATTATTCCGTTCTGTATAAATATACGGAAACATCTTCGGGTTCCATCTATAAGCTTTATGTCCAAAATGAACACCAGCATCTAATAATTGGGCTAAGTTAATATCATCAGCCATAAAATTTTATAACTCCTTAATTCAATAAATGTAGTTTAGTATATTGTAGAATAACATTAACAGATTGAAAAGAAATAAGTCTATATTTTTATTTTTATTTTTTCTAGATTAATTTTAGTTCTATTTTGTGACATTAGACTAAAACAATTCGTATAACTTTGATATCCAGTTCCAGATGGAATTAAATGTCCAATAATTATATTTTCTTTTAAGCCACGTAACCAATCCACCCGACCTTCGATTGCCGCTTTTGTTAAAACGCGAGTCGTTTCTTGGAAACTTGCTGCTGAAATAAAACTTGGATTATTTAATGCTGCTTTTGTAATTCCCAATAATAATGGAACATAATAAGCTGGACGTTTATTATGGGATTCAATAATCTCATTAATATATTGAATATGATATAAATCAACGACTTCACGAGGCAATAGTGGAGTATGACCTTCATGTGTTATTAAAACTTTTGTAGTCATTTGTTTAATAATTACTTCTAAATGCTTATTAGCTATTGAAACCCCTTGTGATTCGTAAACTGATTGAACTGCGTTCAGTATTAATAATTGAATTTTCTTAAATGTTCGATAACTTGCTTCATAATTATTTACTAAACGATATGAAGTAGTTAATTTTTCTTTGTTTGAGAAAAACTGTTTTTTTATTCCATAATAATTAAAATAAATTTTTAATAAATTATGAGGGTTAATTTTATCGTTTTCTTTTATTGTTGTTCCTAATTTTCGAAATTCAAAACTAGAGTCAATACTCGTTTTCTGGATTAACAAACTTTTCTTTTGATTTGTTGCTAAATGTTTATTTGTAGGTTTCTTTTTTCGTGCTTCTAATAATTCTTCGATTCTTGGTAAACCTTGAACAATATCTCCAGTAATTTCTTTTTCAAAGTTTAATAAACCAATTACTTCACCTTTTTCAATAAACTCTCCATTTTTACAATAAACACTATTTACTTCTTGCTCGAAATAATCTTCTGTTATTGAATGAATTCCAATAGATTTATTAAAAGGATATTTTAAGAATTTTAAACCAGTTAAATTATTCTTATTAAATGAACTATTTTCTTTTATTTTATTTGGAATTAACTCAGAACTTTTTAATATTAAAGGTAAACATTGCTTAATTTTTAGTTTTGTATTTTTAATCTTAAGGCTCTTTATTTGACTTATCTTTTGTTTTTCCGTGGGATTTTCGTGCTTTTCTTTTGTTAGTAAGAAATTATTTAAAAATAATGGAATTGGCGAACTATAGAATTTACCATTCTTTTTTATAAACATTTTCGAAAATTTAATTTTAAACCCATATGATTCTTTATTTGGATCTAATTTTTCTACTATTGATCGTTTAGTAATATCATAATAATTTAAAAAAGTATTAGTTTTATGATTACAAATATTTTTGTTTAAATTTATTAACTTATATTGTAAGTCAACCTTTTCTTTAGAATCTTCAGTTTTACAATTTGGGAAAAAATAAGGACGTCCTTTTTGTATAGTTAAGAATTTATCATTATCAATTAAAACTTTTCCAGTTTGATTTACTTTAATATTATCAATTATTAACTCATTAACTGTTGTATCTTTTCCTTGTTCTTTTTTAACTGTTATACAATCATCATTCGATATTAAAAAGATTTGTTTTTTATCTGAACGCTTTGATTTAAATTTTACTATTTCTAGAGAATTCATTGTAAGTGATTCAAGATAACCTAACGTTGTATAAGAATCTATAAATTGATTTGGTTCAACGATTAAACAAGATTGTAAATTTGTGTATTTTAAATGTGCTGGAATATACTGATTTAAAATTAATTTTTCTAAAATTTTTAAATTTAAACGTTTCATTTTAAATGAATTACTTAAATCGATAGTAATATTATTTTGTAATGAGTTTTTTGAATTTAAATTTATACTTTGAGAAATTAAATTGAGACTATTAGACGTTTTAATTTTTTGGTTAGTTTTATATAAATAATTAGTTTTATTATTTATTTCAAAAATTAATTCTGAATCACTATTATTAGTAAAAAAATTGTCTAAGTTTTTTTCTTTTGGAATTTCGTAAAGCGCGAAAGGGCGAATTAATAATTGATTACTAGTTTTTGTAGCAATATGTTCACATAATGAAGGTCGTGTTATTTCAATGTTTTCAAAAATAACCTCACCCGGATAATAAACGTTTTTATTTAATTGCTCAAATTGTTTACCTTGATAAACAAATCCTGCTTTAATTGCAATTTCTTCAATAATATTATTTTTTTGAGAAACACTTATGATACCTGCAGTTTTTGAAATAATACTTGGAATAATTTCAAAATTTTTCGATATGAAGTTCCCGTTTTCTACTAATAAAATGTTTTTATCACAGTTTAATTTATAAGTTTCTTCAGAAAGCCAAATTAAAGAATTGTGAATAATCTTTTTCTTTAATCGTAGTTTTAGAAAAACATTTTCCATTTCTTGATAATTTAAAAAATTTTGATAAAAAATAAATCCATTTTTATCAATTTTAGTGGTTAAATTTTTTAAATAAGTTTCGTAATGGGTTTTACTTATTTTTTCATAATCTTCTTTACTTATTTCATATGGAATATTATAAGAAATTAGTCTGTCTACTGTATCTTGTTTTTGTTTTATTCTTTGATCATAATACATTATTCCACCTGTTAAGGTTTTGAAATTATTATTAAATGAAAGAGCAAAAGGTTTATAGTTATTACAACGTTTCCAATTTTTTAAATTTGAATCTTTTAATGTAATTAAATACTTTGAATTATCGCAATTAATTAAAAAATTCTTATTATTTTTAGGTTTAATAACTTTTTGGGCATAACTATTGTTTGAAAAATGTGTATCATTTGTAACTTGAATTTTTTGTTCTAATAAATTTTTTTTATTATCGAAAAATTTAATATAACCAGAATATTGGTTTATTAATTTTGTTCTAAAAATATAACTGTTTTTATTAATTTTATGATCTGTATAAAAATTTAAAAAAGAATTAGTAGGAGCTTGATAAACTTGCCCTGATAAAATCCACAATAACCTATTTTGTGTAGTTAAATTTGTTTTATTTTTTAATCTTGGAATAAAAATTTCACCGGCTGTATCACTTAATATAGGTTTTCTTTCTGTTAAAGTTTGCTTTTCCGTACTTATCAGTTCGCCTATTATGGCTGATTCTTTAACATACTGATTACTTTTTACGAATAACATTGTATTTCGTAATAGCTCTATTTGGATTATTTTTTGCTTCTGTTGTTCAGGAATTAATATTAATGAGCCTGAATTTTTAGTAACTAAAACGTCATCCCCTCGATTTGTACGTAATATAATTGTTTTTAAAATTTTAGAAAATTTAATAACTCCATTTGTTGGACTAATAATTTGTTGTCGAGCTTCTGAAGTAAAAATCCCTCCTGTATGAAAAGTTCGCATAGTTAATTGTGTACCAGGCTCACTGATCGATTGTCCAGCAAGTATACCAACAGCTTCCCCTAAATCAACTAAGTTTTGATTTGATAAATCCCACCCATAACACATTTGACAAATAGAATGATATAAACTGCAAGTTAATGGTGAACGAATATGAAATTTTGAAATTTGTTTTTGTTCAAAGATATTTAATAATTTTAATGTTATGTGTGTGTTAGTTGGAGCAACTAAACTTTGGTTTTTTAAATCATAAACCGGACTCGCTAAGATTCTACCAATAATTTGTTCGTTATCTAATTTACTTGTATTGTCGATTATAAATGAAGCGGATGTTAAACAATCTTTTTCTCGAATAATAATATCTTGAGCAATATCAATTAAACGACGTGTTAAGTAACCTGAATTTGCTGTTTTTAAGGCTGTATCAACGATACCTTTACGAGCTCCATAGCCAGACATTAAATAATCGGTGATTGTTAATCCTTCCCGAAAGTTTTTTTTAATAGGTACTCGCATAATCTCACCACTAGGATCAGCCATAAGTCCTCGCATTCCTACAAGTTGACGCACTTGTGATAGGTTTCCTCTGGCACCTGAGAATGCCATTATATAAACAGAATTTAAAGGATCATATGTTTTAAAATATGCAACTACATTATCTTTTAATGATTCACTAGCTATACTCCAAGTATCAATGATTTTTTGAAAACGTTCTACATCTGTAATTTTTCCTTTTAAGCAAATTTTTTCTGCATTTAGAATATCTTTATTTGCTTTTTCCAACATTTCATTCTTTGTGGCTGGAACCTTTAAATCTTCAATACTGATAGATATACCAGCTTGTGTTGCATATTTAAATCCAAGATATTTTAGTTCATCGGCTAATAAAGAAGCTTGCATAGAGTCATATTTTGAAAAGCTCCATGCCAATAGCTCTTTTAATTGTTTTTTATTAACAAGTGTATTTTGATAAATATAATCTTTCATAATTCTTTTACTTGATTGTTTTTAAAAAATTCAAATATTTTAAATCTTTAAAGTTTAAGGTTTAAGGTTGTTTGAATTGTATAATTTAAAAGAACACGTCCAGTTGTAGTCTGTAAATATTGAACAATAGTTTTATCATTTTTATCTTTACGAATTTGAACATTCTCATAATATTCAATATAACTTCCATCTTTTAATTTAAGCTTTTTTATAAGATTTAAAGGTTCAGAGATTTGATGCTTATATCGAACCCATATTGAAGTATGAATTTCAATTTGATCTTGATTATAAGCTAATACAACGTCGTTTAAATCAGCAAAATAATGGTTTGAACCCAATAATCCTGTAATATTATTTACAGTTAAATAATAGCAACCTAATACCATATCTTGACTTGGCATAATAATTGGCTCACCATTTGCTGGTGATAAAAAATTATAAGGTGCTAACATTAACATATAACATTCTGCTTGAGCTTCTAATGAAAGTGGTATATGTACAGCCATTTGATCTCCATCAAAATCAGCATTAAATGCTGAACAAACTAAAGGATGTAATTTGATAGCGCGACCTTGAACAATAATAGGTTCAAAAGCTTGTATTCCTAATCTATGTAGTGTTGGTGCTCGATTTAAAAAAATGGGATGATTTGATAATACTTTCTCAAGTACAGAGTCTATAACAGGTTCATTTTGTTGAAGTAAATTTTTTTGCAACTTTCATATTACTCGCTAATCCTTGATTAATTAGCTCGCGAATTATAAATGGTTGAAATAATTCAATCGCCATTTCATAAGGTAAACCACACTGGTTTAATTTTAGACTTGGTCCTACAACAATAACAGATCGACCAGAATAATCTACCCGTTTCCCAAGTAGATTTTGTCGAAAACGTCCGTGTTTTCCTTTTATAATATCTGATAAAGATTTTAACGGTCTATTACTTGCACTTAAAGCAATTTTACCACGTTTTCCATTATCAATTAATGTATCGACTGCTTCTTGTAACATTCGTTTTTCATTTCGAATAATTAATTGGGGCGCATCAATTTCTAAAAGTCGAAGTAGACGGTTGTTACGTGTAATTATTCTTCGATATAATTCATTTAAGTCGGAAGTTGCAAAGCGCCCTCCTTCTAGCTGAATCATTGGTCTTAAGGCAGGTGGTATAACGGGTAGTATAGTTATAATCATCCATGCCGGGTTTGCGCCTGTGGTTAATAAATTTTCTAAAATACGAATTCTTTTAATTGACTGGTCTCGTAATTTATAAATACGTTGATATTCCCATTTTTTAGCCCAATGCGAAAAATTATAAAATGGTTGTTCTTTATGAAGTACTTTACTACAAAGCGTAATAAAGTTACGTGTTTTAATTATTTCTTGATCTAAATTTAATTTTTCTAATTCACGTTTAATTAGAACAGCACCAATTAAATAATTTGGGGTTGATCTTAATAAATATTTTGGTGTATTTCGACGCCGGTTATGTGATTTGGAATATGGCTTTAATGGGTAACCTGTAAATCCTAATTCCCGACAACGTCGGTATTGTTGTAAATCCCAATGAAGTCCATAAAAAGCAATTTCATCTTCCGCAATAAAGTAAGCGAGAGAAGCTAATTTTATTCGTTTTATACGTTCATCATAAAAATTTACAATATTAGATTTCTTTGCTTTTGCCTTTTTTTTGAGAAATTCTTTACAATTGAAAAGTGCTTTTGGACTTGTAAGAAAATTACGACATTCAATACCTGAGGAAGGATATTCGGGTCTATCTTTATTATCTTTTTCTTTATTATCTCTTGGGTCCGCAAACTCTGTCCATCCAGTATCTAGCCTTTTTTCACATTGCTCAACTTCAAGTAGTAAAGCTATATAATTTGGACGACTATTAGTGTACCAAACATGTGTAACTGGATAAATTAGATTAATATGACCCATTCGATGACGTCGAACTCGTGATTCAGTTAATTCAACCCCACATCGTTCACAGATTAAACCTTCATATCGAACTCGTTTATATTTTCCACAGGCACATTCTAAACTTTTACTTGGCCCAAAAATTCTTTCACAAAATAAACCATCCATTTCCGGTTTAAATGTTCGATAATTAATAGTTTCAGACTTTTGAACTTCCCCGACAAATTGTCCATTAGGTAATTTTCTATGAGACCATTGTAGTATCCTCATAGGAGAGGCTAACTTTATTTTGATATAATCAAATTCTTTTTCAGAGCGTATCATATTAAATTTTTAAAATGAAATGTTATTTATATTTGATGTATGAGAAAAGGTTTTTAGTAATGGATTATATTTTTCAATTAGATTCAATTCAATTTCATAAGATTCATCTGAATTAAATTCATCAATTCTATAAGTACTTAAATCTAACCCAATTGAACGTAATTCTTGCACTAAAACTTTAAAGGATTCTGGAATACCAGAAGTTGGTATTGCTTGACCTTTAATAATAGAGTTTAGAGTTTCATTCCTTCCTTGCATATCATCAGATTTAATGGTTAAAAGTTCTTTTAGTGTAAATGAGGCCCCAAATCCTTCCAGTGCCCAAACTTCCATTTCTCCAAATCTTTGACCCCCGTGTTGAGCTTTTCCACCTAATGGTTGTTGAGTGACTAATGAATAAGGTCCCGTTGCTCTTGAATGCATTTTATCATCAACTAAATGTATCAATTTCAACATGTATGCGTTACCAACTGTAATTGGATTATCAAATTCTTTCCCAGTTCGTCCATCAAGAAGAACCATCTTTCCCGGTGAATAAGGATTGAAAAGCCATGCCTCATCATTTTCAATTGAAGCTTGTCGTAATTTTTTATTAATTAAGATTCTCGAAACTTCTGACCCATACATTTCATCAAATGGCAAAATTTTAAAACGACGATTTAATTTATGACCAGCTAACCCTAATAAACATTCATATAATTGACCTACATTCATTCTAGAAGGAACGCCTAAAGGATTTAAAATAATATCAATAGGGGTACCATCAGGAAGAAACGGCATATCTTGTCGTGGTAAAATACGAGAAATGATTCCTTTATTTCCATGACGACCTGCAATTTTGTCCCCTACTTGAATCTTTCTTATTTGTGCAATAAAAATTTGAATTTTTTCAAATTTATATGCAAGCTTTGTCCGTCTATTAAAAGTTAAAGTCTCAATAACTCTACCATATTCTCCTTCCGGCATTCTAAATGACGTATCACGAACACCTTTTGCTTTTGCTCCAAAAATTGCTCTAAGTAATTTTGATTCTGGTAATTGTTCAGAGTCATCTTTAGGAATAATTTTTCCTACTAAAATATCTCCAGGTTTTAAAAATGTTCCAATTGTAACAATCCCATCCTCATTTAAGTTTTGAACATCGGAAATACTTAAATTTGGAATATTATTGGTTGTTTGTTCAGACATTTCTGCTGTTCTGTCAATTTCAATTTCATATCTTTCAATATGAATCGACGTAAAAATATCTTCGTAAACTAAGCGCTCATTGATTAAAATTGCATCTTCAAAATTGTAACCTTGCCATGGCATATAAGCCACTAAAACATTTTGTCCTAAAGATAATTCGCTACTTATTATTCCTGGACCATCAGTTAACATTTGACCAGATTCGATTTTCTCACCTTCCCAGACTATTGGTCTATGATTTATACAAGTCTCTTGGTTTGAACGTTGATATTTTTGTAAATCATATTTGTAATGACGTCCAGAATTTTCACGGATAATAATTTTATTTGCTGTTACTGATTCTACAATTCCTTCTCGTTGAGCATTTATTATCATACCAGAATCTAATGCAATCTGATTTTCTAACCCTGTTCCAACAATAGGTTTTTGAGGTAGTAATAATGGTACGGATTGTCGTTGCATATTCGAACCCATTAAAGCTCGGTTGGCATCATCATGTTCAAAAAATGGGATTAAAGAAGCAGCCACAGAAACGACTTGAATTGGGGAAACAGCAATAAAATCAACTTCAGATGGATTAACTGTTAAAAAATCTTGCTTGTAACGTATAGGGATTAGATTTTTTGTTAAATAATTATTTTCATTTGTAGAAATGTCAGCAGGAGCAATTTTATAAAAATCCTCAATATCAGCTGTTAAATAAATAGGAGTTCCTGTTTTGATAACTTTCCCATTAATAACTCTCCAAAATGGAGTTTCTAGAAAACCAGATTCGTTTACCCTAGCACATGTGGTCAATGAAGCAATTAATCCTACATTTTGTCCTTCAGGTGTCTCAATAGGACAAATTCGTCCATAGTGACTAGGATGGATATCTCGCACAGCAAAACTAATACGATCTCTATCAAACCCACCAGGCCCTAATCCACTAATTCGTCGTCTATGTGTCAATGATGATAATGGATTTGTTTGATCCATATATTGAGATAGTTGGCTTGCACCAAAAAACTCTCTAATAGTTGCCCCAACTATATTGAAACTTGATAATTGACTTGAATATGTTTTATTCGTTTGACTGCGAAGTTTTCTTAGTAATCTCTGAAATCCAATACGAAATAAGTTTTGTAATAATTCCCCTACAGAACGAACCCGTCGGTTCTTTAAGTGATCAATATCATCACTAACTTGTTTAGAAGTAGATAGTGTTATTAATTTATCAATTATTGCAAAAATATCTTCATATGTAATTGTAGTGATTCGTTTGGATAATTTGATATTTAGTCTATTATTTAATTTAGAACGACCAACTTTCCCTAAACGATAATAAGACGGATCAAAAATCCTAGAAAATTCTGAAATATTTTTATAATAATTTTTATTTAAATCAAAACGTAATAGCTTATTTGATTGGTAAATTGAATGCGTTAATATTGGTTTATTAAAATAGAAAAATTCCGAGTTTTGCAAATTCTGGCAAATTTCTAAATCAGTAACACCCATTTCTTTCAATAAATGAATAATTGGTTTTTGCGTTACTTTATCAAGTTGAATAATAATTTCATCTTCTTGATTTTTTATAGGATATTTCGAAATATTAATTTTTGTATTTTTTTGAAAGCCGAATCTAATCCATGATCCGTATTCAGGAATTAATGTTGCAGTATATAACTCTTTTTCCTCATATTTTTGTTTATAAATATCTTTTATTAAATGGTCATCTTTATATTGAATAATTTTAGACTTTGTTTTCAGATATTTTGTTTTATTTTTGAAGATTTTTGTTTGTGATTGACTTCTTCTTTGCTCTTTTTCTTTCTTAGTAAAATTATATTTGAATTTAATAAGTTCTTTAAAACTATTAGTGAAATAAAGGTTAGATTGTATTTTATTATTATTAACAATAACATTAATCTTTGGGGTGATGTTTAATTTTAAGAAATTAAAATTATTAATTTGACTAAAATTATCTAAATCTCGGAGTAGGAAAATAAGTAGTTTTAAATTACTGTTTAAATTTAATAATGTTTCTGATTTTTTAAATATTGTATTGTATAGTTTTTTAACTTGTTTAACTTCTTTTAATGTATTTCCATTATTATTACCATTTAATTGTTTCAGTATTTTGTATTTTGCAATCGTTTTCATTAATAAATTAAAACAATTAACCGTTAAAAACATTAGATGCTGATTATCTTGTAAGATAAAATTTTCATTACATGCTAACCATTTCAAGAAAATTTTAATTCGTTTTACCTTTGTAGATAAATTTTGAATTTTAAATAAACTTTTATAAATTTTAAGGTACTCAATAAATGAAGAACTAAAGTTAATTTCATAATCTTTTAATTGTTTAAAAGAGTATGTATTAATTGTTTCTCCTTGCCAATTCCAATCTTCCTCTTTTTTAATAAACCGTATTTTCTTTTTTTTATCGCTGATTAATTTTTTTTTAATAGTTGGTTTTAAAAAGTATAATCGACTCTCGGTTGGCAAAATTTCACTAGGCGGAGTAAAACTTTTCAATTTCCCAATTTCACTAGATATTATTCGTTTTATCTTTTTACTTTTTTTTTTGATGTTTATTTTTTTCAAAATACACACCTGGACTCCGAATAATTTGACTAACGATAACTCTTTCACACCCATTAATAACAAAAGTCGCAGAACTTGTCATTAATGGTAAATTAATGATGGGAAATTTACTATGATATTTTATAATATTTGTTTTTTTATTTCGAACTTCTAATGGAATAACAAGTTGAGCAGAGTAATTTGCGGTATATTTTTTAGCTCGGACTATATTATAGATAGGTTTTACTAGAGTATATTCTTGTCCAAATAAAACATATTCTGTATTTTGACTAAAATCATAAATTCTCGAAAAAGTATTTAATTCTTCATTTAGTCCTTGCGCAATAAACCAACAGAAACTTACCCGTTGCATTTCTATAAAATCAGGGAGAGCAGTTGTGTAATTCATCATATAGTAGTTTAAAAGTTTTATTAGTAATTTATTTAAAATTTAATAATTACTAAGTTTCATTATGGGTAATAATTATCTAAAATAAATTGAAAGGTTAATTTTGTTAGTTTCTTATTCTTTCAAGTGAAAAAATAGTAATTTATTTTATGAAAGAACTTAAATTATAGACTTTATATCGGTGGTACTTAGTTTCTTATTTCTAACAGTTACGAATTGTTATATTTAGGTTTTTTAAAGTCTACGGTTGTTTAAATGGTTCTTAATTGATTTTTAATGGTGAACTCACTATGGAAAGGTTAATTTTGTTAAATACTAAAGTTAATAAAATGTTTTAACAAAGAATAACCTATGTTTTATTAGGTTATTCTAAATTTTAAAGAACTTTTTTTGATTATTTTAAATTACGCCGTTTTTAATAAAGCAGACAACTTTGCTTTTTTTCGTGCTGCTGTATTTTTATGATACACATTTTTTTTCAAACCTTTATCAATTAAACTATAAATAGAATTCAGTAAAGTTTGTACTTTTTCTTTATCAGAACTATCTTGTGAACTTTTATAAATTTCTAGATCTTTTAAGAATCTTTTAGTTAATGTGCTAACAGAACTTTTATAAAAACGATTTTGAAGATTATTTCGTTTACCTATTAAGATACGTTTTTTTGCTGATTTGTTATTTGCCATAAATAGAATTTAAAGTTATATAAGTCAGT
>Ga0138262_1539795_pt1 | contig 12396 bp, 9 predicted proteins | sample RNAB_720151113_FD_105265 | JGI IMG/M metagenome (GOLD analysis project Ga0138262, IMG submission 105265) | Metatranscriptomics of polar marine prokaryotic and eukaryotic communities from Palmer Station, Antarctica after 72hr light incubation -... | ecosystem: Environmental > Aquatic > Marine >...
CCAAAAACTACAACAATTACCAATAATTATACAGTAAAATCTAATTTATATTTTACTAATAGTTTTAAAGAACTTATCAAATTTAAATACCACTTTACTAAAAAAGAGAAAGATGAAAAAATAAACTCCTCGCAAGCAAAAATTTTCAAAAATAAACCGAAATATTTAAAGACAAAATCTAAAATTATTCAATATAAAGAAGATCATTTAATAAAAGATCTTTATAAAAAAAAAATATGAAGAAAAAAAATTATACACTGCAACATTAATTCCTGAATATGGGTCATGGATAAGGTTTGGATTTCAAAAAAATACAAAAATTAATATTTCAAAATATCCTATAAAAAATCAGGAAGATGAAATTATTATCCAGCTTGATAAAGTAACACAAAAACCAATCATTCATTTATTAAAAGAAATGGGTATTACCGATTTAGAAATTTGTCAAAATTTACAAAATTTTGAGTTTTTCTATTTTAATAAGCCTGTCTTAACAAATTCAATTAATCAACCAAATAGGTTATTACGTTTTAATTTAGATAAAAGTTATTACAAAAATATCTCAGAATTTTCTAGAGTTTTTGATCCGTCTTATTATCGTTTAGGAAAAATTGGTCGTTTAAAATTAAATAATAGGTTAAATATAAAATTATCAAAACGAATTACTACAATAACATACGAAGATATTTTTGCAATAATTGATAAACTAATAACCTTATCTACTTCGAAACAAATTAGTGATGACATCGATCATTTGAAGAATCGACGAGTTCGTTCAGTAGGAGAGTTATTGCAAAATTTATTCGGTATTGGATTCCAAAGGCTATTAAGAAAGTTACGAAGTCAAACAAATAAAACATATTCAAGCCAGCTGTCTAGTTTTAATATAGTTGGAGCAACCATTAAAGAATTTTTTGGGGCTAGTCAATTATCTCAATATATGGATCAAACAAATCCATTATCTTCATTAACCCATAGACGACGGATTAGCGGGCTAGGGCCAGGAGGGTTTGATCGGGATCGTATTAGCTTTGCTGTTCGGGATATTCACCCAAGTCATTATGGACGAATTTGTCCAATTGAAACGCCTGAAGGACAAAATGTCGGATTGATTGCTTCATTAACAACATGTGCAAGAGTTAACAAATCTGGATTTTTGGAAACACCTTTTTGGCGTGTTATTAATGGAAAAGTTATTAAAACAGGAGATCCTATCTATTTAACTGCTGATATTGAAGATTTTTATAAAATTGCTCCTGCTGATATTTCTACAAATGAACAGAATTATTTAACAAAAAATTTAATTCCTATACGTTATAAGCAAGATTTTTTAACTGTTACTCCATCTGATGTTGATTTTATTGCTATTTCACCAATTCAAATCGTTTCTGTTGCTGCATCTTTAATCCCATTCTTTGAGCACGATGATGCAAACCGAGCGCTAATGGGTTCAAATATGCAACGACAATCAGTACCTTTATTACTACCGCAAAAACCAATTGTTGGGACAGGTTTAGAAAATCAAATTGCATTAGATTCTGGCATAACGATAAACGCACAACAAGATGGAATTGTTAAATCAGTAACAGCAAATAAAATTGTTATACGTGAAAATTCTGGACGTCACTATAAATATGATTTACAAAAGTATCAACGTTCCAACCAAGAAACTTGTATTAATCATAGACCAATAGTATGGGAGGGGGAAAAAATTAAATCTGGGCAGATGTTAACTGACGGGCCAGGAATAATAAGTAGTGAACTTTCTTTAGGGCAAAATGTTTTAGTAGCTTATATGCCATGGCAAGGTTACAATTTTGAAGATGCAATTTTGATTAATGAACGTTTAGTCTATGAAGATATTTTTACATCAATTCATATTGAAAGATATGAAATTGAAATTGACCGAACAGCAGAAATGTCAGAACAAACCACAAATAATATTCCAAATTTAAATATTTCGGATGTTCAAAATTTGAATGAAGATGGAATAGTTACAATCGGTACATTTGTAAAACCAGGAGATATTTTAGTAGGAAAAATTATTCCTAAAGATGATTCCGAACAATTACCAGAATCTAAGTTACTTAGAGCGATTTTTGGAGCAAAAGCAAAAGGGGTTCGTGATACATCATTTAGAATGCCTGAAGGTGAATATGGAAGAGTTATTGAAACTTTAACATTTAATCGGCAGACAAAATTAGCTTATAAATTTGAAAAAATTCAAATTTTTATTGCACAAATACGTAAAATTCAAGTAGGAGACAAAATTGCAGGCCGTCATGGTAATAAAGGCATAATTTCTAGAATTTTACCTCGTCAAGACATGCCTTTTCTTCCAGATGGCACACCTATTGACATTATTTTAAACCCTTTAGGAGTTCCGTCTCGGATGAATGTCGGACAATTATATGAATGTTTATTAGGATTGGCCGGTCATAAATTAAATCGTCGTTTTAAAATTTTACCATTTGATGAAATATATGGGTCAGAGGTTTCACGTATTTTAATTAATAAAAAATTACGGCAGGCGTCAATTGAAAATGATGAAGCATGGCTTTTTAACCCTTACTCACCTGGAAAAATGGTCCTTCTTGATGGAAGAACAGGTAAGGAATTTGATAATCCAATCACAGTAGGTAATGCATATATGTTAAAATTAATTCATTTAGTTGATGACAAAATGCATTCGAGAGCAACTGGTCCTTATTCATTAGTTACACAACAACCTTTAGGTGGAAAAGCCCAGCATGGTGGTCAAAGATTTGGTGAAATGGAAGTATGGGCACTCGAAGGCTTTGGTGCATCTTTTACATTAAAAGAACTTTTAACAATTAAATCCGACGATATGCAAGGAAGAAATGAAACGTTAAACTCTATTATTAAAGGCCAACAAATACCAACTTCAGGTATACCAGAATCCTTTAAAGTATTAGTTCAAGAATTACGGTCGATTGGTTTAGATTTAAGTACTTATCAAATCGATGAGTTTAACTCAGATCAATATTATGATATTGAATTAAATTTAATCGAAAATTATAATCCATTACTAAAAACATTTTCTCATACATCAAACATAAATAACATTTCATTTTAAAAATTTAATATGGTACGTTCTGAAAAAGAATTTGATTATATAAAAATAAAATTAGCTTCTCCTACGAGAATACTACAATGGTCCCATAGGAAATTACCTAATGGCCAATTTGTTGGAGAAGTTCAAAAGTCTGAAACAATTAATTATCGAACATTTAAGCCTGAAATGGATGGTTTATTTTGTGAAAGAATTTTTGGTCCAAGTAAAAGTTTAGAATGTGCCTGTGGTAAATATAAACGAGTCCGATATGAAGGTTTAATTTGTGAACGTTGTGGTGTCGAATTAACTGAATCAAGAGTACGGCGACATAGAATGGGTCATATTAATTTAATGTATCCAGTTACCCATATTTGGTATACAAATAGTCGCCCAAATTATATAGCATTATTACTTGAGGTTGAACAATGTGAAAAAAGGGTAGATACCGGATGGGTTGAATTTGCCGCTCCAGTTTTTGAAGAAAAATTCTTGATATGCGAAAAGTACTCTTCAGCCCGTAATTTAATCATACCATTCAATCCTTATTATCAAGAATTTTTCGAAGAAAAAGCAAAATCAAAAAAGGGTAATATTGTAAGTTATTGGGATGAAAGAATAAAACGAATAAAATTAGCGTCTCTTGCTTATTTTATTGCCGAAAATGAAATTGCTTTCTACGGACTTCATTGGGATTTACAACAATACCGTCGTTGCAGAGAATTAGGATTTACAGGCTATCCATTAAAGCCCTATTCAAAATCTTATAGCCGGCGTCGGAATACACCGAAATATTTATTACGATCAACTCCAAATTATTTAATTGGGTCTGTTTTAATTAAACGTGAATTAGAAAAATTAAATCTTGATCTAGAAATAATTCAAACACGAAATTTTATTACAATTTGTAGTAAAGTAATTCACAAAGAAGAGCCATTTTATAATTTTTCACCTTGGTCTAAAAAATGGGACTATCATCGTATTTATAAATTACGAGATCAATCAATTAAACGAATTCGTATTTTAGAAAATTTATTAACAACAGGTACAAACCCAGCATGGATGATTATAACAATTTTACCTGTAATTCCTCCTGCATTAAGACCAATGATTCAATTAGAAGGTGGGCGTTTTGCTACTTCTGATTTAAATGAATTATATCGAAGAATAATCATACGTAATAATCGTCTTCTTCGATTATTGGAAATTGACGCTCCTCAATTAATTATTAGAAATGAAAAAAGAATGTTACAAGAAGCGGTCGATACATTAATTGACAATGGAAAACGAGGGAAAATTGCCTTAAGTGCGAGTAATCGTCCATTAAAATCACTATCCGATATTATAAAAGGAAAACACGGACGTTTTCGCCAAAATTTACTTGGGAAACGTGTTGATTATTCTGGACGATCAGTAATAGTTGTAGGACCAAGTTTGAAATTAAATCAATGTGGTTTACCTTATGAAATGGCAATTGAATTATTTCAACCATTTATAATTCGTGAATTAATTAATCAAGGATTGGCGAGTAATATGAAAGTAGCAAAAAACCTACTTCAGCAAAATGAACCAATTATAGATCCTGTACTTGAAAAAGTATTGGCAAATCATCCTATTTTTTTAAATCGAGCACCAACATTACATAGATTAGGGATACAAGCTTTTGAACCGATTATTGTTCAAGGGCGTGCTATCAAGCTTCACCCTTTAGTTTGTTCAGCCTTTAATGCCGATTTTGATGGTGACCAAATGGCTGTTCATGTTCCACTTTCATTAGAAGCCCAAGCAGAATGTTACATGTTAATGTTAGCACCTTATAATTTTTTATCACCTGCAAATGGTGATCCAATTATTGTACCAAGTCAAGATATGGTATTAGGTTGTTATTATTTAACTGTAAATAATATTGTGGGATTATTGGGTGAAAATCATTATTTTGCAGATTTAAATGATGTTATATTAGCCTATAATCAAGACCGAATTGAAATTCATACTTCAATTTGGGTTCGATACAAACAACAAGTTTCTAAACCTGAAAATTTTATAAAACGAATTAAATTAAAGGATGATAGTTATATTGAATATTACAAAAATATTCAAATTCGTAAAGATAAAAATAATAAAACTATTGTTCAATATTTACAAACTACAACTGGACGTGTTCTTTTAAATTATACAATTCAAACAACCTTAAATCTTAACGTCTAAATATTTGAATTTTTAAAAATAATTAAGTAAAAAACATTATGAAAGATTATATATATCAAAATATACTTTTTAATAAAAAACAATTAAAAGAATTATTAGCGTGGAGTTTTTCAAAATATGATTCTATGCAAGCTTCTTTATTAGCTGATGAATTAAAATATCTTGGATTTAGGTACGCGACTCAAGCTGGTATATCAATTAGCATTGAAGACTTAAAGGTGCCGCCTACAAAAAATGATATGCTAGAAAAAGCAAATAAAGATATTTTAAATGCGGAAAAAATTTGTTTAAAAGGAAAAATTACAGATGTAGAACGGTTTCAAAAAATTATTGAGACTTGGAGTCTAGCTAGCGAATCATTAAAAGATAATGTAGTAACATATTTTAAAACATATGACCCTTTAAATTCAGTCTATATAATGGCATTTTCAGGCGCTAGGGGAAATTTATCACAAGTTCGCCAACTTGTAGGTATGCGAGGACTTATGGCTGATCCTAGTGGTGAAATTATGCGTGTGCCTATTAAGAAGAATTTTCGTGAAGGATTAACAATTACAGATTATTTAATGTCAGGTTATGGGGCTCGTAAAGGTATTGTTGATACAGCATTAAAAACAGCAAACTCAGGTTACTTAACCCGTCGTTTAATTGATATTGCTCAAGATATTATTATTCGAGAAAAAGATTGTTTAACATCTGCTTCATTTATAATTGATAATAAAGATGAGCTCGATCATCAGCAAGTTATTGGTCGAGTTTTAGCAAAACCGATTTATGATTTAAAAACCGAAAAAATAATTGCTCCAGTTAATACACACATAACATTAAAATTATTAAATTTATTCGAACAAAAACAAATTTCAAAATTTTATATTCGATCACCTTTAACTTGTATTTTGTATCATTCTGTTTGTCAAATGTGCTATGGATGGGATTTATCAAATCAAAATTTAGTTGATTTGGGAGAAGCCATTGGTATCCTTGCTGGACAATCTATAGGAGAGCCTGGAACACAATTAACAATGCGAACTTTTCACACTGGAGGGATTTTTACTTCAAAGGCTCGCCAACAAATTTTTAGTCCAATAACTGGAGTAATCAAATTTTCTAAAGCTTTAAAAACTATAACATTACGAACAAACCGGGGTGATGATGTTTTAGTTACTAAAAATTCAGGATCATTAATATTAATTCCTAAAGGATCAAAAGAAGAAATTATTCCACTGGAATTATTACGAAATACTATGCTATTCGTAAAAAGTAATCAATATGTGAAAAAATCAGAAATAATAGGAGAATTAATAAGTACAGAAAAACAAACCTTAACAGAAAGAAAACCAATATTAAGTCTTACTGCAGGTGAAATTTTTATCCCCAAATTAAAAATTAAGACAAATTTAATTACCCAAAATCGATTATTATGGATTTTGTCAGGCCAAGTTTATCAAGTTCCTCTTAATTCTTTTTTAAATTTTTATACAGACCACAAAATTAATAAGAATAGTTATATTTTTAGAACAAAATTAATAAACCAATACCCTAGGTATATCAAAACTTTTGATAATAAAAAAAGTGTATTAGAGCAAAAAATTCAAGTTACAAATGATACCTATTTTTTAGAGAACAGTTATGTTCAAAAAATTCTTTACCCTAAAAATAATAAAAATCATTTAATTAATTGGAATAATTCAAAATATTTAATTCAGTTAAAAAATTCAAATTTTAAAAATTGGAAACGGTATAGTAAATATAAACCGTTTGCACTTTCATTTAATAATAATTTTAAAACGTTAACTGGCGGAATAATGTATTATGACCATCGAATTAAACAAAAACAAAGTATAGATAATAGAGTAATTTCTTATAATATATCTTATGAAATAAATAAAAAAGATCATGAGAAAATAAGTAATAATTACTATGAAACTTATTTAAAAAGTGTAGAGACTAAAATTGATAAACAAGGATTCATTTTTTATCAAAATTTTTTAAACTACCAAGAAATGAAAAATACTTTTTTAAAGCTAAAATTAAGAAAAAAAATTATTCATCATCCATTAATTTGGCTTTCTGAAGAAACTTATAAATTAAATTGTAATAAAAATATTTTATTAGTAGAGAATGGCAATTTCATTTCAAAAAATTTTGAGATTCTTCCAAATATTATTTCGAAAACTGCAGGAATCATAACTGTTTCTCAAAAAAATAATGTTATCGAAGAAATTAAAATTAAAGCTGGTTTTGTTTATCAAGGTAAACAGTTTGAACAATTAGATAAAAATGTATATTATCCAGGTGAAATGATTTTTGACAATATTGAAATAGTTCAACCTTCATTATGCGAACATATTACAACAAAGCCTAATAATCAATTATTAATTCGACCTTTTGCTATCTATGAAATCCCTAAAGAAAAAAATTTGAAAAGTATTTTTGTTAACGATAATCAATCTGATTTTATTTTTAAAATAATTAACAAAACTAATTATCTATATAAAACAAACCAAAAAATTAAAACATCAACTAGTATAAATTTAATTTCTCAAAGCATAAATTTAATTTCAAAAAACTCACTACAAAAAAATATTACAATTGATTTAAGTAATTCTTTTAAAATGAAAAGGTTAAATCTCAAAGTTTTAGAAAATTTAGCATTGAATCAGTACATTCCTGCACATTTAAAATATACTAATCTACAATCCTGTTTACTTTTTGAACTTACTCAGTTTTTAGATGCCTATACAATTTTAGGGTATCTTGAAGAAGTTACAGTAAACGCTCTAGAGATAGTAAAATTTAAATCAAAACGTTCAAACAAAAAAACAAGTTTTTTTAATATCTAATAATGATTGTGTCATAGTCAAAAAAGACCAAGAAAAAAATAAGACAGTTAATGAATTAATAGTTGATGATATTAAAGTAAATCAAACTGGGAAAGTTTTAATTGATAATGGTAAATTTTTAACTATACAAAAAGGACACCCTTACTTTTTTCCAAATTGTAAAACAGATAATTTCAAAGAAAACGGTAATCTACAATATAAACTATTAACTTTAAATAAAAGTATTCCTAATCATAAAAGTAATCCTTTTTTGAATTATTATGATATCACTAAACGATTAAAACCATATGGATTTACTCACGTTAAATTTTCAAAAATGTTTATAAGAAAAGATGGAAAATTTTATACCTCTCCTATTCCATTATTCTTGAATAATTTTTCCTTAACGAAAGAAAATTTAAAAGAAAATCAACTAAAGACTCTTAGGGTTAGAAATACAAAATTAAAAACTAAGAAATTAAAAATTAAACAATGTTTGCCGTTATTGTTAGAAAGTTCTGATTTAATCTCTAATAAAATTAAAGGAAATACTTCTTTTAACAATAATTTAACGGGTCTAAAATTTTTAAAATACCCTTTTAAAAAATCTATTGGCATTCATTCTCTAACAGAAGATTATTTTGAACAAGAAGTAAATAGTGTTTACTGTAAAAATGGTGAATTTATTGAAAAAGGTGAAGTAATTGGATTGTTAAATTTTGAAAAGGAAATTACTGGAGATATTGTTCAAGGTTTACCAAGAATAGAAGAGTTATTAGAGGCGAGAAAAAAGAAACCTACAAATAAGTATTTAGCAACAAATCAAAAAAAAAGTTTAGTGATTAAAAAAACTAGTATTGACTCTAGTTTTGAATTTCGAAAACTAGGGACAACCATAAAAGAGAATGATAAGATTAACCCCCATAATTTATTAAAAGTATACTTTAATTATTATGGAATGAAAAAACAAGCTTCTTCAAATGAAAAAACATTTCCTATTTTTTATCGTTTAGCAAATAATTATGAAGCGAGTTATCGAACATTTAAAAAAATCCAATTGTTAATACTAAACGCAGTTCAATCAGTTTATCAATCACAAGGGGTTTCAATTGCAAATAAACATTTAGAAGTAATTATCAAACAAATGACTACGAAAGTTTTAATAACACATGAAGGCCATACACCATTGTTACCTCGTGAAGTTATTGATTTATACCATATTCAATATATTAATCAAATTGTTGAAGCTCATAATAAACGACCAGCATATTATGTCCCATTCTTATTAGGAATTACCAAAGCTGCATTAAATAACCCAAGTTTTATTTCAGCAGCAAGTTTCCAAGAAACCACTCGTGTTTTAACAAAAGCTGCTATTGAAGGTAGAGTAGATTGGTTACGTGGCTTAAAAGAAAATATAATTATTGGACATTTAATTCCGTCGGGAACAGGTTATCAAAGTTATACAAATTGTTTTAGTTTAGTCCCACAAAATAAAACTACTTTAGAAAAAATTAAAATTTAAATTTATTTCTTTTCAATCTGTTAATCTTATTCTATAATATAATACATTACAAATTATTTAATTGAGGAGTTCTAAAATTTTATGGCTGATATTAACTTAGCCCAACTATTAGAAGCTGGTGTTCATTTCGGGCACAAAGCTTATCGATGGAATCCGAAAATGTTTCCATATATTTATACAGAACGGAATAACATTCATATCTTAGATCTAGTTCAAACAGCTCAATTATTAAAACGAGCAAATTCGTATGTTGCAAAAGCAGCTTCAGAAGAGAAAACCTTTTTATTTATCGGTACAAAGCGTCAAGCAAGTGCAGTAATTGCACAACAAGCAACCAGTTGTAATTCGTATTATGTAAATCATAGATGGCTAGGAGGAATGTTAACAAATTGGGTGACATTAAAAAGTCGTATTGAAAGATTAAAAAAGTTGGAACAACAAGAAGTTGAGGGGATCTTTAATTTATTACCAAAAAAAGGAATCATCATTACGTTTAAAAGAATTAGAAAAATTACGAAAACATCTAAACGGTCTTAAAAATATGACTAAAATACCAGATGTCGCAATTGTTATTGATCAAAAACGGGAAATGACGGCTATCAAAGAATGCCGTAAATTAAATATTCCTATTATTTCTATGTTAGATACTAATTGTGATCCTGATTTAGTAGATATCCCAATACCCGGAAATGATGATGCAGTACGATCAATTAAATTGATTTTAAATTCCTTGACAGATAGTATTAATCAAAATAGACCTATTTAGATATAGAAATTTCTATTTTGAATAGTTGTTGATCCAAATTGAAAAGCAGCTGTTTATCGTATTTTAATTTTTAAGAAAGGAAATTGTTAAAACTATAAATTCCCTTTCTTAAAAATTAAATCATTATGTTAATGACACTTTTCCACCTGCATCTTCAATTTGTTTTTTCGCATCTTCTGCCGCATCTTTACCTAATGCTTCTTGAACCATTTTTGGTGCTGATTCAACAAGTGTTTTTGCTTCCTTTAAACCTAATCCGGTCAAAGTTCGAACAACTTTTAATACTGCAATTTTTTATCAGCTGGAACTTCATCTAACATTACATTAAATTCTGTTTTTTCAACTATTTCTTCTGCTTCAGTTGGCGCAGCAGCCATCATAACACCACCGCCAACACTTGCAGATGCATCAACACCAAAGGTTTCTTCGATTGCTGTTACTAATTCTGACGCTTCTAATAAAGTTAATGTTTTTAATTCTTCAACAATTTGATTAATTTTGTCTGACATAATAATTTTTACCTAATATATATATATATAATTACTCAATTAGAGTTTAATAACCGAATATTAATCTACTAAACTAGTAGAACTCAATGCATTTAGTTCTAATTGGATAGATGGTCCCATACTAGTACAAATAAATATACTTTTAAAGTATTTACCTTTTACACCACTTGGGCGATTTTGTTCGATTGATTGATATAATGATGTTAAATTTTCAATTAATTGATTTTTTGAGAAATTAGCTTTTCCAAAACTTACATGAACAACACCGGTTTTATCTGCTTTATATTCAAATTTTCCTTTTTTGAATTCAGATAATGTTTCAGGTAAACTCGTACTAACAGTCCCTGACTTTGGTGAAGGCATTAATCCTTTTGGACCTAAAACTCGACCAAGTTTTGCTAATTTTGGCATCATATCTGGTGTTGCAATTAATAAATCAAAATTAATGTTACCTTGACTAATTTCATCAATTAAATCTTGACTTCCAATAATATCAGCCCCACCTTTTTTAGCTTCATTAAAATTAGCTTCATTTGTTAAAACAGCGATACACATTGATTTACCTACACCATGAGGTAATGTTACAGTTGTTCGTAATTGTTGGTCTGCGTATTTTGGGTCAATATTCAGATTAGCGTGTAATTCAACCGATTCATTAAATTTAGCTGTAGCAGTTTCTTGAAGTGAATTAATTGCTTCTTCTAAACTCGAATGTATAACATTTTTAATTTTTTTAAGGTTTTCGTTTTGACGTCTGGATAATTTTTGCATATAATTTCTTTTTTAAAAACTTAGAAACTTAAATATTAATCTATAACTTTAATACCCATATTACGAGCAGTTCCTTCAACAATCTTTATTGCACTACTTATTTTAGTAGTGTTCAAATCTGGTAATTTAATATTAGCAATTTCTTCTAATTGGAGTTTTGTTACGGATCCAACATTTACTCGATTTGGTGTTGACGAACCTTTCTTAACTTTCGCAGCATTAGCTAATAAAACCGATGCAGGGGGTGTTTTAAGAATAAAAGTATAACTTCGATCTTGATAAACTGAAATTTCTACTGGAATAATAAGTCCACCCTTTTCCATTGTTCGAGCATTATATTCTTTACAAAAAGCTGCGATATTTACACCATGTTGACCTAAAGCTGGCCCTACAGGAGGGGCAGGCGTAGCTTTTCCCGCAGGTAAAGCTAATTTAATCAATGCAGTTATTTTTTTTGCCATATGATTTTATTTTTATTTCTTGATAAAATAGTAATATATAATTTTAACTTTAATTAATTAAAAAAAATTTAATATTTTTTAAAGTTTCCCCCCTTAATTATATTTAAATTTTTACGAAATCAATTAGTTACGGAAATTTTTAACAATAAAAATTCTATTTTTAAATAAACACCTCTTCTTTTTTAAGAGAAACGCGTCCTGAAGGACTTGAACCCTCGGCATCTAATTTTGGAAACTAGCGTTCTACCAACTGAACTAAGG
>Ga0138262_1077652_pt1 | contig 12381 bp, 15 predicted proteins | sample RNAB_720151113_FD_105265 | JGI IMG/M metagenome (GOLD analysis project Ga0138262, IMG submission 105265) | Metatranscriptomics of polar marine prokaryotic and eukaryotic communities from Palmer Station, Antarctica after 72hr light incubation -... | ecosystem: Environmental > Aquatic > Marine >...
ATTCTGATTAACTATTATAAATTTCAAAATATATTCTAAATTCAAAATCACTATTTCTCTTTCAAGATAGCAAAAGGTGATCTGGGCTTCTCGACGGAGAGTTGATCCTGTTGTGTGGTGTTTTCCTCAAGCACAAAGAAATTGTTGGCTTGTTGATTTTAAATTGTGCGCATTCTTGGCTCATCTGCCGTGATTGGCTGGTTCTCGCTTGCTCTGATTCCGCTTCTGGACAGCTTTAACTCCTTTGACTTATGTGAGATTGAGAAAGCGTTTTGGCTATCAAGTTGCCCAATCATAACACTATTGTTGTGATCTGATTATCCAATTATAGGATTGAAGTTTAAAGTCTGAGTTTTGGAAGTGTTTGCACCTTCTCTTGCTGCTACTTCAGAGTTTTATGATTCCATGCGCTTCTCTTTCTTGATGTTACGATGTTCTTCCTTTTACCTTTCGCGTTTTCGCTATTTGCTTTTAGGTTCATCTTTGTGCTCTCCCCAGAAAGGCACGTTATCATGTTTGTTAGACCTATATTAGGTGCCTGAGAACACTTTTTCCATATTGTCGTTTTCAACCAGAGATATATTGAGTTTATCATTATCATCCGAGATAGACTCTTAAGTTTCTGCGCCGCTGACTTCATCCCTTCCAAACTTAACCTTCTTCTTGATGACTGGCTTAACAACTGGCACAATCTTAATTTGCTCATCTTTTTGATCCACAATCATTTTAAAGCCAATATTCGTCTGTGGTCGCATTCTGCTTTGCATCTTTTTCATGTACTCAATTGTGATATTAAGACCAGCTTGCGGTCCAGAAGGCTATACTCTAATCCATTGCCCTTGCCATCTGAGATTAATGCTACCTTCATATACGTTACTCCAATCTTCTTCAAACGGAGCAGGACCAATACCTGCCATCTCTTATAATTCATGGCCTTGAACTTCTTCTGTTGCATCTTTACTCTCTTTGAAAGCTATCCAATTGCAATTGGTGGTTTCTTTAGATATGTCTGGGAAGTGCTCTGCAAGCGAATGGGAGTATTCAATGCTGTAGTACCAGTAAAAGGTCTTCGGTGTTGACTCGTTTATAACCTAGTCTTCTTCAACGTCATCGTATTGGTATCCTCTAACGGCCCAAGTTTTGTCGGGGTAGACGTCTTTAGAGCTTTTGTCTCTTGTGGAAGAGGGCTTCTTTTCTTTGGCAGTAAGATATTCTATTACTTTTGCGTATTCTTCATATTGCTTTTGTCTATTCTCCTCTTCTTCAAGATCAGTCAACGCTTTTTCTGGTTTTGATTGATTGATTTGATTGAGCAGAGCTGCGCTGATGGGAATCTTCACTTATAACATATTAATTAAATCTTCATATATGCTTTTATTCTTCATTTCTTCTTTATTATACTTGTCTTCAGTTTCCTTTTCCTTTCTCTTTCTTTTGGATTTGGGTAAATTAGGCCTTTTAAATTCGATTTGTTGCACGTCAATCTTTGGTGCATCTTGACCAGCAGAATCTTCTTCGACTTGATCGGTTTTCTCAGTTGTTTCTTGAACGCCTGAAGCCTGTCGACTCGACAAGACAGCAGCAGAGGACTCTCTAGGTCCTAATCTTCCAGTTGCTTGAGAATCCTTCTCACTCTTCTCAGAAAGCACAGCGCTGTCACGTCTCTCTTTCTTCTTTCCACTTCGGCTCGATCGTTCTCCAAATTGTCCACTCATCTTACTATCACGTTTGTCCACTTTCTTCTTAGGAGTCAACAACTACGAAGTTTCAAGATTCTCAGGATCTAAGCTCCCTTTTGTCCCACCAAGTTAAGCTATATCAATTGTAACAGGATCCGCTTATGGTTATGAGCTATCATCATGATGGCCGTGATCCTCTGGCGCCACCTTGTCATTCTCAGCTTTATTAGCATTACCTTTCTGGGGTGAATCCTCGTCTTCCTCAGGTCGTTTAGGAGTGTCAGGTCGTGGGAAAAAGTTAAGCATGTACTTTCTGACCACTCCTGATAGCTCTTTGGGATGATCTTTTTTGGCGGTTTTACTTTGCTCAGCTCCTCTGCCTGGGTCTCCTTTTTCTTGAGCAGCTAGTTAATCAAAAGCTGGTTACTTGAGATCTAAATCTTCAGCAAAAACTCTTTGCTTTTTCGGTAAAGCAAGCTTGTTGAAGTTTCTAGATTTTGAAATTGCATCTTCAATGTTGCCATCAGCATTTTTCTTGCCTTTGGCTTTTTTATCATCACCATATTCATCATCCGAGTCGAAAGCTTTGTTATGAGTGTTTTGTGCGTTGGCATTCTTGCCTTGATTGAAGGCAGCAGTTAAAGATTAGACGTTTAGCTTTTTCTCGGTTAGAGAGCCTGCTAGTTAATTGACCTGCATAGAGCTATCAAAAATAGCATGCTTTTCTTTTGGTTTGGTAGCCACACTGTCCTCAAATTCAATATTGACTGCGCCAGACTTCTAATCTTTGTCAGGTTTTGTTAAGAATTACTCATACTCATCCTATGTCCCTAGCTCATCAGTCCTATCCATTCCAAACATGTTGCTTTCTACTTTCCGATCACTGCTAGGTTTGGGGTTTGAGCTCTCACCTTTCTCTTTATCACCTTTAGCCCCACTCTTGAGTGGGAAGTTGTTTTGTTTGCTTGCAAGTTTAAGTCCAACCGATTCTTTCATTTCAACTTCACTTTTGACTTGGAATTCATCTTCAATCTCCAAATCGTCCATATCCTTTTATTCCCTTATCCGTTCTTTATCAAACTTTCGTTCTCTGGCAATCTCTCCTTGAATGTACAAGTTGTGTCTTTTGACTGTCAAATCGATACTTTTTCTCTCGTTTTGGATATAATATAGTAATTAAATGAACTTCTCATGGCCTTCATAAGCGATCTGCTTGCTGTAGAGACTCTTCATGTGCCCAATGAAAAACTCAATATCTTCAATTTTCTCAATGATGGTTTCTCGCTTGGCATTATTAGCTATGATTTCATCATCCACAGGTTCTTTGTCCTTCCTGCCGCATAAGAAGCAATAGAGATAAGTTTTGGGCCAGCCATCCTTGATTTTTGATTTCATGGCAATGACGAAGCTAACGACCCACATGATAATGAAGACAACATTTGAAACAATGATAACACTAAAAAGTACTGCTTCTGTATCTTCACTCATGGAAAATGAACTCGTCGGATCGTAGCTGGGATCTGTGTCTGGAATGTTGGAAATGAAGAATAGACCACAATAAATTGTAACGATTTGGGTATATAGTGAAACGTCTTCTATTTCATTTAGGGCTCTTTCGTTATAAGGTCTTAAAGTGGCATTTAGTCCTGTGAAGAAAATCATGAAAAGGATGAGAATCAAAGCTTGAACGATGATGCCTGCTCTACTGAGGAAGATAGCAATGACTAAGCAAATGATTTTTCTATACATGATGAAGATCTCCCAGGTGAAGCGATTGGGCTTGTAACCGGTGTATAGGAAGCCGAACTTAGTTAGACAAGCTTCTGTTTTGAGCTGCTCCTTCTCCTTTGAAAGCAAAGTATAAATCAAAAACGGGATCCCAAGCGACCACAAGAAAATACAAGGCAGCGCCAAGAAGTACGCAAAGTAATAATGTGGGCCTTCATAACAGACAATTTGCAAATCCTTTTCCATTCGGTTGTACCCATCGTATTGTTTGCAATTAAACATATCAAACATAGCCTAAGTAATGGTTGGATGGACCAAAAACAGCAAGATTACTAAGGTTGAGATGAACTTGTTATAGAGGGTCTTTTTCATATCATAGTCTGGGCCTTCTTGGTGCCTGTAGTAATAAAGAATACAAGTCCAGGAACTAATTGAGATGATTCCCATTATAATGGGCAACATTGCAGTTATCATCAACTTATAGTACGTCAACCTCAAAGGCGTACCAGGATCTTCAAAAACCTTTATTTTCTCCCAGTATTCAGGCTTTGGCCATTTTTATTAACCTAAAAGGCAATCATATCGAAGAATTGCTTCTTGTAGTTGAGTAATGAAAGCGAAACTCTTCAAGAGATTTGTCACGAATTAAGGCCAATTCATCTTAAAACTAGTAGTGATGAAGACCATTTACATATGGTTCATAAAGATTTTAATGAATACAGAATGTGTATTTTTTGATTGCTTGCCCGTCTTGCTGACCATTGTACCTTTCACAAGCATAATTACAAAGCCTCCAGCGCAGAAGGTCATGCCTATGATTCTTAAAATGTCCATGGAAGAGTCAGGACACTCTCTGCAGTCTTCACCAGTTTTGAAATAACCAGGAATACAGCCAGCACACATTGCCCCGTAATACCCAAGAGCACAGTTTCCAGTCGCGTTGTAAGTTTTTATTTGTCTTTTTCCATCAATTGTAAGAACTGTGCCCGTGCATGCTGCTGGATTTTTGCATTTTAGAAAGTTAACAGTGGTATCATTTTGTCTCCAGTAGCCAGGAAGAGGTCCAATTTGAAAACCTCCCATGCATTCAGAGACATCACGGCGGCAAATTTCGCATTCTAAGGGTACTCTTGGCTAAGGGACTACAAGAGAGTATTCATTTGAGGTACATTTCTTGCAAATGAAGTTGTTGCCTTTTTCAAGTTAAGCTTCTCCTCGCATACATGGTCTAACTTCTAGATCAAAGAGGATCGTGTACTTGTCTTGAGTATGCGTGTTAATGGCTTGTCTATCAGCCTCAGCAACCATTGAGATATCCTTAAGACCAGGAGTAGTTTCGATCTCCATACCACTGATGTTGAACATCCCGTACATCGAAAAGAAAATTTGCTAACCATATATGGTCGTATTCATATTAGAAATTGATGTTCTTATTTACGATCCCAAATTATTGGAACAAACTTATCTATTTTCATCGATCAAAGCCAAATATTGAACTTCAATATATCCTCCACTCTAAACGCTTGGAATGAGATACCTTTTAGAAGTGTAGTACTCAATTTACTTTTCTTCGATAGGAGGAAATGCATTGTCTCCATTTTGTGTAACGTATTTTGTGAAAATGTCGCTCTTTGATTTGCCTGGATAAGCCTCGTTAATCTTGTTTGGATCGAGTTAATCAATGATTTTTATAATTTACATAGGAAAAGAAGCTTATTCATTTCCATAGTAGCCGGCAGTATTATTTCGCAATGAAGTCGTGATGTTTTAAAATGTAGGTTTGACTTAAGGCCAGAAAATGCCTCCGCCATTTTTTTGAGCACGGTTTTCAGAGATGCGAATTCTTCCGATACTTAGTTCGCAGAGATAGATATCCGTTTTGTCGCACAAGAACATGATTCCACCTCCTGAATCAGCTGCAAAGTTACTGATAATCTATGTTTGTGTTTCATTTCCAATTATTTGCATTCTTTTGATATTTCTTATATAAAATCCACCACCATTCTTCTTAGCCTTACATTTGCTAAGAACCAGATTGGAAAAGACATAAGGCTCAACATTATAGATATCGTTCATTTCTCTAAAATTCTGACTGATTTCGACGTGAATGCCTCCTCCGTTGGTAGCTCTAAGATTCTTCATATCAACATTAGTGAAGTTCGAAATCTTTTGCATATTTAAAATATAGAACCCACCGGCATAATATTAATAGGTCTATGACTAGATATCCTCGATAATCTTCAAAGGTGAAGCATCTTCTCTATCCAAGATAATTTGCCTCTTCCTTAACAAATCGCACAAGGACGTGGTGTCAGTAGCATTGCATATCTTCGTACCAACCATATCAATTCCACCGAATTTAACCATTTCCTTGTTTATTGCAACCAATTCTTTGTTTACTACTTTCTTGGGCTTGATGAATTTGTACAGGTCTTCAGGGTAAATCAGTTGATCTGAACCGAAGGTCAGAGACACATTATTGGTGACGAGATCGTAACCATCATTGATATAAATTGAACTTAAATAGCTTTCTAGGCTGCTATCTTCTATGGTGAATGTGCCATTGAATCTCTCCAGGTAAATGTTTTAGCCTTTACCTCCGAAAACTGCATTTTTCATAAATTGGCAATTGCGAATAGTAAGTGAACCAAAGTCAACGCCATATATAGCTCCTCCGTACTCAGCAGTGCATCCACGGAATATATCATTTTTGAAAAAGACTTTGGTTTGACCTTGAATAACAACACATCCACCCAAATTGGTTCTAGAATTAGTATATTTGTTATCATCTGAATGGAAAGTACTGTTGGTCCCGATGTAGACATGTCCACCTTAAATACTTCCATCTACAGCCTGGTTGTTAACATTGTACAAGTAATCAACGTCATTCGTCATTTCAAACTCAGTCTTACGAATGTAGAGATTTCCATACATTATGTGGATGCCTCCGTGCATGTACAACAGAGTGTTATTTGTAAAACGGCAATTTATGATTTCCAGGTTAGAATTTACTGCTTTTATCACGTTTCCGCCGTGGTTTAACTTATTGTTGAAGACTTTGACTTCTAAAAGAGTTGAGATTTCCCTTTGCATATTTACGAATTCGTATGTTGGTTATATTGAATATGTTTGGCCATCCTGGAGGATTCGGTCTTGATCTGCTCCTTCGAGGAACAAAATGAGAGCGTCATACATGGCTTCATTATCGTGGAATTCAGTCTTAGTGATCTCGATGATAGAAGCACTATGAGCTGAAATCATTCCTTTGTCGTGGGCTATGTTGTTTTTGAAGTAACCGTTTAGCATATACAGCTTGCAGCTGGTTTGAAGGAAGACATGGCCCTCATAAACTTCACCTTGAGCAACATTAACATCAGTGAAATTGACGATCGCTTAATTGATTGCAAATACGCCAGCTCCAAAATAAGCTCTTTATTAATTGATCTAAACTTCATTATTGATGAAAATGGTTGAATTAATTCCATCAACATACGCAAAGCCTCCTTCAAGTGCTGAATTAACAGATGCCAAAGTATGTTCACCCGTCACATTTACCTGAGCTCCATTACTGATATGCAATATAGCGCCCTTGACTGCTTAATTGCAGTTTCTAAACTTGTTATTCTTAAACTAATTGGTAAACATCGTGTATTCACACTTATAAAATATGTTGCTCTTATTCAACATCTACTACTCCGTCACGAATTCCATGTCTGTCAGATTGAAGCACACAAGCGCTGCCGTAAACTCAACATCGGTGTCGAGAATGACCAAATCTTGAGAGACATCCATATTGGAATAAAATGAGTTATCAGCTGTGACATTGATCTTTACCAGACTTGGTTGCAGCAGTTATTCTTTGCTATTCATTGACAATATGGTTTATTAATCGTAGTCAATGTCACAATTGAAATTACTATTGGTAACATTGACTTCGTAGAAGTGCTAATCAATCAGCAAAAACTTTGAAAGCGCTTACATCTTGGGATTGGTCGCCAGCGTTTCCTAACCCCAGTTTGATTCAAAGAACTCAAATCGTTTCAGCCATTCTCCGTACAACTCATTTGTGAGAACACCAAAGTTGTTCATCATTTTGGAATGAAGAATTCTCATCCAAAGCCATGGAGTTTTTCCTTCAATGAATATTGAGCTGGTTGGTCCCTCTATGCTTGTATTGTTGCCAAAGAAGCTTTAGTTATATATGAACACATTCAATATAGTATGTGGGTTATGAGACATTTCGCTTTTCACTTCTCGGAAAACAATAACTGAACCTTTTTGCATTATGTTATTCACAACTCTCATTTTGTCGATCCGTATGAGATGGTTGTCTGTGAGATCAAAAATGACGATTGCTTTTGTGGTTTCGTAATCTTTTGCATCAGCTTGAAATTTAGAAGTCTTCGCCAGAGGTTTGCCGTTGCCGTCAATTATCCAGTTTGAATATGTTAAATTGAAGACGGGCATGTTGATTAAGCAATCGCTATATTTAAAGGTGTTGTGGGAGATTTCAACTTTGTTTAAAATCAAAGCCTCGTTTGTTTGGATTTCCATTCCTTCGTTCCATTAAAAGTTTTACAAGTCGGCGAAATTATCAATCGAAATGTTGAAAAGTCGTGGTCGCATGGTTTGAAGAGCTTTTGAGCTGGCATCAAGTTTGTTTTATAGACTCTTTCCTTGCAACTTTTGCATATCTGGATTATCATCTGTGTAATTCATAGCTTCATTTCCAATAAACTTAACATCATCGAAAATGAATTTCTAAAATTTAAATCGATTAAATTAGATCAACCGATTTTTAAAACCTAAGTCCAGATATCCTTTTTCTAGATATTGCTTGGCAAAATTTCCTGTTTATAAGCCCCGATTATTTTTGAATTCTGTTCCACCATTGATATAGAGCTCTCCTATAAAGTCCACCAGCAGAAAAGAATGGCTTTGGTTATACAAGTACCACGGATCATGCTCATATGGATCCGTGTCATCCACAACATAATTATTATCAAATTTCGTACCATTTATCTGAACCCAAAGTGCTCTATGAATGGTCAACATGCTCTAAGATTTATGTTCATAGCTCTGCAGCATCGAAGTGGAGTACTTGGTCTACTTTTGCTCAGGTTTCATCAATGTGAAAGCCGAGTATAGGTCTTGCGCACCCTTGAACCAGTTTTCATTGTTTTTATAAGTTTCATTGAATGAATTCACAATTGTAAAGCCGTTTATCTAGATCACTGACTTCCTGGAACCGGCAAAGTTTGCAGCGTAGATGTTGTTGCTTAAGGTGAGTTTGTATTTGTTTGCTTTGATGACAACGTTTCCGATTTTGAACTCCGTGTAAGCGTCAGAGACGAATTGGCTTTAGATCGCGTAGATTTGGTTGGGACGTTGCTCTAGCAGAGCTGGATTGTACATGTTACCGGTGAAGTATTACGAATCAAGGTGGTATGAGTTGGTGATGAGACCCTCAGAATTGGAGCTCATGTCATAACAATAAGCATACACAGCTCCATTAGTATGTTGACATCCAATGTTGCTTTCAAACAAGTTTTCGTTCAATTCAAATCCTCCACATTCCACCTACTCAGAATTCTTATATTCAGTTTATAGCACATTCTTCGCTCTTCTTCTCAAATTAATTACATTCGCTTCCATGATGGCGCTGTTTTTGATAAACTTATTCTTGTAAATTAAAAAGCCATAAATTGACTCTTCACTTCTTTCAATATTAATGATTCCTTTAAGTCCATTGTTATTCTTAAAAGTGTTTTCATAAATACCTAATGATCTACTGTGATTCTAAACTTGTATCAACGATTTGATTTGGGTCACATTAAACTTTGCATCCTTTTCATGCTTCAACACCGTATCAAAGTTATCTGTCAAGTTAACTTCTGGCAGCTGCTTGGGAAGTCCCTTTGAATCAAACTTATAAACATCGCAAGATTCAAATTAAAACTAATTGTCCATGAAGCTATTCTTCTCGAGTATCACATCTCCATCGAAGTTATCAAGTGAGAGAACAAGGCCTTGATATTGCATCAAGTTATTCTATGAAACAATATTCTACTAAGAATTCACTTTGGAATGGTAATTCAAGTTCTTGAAAATAGAGTTAACAACTTTAATTTGATTGTTATCGTTGATGTGGTGCTCTGCTGGGTTATCGTAGAAGTAGAGGTGGTGCCAGCTGTGGAGCTGTTTTTGATAGGTGTGGATTACTTTCATTAGATCTTTGGTGCTCGGTTCGAGGTACTCGTCAGAAATGTGTTTGAGGTCAGGCAGTGGCTTGTGAACAAATTTGTTTTTAATGATGGAGCCACAAATGTTGATTTCCGAGAACTGGCTGTCGTTTATCAAAATGTTGGCACCATATCTCTGGGTTTTGAGCATGGAGTTCATTGGATAGAAGAAGTTTCGAACGACCACGTTGTCCAGCTCAAGGTAGTTGTTGCTGAAAGATGTGTATTTATCCCAGTCTTTGCTATTGATGAAGTTAAACAAAGAGTTGGAGCTTCCAATTTAGCACTGGTCAGTCAACCTCTGCTAGTCAAAATGAAACTCACATTTCTCGTCTTTATATTCTTTATTCTTTTTATCCTCATCGAAATTGGTTACTCCACTCTTTTCAAGAGTCGCGTTAACTATCTTGCAGCATTACCTTCTTTCACTCAAGCACTTTGTCCCAAACGGCAATATGCTATCTATGGAATCAAACACAATGTTTTCTATCCTAGTCTTCTCAAAGACCTTTATATCAAGCCGTTCTCTTATTTTATTATATACAGTCACCTATTCCTTCTTATCTGAAACACAAATGCTGGGATCTACCTTTTGAGTTCCAAAAACTTTATGTTCACAGCTAAGGGGCTTTATGGTGAGGTCAAGATTAAGACTGAATAGATCATCTGCGGCGAATTTAGGGATGTAAATGTTCAAGGCATCATATCTGTTTTCAACGATGTAGTGATCTCCTTTAAGCATATGTATTTTAACTTCTACTTTATCTTTGAACGGCGCTACGAGTTCTTTCGCACGAATCAGGGCGTCTGTCAGTTGCGCAAAAGGATCGGCGTAAGTGCCTGTGCGCTGTTTGCCAATGGCTTTCGCTTTCTCTTTCTCTTTCTCCTCAGGCTTTGCAGGCGCTTCGTCAATTAGGTTTGAGACATAGATGTTGAGATATTCTTCTTTCCGGCTGGCGTCAGCTTGGATTTCATCAATTAGCTTTTCAATTGCCATCTATGCCGGGGAATCAGCACCTCTTTTTGGAGGTTCGTAAATGGCAGTAGGATTTTAAGGATCATTCAAACGAGTTTTTATCAAACATTTACCCGTTCCCAATTTCTCGTCAGCCAGAGCCAAATAATAATGTGGATAACAAATCAAACAATCGGTTTCAGGATTATCTCCAACGCATTTTGTGCACTTGGGAATTCCGCAAGCTTTGCATTTTTTACCATTTTCTTTAATTGCCTTGACACCATTTTAAAGTTCAAGCTCAACGCTGGGCCACTAGTCGTCGCCGCATTTCAGGATGCATGTATCTTTTGAGGTCATTGGTGTTTTGGTTCCTTTTTCATAAATGGTTGGGACGAAAGTTGGGTCGTCGCCTGGGTTTGGCTCCTCAGTGTAGTTTGTTAGACTCATGATGGGAAATGGTCCAAATTCGGAGTTCTAAAAGCCTCTGTGGCAGTACTTTGGTTGGGTCAAGTCCTGAGTGCATTGTTTTGCACGGTCTGTGAAGATTGAATACTTTTTACTTTCAGCTTCTAAAGAACAAGCTCTACATGTGCCATTTTGAAGGTGATAGCCTTCCTAGCACTCAAGGCAGCTACTTGCGGAGCATCTGACGCAAGAATCTCCTTGGCTACAGGTTTAGCAAGAGCCTAAGTTGAGATAAAAGCCTTTTTTACAGGCTAAGCATCTTCCTGGTCCAAGCTTTTCATCAGTAACTTCTTCGGCCTAGATGCAATTTGGATCCGTCGAATTCACTTGACCAAAGACCGAATTGAGTTTGCAAAATCCATATTCCTTTTGCTTTTCAAGTGGAGTGATATATCCGTAGCAGCTTTTACATTGTCGATCTTATGGAACAACTTCTTTGACCACTTCTGGCTCTTTTTTCTCTTTATTATCTTTTTTCTCTTTCTTCTCTTCGATTTTATCTTTCTGTCCAGCAGCAGCAGCGGGCTCGGCTTTGGCTTCTTCGAGGCGCCTTGCGGGTCCAGGATCTGCTGGCGTCTTCTACTACTTCTTCTTTTTAGCTTCCTCAGCAGCTTTTTCTGCATTTTCTTCTTAAAGCGCCACAGCATCCTGGCAAGTATCACATCTTTAATCATACCGGTCACAATCAATGCATGTAGCGAAAGCGCTAGATGGACCTCCGTATTTCGTGTGTGGACTGAAAGAAAACGGAAAGATAGCAGACTTTTCTGCTTCGTCAACAACATATTGGTATTCTCTTGCATCAGCTCCACCTTTGTTGTAGCATTTCGAGCAACCATATTACAGCGTGCAATGAGTACAGGTTGGCCCACAGTACTCGCATTTCATATTATTAGGGTTCGACACATAATTGTGCGCAAAGCTTTCGCATTGGCCAATGCAGATGTTCAAAGTATGCACATTATCCCCTGGTTCCTAACCTTCCTCAGGCTTATCAGCATCAAAAGTAAGTTAGTAAAGGCCATTATCGCACGTGGTACACTGTAGAACTGGCTTATCGGTGTAATTCAAAAAGGTTTTACCTTCTACAACTTCACACGCACTGCACCCGTAGAGCAGAGTGTTGCAGTCAACGCACTTATCCTGCTTATTTTTCTTATCATGGAGCAGTACCTGAGAGCTGCCACATTTTATCTTTGAAGGAGTACTCTCTAACTCTCTCTAACAAAGCACCTCAGTTATGATTATCATAAAGCAAAGTGCTCGTATTCCTGAGATATATTTCATATTCAAATTCTCAAAATTTAAA
>Ga0138262_1130135_pt1 | contig 12359 bp, 1 predicted proteins | sample RNAB_720151113_FD_105265 | JGI IMG/M metagenome (GOLD analysis project Ga0138262, IMG submission 105265) | Metatranscriptomics of polar marine prokaryotic and eukaryotic communities from Palmer Station, Antarctica after 72hr light incubation -... | ecosystem: Environmental > Aquatic > Marine >...
AGCCAATCAGGTTCCCTGGAACCCGAGCCTCTCCAAGAGGTGCAGGGATGGCTCCGAATTCGTCGCAGCCGCAAGGCACTGCCGCGACGTATGGATCGTTGTCGCTTCCTACATCAGAGGCGAAAAAGACAACAGGCTGGAAACTGTATCTTCTTGCGGGTTCGTTCGGTGCGATCGCGGTAGCTGCGATTTTCCTCTCGTTCGGAGGACAGTCATCACAGTCAGTGGAGACTGTGCAGGATGATTTATCACACATGTACAACCCCAACACGCCTCAGGATAGGCGCCCAACTAATTACGGGCAAGGAGCTTGGACCGGGTCTGCAACCGATCCGGATTGGCAGAGCACGCCCGTCGGTTGGACTGATCCCCAGGCCTTTGGGACACATGACAAGTACGCAGACCCTGTGTCCTTCGGTGGCAAGTGGATTGTGCATGAGGACAAGGCCACGACTCAGACAGGCCTTACACGAAAGGACTTAAATAAGCTTTCTTTAGGTCATGCCGCTAGTGATGCCGATGGTAGCGGTGGCGATACATGGCGTGGAGGTTACAAGTGGGCCTCCAACCCCGAGATGGTGGATGAGGATGGTTGGGGTCCTTGCTACCCGGCGTGTGGTTACTCCATTCGTTACCGTGAGGTTGTATGTATCCGCTCCGATCACACCGTCGTCGAGGATGGTAATTGCGAAGCGTCTAAAAAGCCCGTACTGGTGCGACAGTGCTACAACTACAGTGACTGCCACCCCTGCTGGGAAGTGGGCGCCTGGAGCGATTGTTCCGCTGCTAAGGGCGAGTCGGCGAAGACCCGCACTGTGAGTTGCAGTATGTGTGAAACGCATGCTGGTGATTCCACGATCCCTGCGCCGTCTGCGATTACCTCGCCATTGACGACTATTGGTTTCCACAGCTGGATGTTCAATACGATGGAAAAACAAGGTGTGATGGGCGGAAAGATCAAGGTTTCTCTCACGAGTTTTGCGATGCTGGGCCTCACAGATACTGATGTCTGCATCTATGGTGGGGTCGGGATTTGCGACCGCACCCAGTATGAGCAGGATAGCAACAATGGTATGATGGAGATTGACACCTACTTTTGCGGTTTTGATGTAACCTACAATGATGACTGGGACGGTGATGTGACTTCGACTCGCACCAGCGACGGTTGCTCACGGACTCGCTCAATTGAAAAGGGGTACATGTGTGAAACGGACACGTCCGGTGCATGCCCGAACGGTGGCGACTACGGCGTGAGTGCGCACAACGGACTGCAGCGGAGACAAAAGGGTTTCAACTGCAACGTAAAGCCGCTCGACTACCAGGAATTGGATCTGGATAAGTGGGCGCACAATGTGGTAACTCCGTCCGTGCTTCCCCTTGGCATGAATGCCATTGGCGCTCGAGCGACCAAGCAGTCTGGCCACTACTTCGGCAAGTACTACTGGCAGATGGGCCCGTTCGACGCGGTGATGGATGCGTCCAATCCTGCCTTCCAAAAGGCGTCCCAAGGCAGCGTTCAAATTGGTGCGGTGCTTCAATTGGATCTCAAGGGTGGCAACAAGGACCGTGACCTAGTAAACCAGTTCATGAATGCCCGGCAGCTTCCGGGGTGGGATGATTCGGATGGTGCCGCCGCCCCGGTTGACTTTATGGCATTGCAGCCGTCAACGGAGGATGTCTGCATCAATTTCTGCGAGTCGACGTATGAGTGGTCCATTTACAAGGAGTCGATGCGGGAGAAACCTCGCCAGTTCTCATGCATGAACGGCACGTGGTACGACCAGCAAGACGGTTCGATCAGAACTGGTTGCCGCACGGTCACGGACGAGGCGGAGCAGACCTGGGATCGCTCGCCTATGGAAATTCAGGAGCACAACACGCACATGTTCTGTGGTTGGGGTATTGATGTGGTGCCATTCCGCTGCTGCCGCATTGTGGAGTACGGCACATGTGAGGATGGCAAGGGTGGTTGCTACTCGCGTGGTGCGGTTGACATCGATACGGATGTGGACAACGGCGACCATTCCTCTGTGCACCCGCATTCGTACTGTGGCCTCAAGTATCAAGTCGCAGACGAGAGCTCCTCCTCGGTTTTCTCGCGCGTTGAGGACATGGTATCGGTGCCTAACGTGATGCGCTACCAGTGCGTCAACCGCCAGTTTCTCTACGAGTGCGGCGCTTCGCCAAATGCGGAGAACCCGAACTGGCCCAACGAAGAGCCGTGCGTACGGCCATTGGTAGTCCAAGACGGAGTTTCCGTGTCCTCGGATTATTACCCGCAAGGCCGCTGCGGCCTTCTCTCAGAGAGCTCTGGATTTGAGGTGAACTGGGACGAGAATGCGCACGCCAGCCTCGGGATGCCGCGCCGGTCTTCCTACATCAAGTGCACGGCAGAGAACTGTGCCTGGGGATCAGGGGCAATGATTCCTTCGGATACGCTTGGCAACGGGCCACAGATGGACTCGTCTGGCGAGGCCCAGGACGGGGGTCTCTTCCATCACCTCATTATGGTCGATTGGCTCGACGCGTACGGCGAATCGTGCGGCGGGGCTGCGCTCTATGAGACGAACAACTATCGTTGCATCGACGGCGAGGAGCTGGGCTCGACATGCAACCAGGTCTACTGTGTTGAGAACTGCACGTCCACTTGGGTCTGTAACGGCTGGGGTACCTGCACCGACAACTCGATGGAAAGGATTGGGACGCGCACTCAAGAAGGATACTGCTACGCGCGGTTTTTTGAGTTTACACCCGTAGATGGATCCGTGATCAAATCAAACGACGGCCAGGGTATGATCGAAACCTGCGATGTCGCCCCTCTGGACACTCTGAACTCAGAGCGCGAGGAGTGTAGTGCAGGCTGTGACCTCATCAGCTTCCAGTGCCGCCAGTGCTGGTGCATGACGTTCACAACGGCGTGGGAGGAAAACCGCTGGACAGCGCAGCAGGAATATGATGCAGTCATTGACAGCACTGGCCTCTCGTGCTACAACGGCCTCATTGGTCGAGGATCTCCCAAGCCGACTGAGCTCCGCAGCTGCCGCGGTCGGGCTTGCCCGGGCATCTGGACCACCCACAAATGCTTTTCTCAGATCCGTTGCGACGCTGAGTGCTCGCACACGCGCCAGTTCCGTGATGTGTTCTGTGCGAACCGCTACACGCACTTGCGTGAGTCTGAGGGCCTGTGCATCTCGAACCCAGTCGGGTCGGAGTGGGAGTTGATTTTGTCCATGACCTCTAGGGAATCAGTCTTCAACTTCGACTCGGCCTACTGGGAGGAGGACGAGACCTTGTCGTCGTCCTGTGCCAGTGGTGAGCTTGACCGCAAGATGCACGCATTCAACTCGAAGAAGTTTGATCAGATCAAAATGTGCTTCGGCTATGGATTTACGCTCGGCAACCCTGGGTTTGAGCAGGACATGGGTACACCGCAGCTCACTTCGGGGGTAAACCTCCTTGATGCAGCCTTGCTCGCCACCCGCACAGGATGGCAGTCAACGAGCACCAAGAGCGCCGTGGAGCAAGATCTGGTGCTGTACATTGGTGGTGCCCCGCACGGCGACCGCTATCTCGGGCTGAACGGGAACACTGTCGTGTACCGGGACATTGAGGGCCTCCAGAAGGGCCTCAAGACGACGGTCCGCTTCTTGGCCAAGTCTGCGCAGCTCTCGGAGCTTGGGTCACTGTCGGTTATTATGCTTGGGAACCAAGCCACGACCATCGACTTTAAAGACATTTCCGCTGACACTTACAAGACATTTGAGTTCGCATTTGTGCCACCGTCGTCAGGCCGTGGCGAGTTGCGCATCACGCAGACGGGTGGGCAGGTCATGCTTGACAAGGTCGAGGTAACTTCAGATGGCTTCGAGATGATTGGTTTCGAGGCCGGAGATTCTGCAACTCGGACACTCGCGGAATTTGACCCAACAGGTGTCAACACGGACGTGTACTCGCCTGAAGGCTTCCGTGCTGACATGTCAGCCTGGGACTTTGGTGACGAGTGGGACGAAATCCTCATCATTGAGGGTGGCAGCGCTGAAGATGTGATCGACTTCGGAAGTGGTGACCTCGCATGGTACAGGTTCAAGCCCACGGTCGATCCCTTCTCGCAGCCGGACTCGGTCTTGACTTCGTTCACCGTGAAGGACTTGCGCACAAGTGACGAGGCGCTCGAGAACACAGTCATTGATAATGGCGGCAGTATCATGTGCATGTCGGCGTCAGATGCGCACACCAACGCCTACTGGGCCATCACTGGAAAGGAGATGGAGAAGAACACCGAAGGCAAGACCGATGACTTTGGCTGCTACAGATGGGACGCTGACGAGACGCAGCCAGCAGGCGTGTACTACGGGAACAAAGGGTTCCTGAATTACGTGTCCGACGCTAGCAAGTTCGCCAGCGATGCCAGTTCCCAGAAGAACCCCGCCCTTCGCTTGTTTGTGCGCAAGGCGGAGGCTCACGGGAGCCAGGAGGAGACTGAGAACAACTGTGTCGTGTACGACTTTGGCGAGCACGTGTGGGACGATGCCCGTTCACTCTTTTCAGCCGGTGAGATTCTTGTGGGCGACGACAAGGAGTTCGGCGGCTTCAACAGTGCGGCTTTTGAGCGCGTGTACGGAACTACGCCAGCACCCAATACATGCGAGAAGGGCACTGGTGCAGACCCCAAGGAAGGCTTCAACTTGAACGTTCATAAGTGGGCATGTGACGAGACCAAGACTGCTCCCGGGCAGGTGTCCGAGGGGGTTGAGCACGCCAACACTCTGAACGGCCTTGAAACATATGCCCGTTGGGGATTTGTGACGAAGGTGTCGGATGGTATGACATGCGATGGGAAGGTAAACGACCCATATGATGGTGCCATTGGCCTTGGCCTGTGGGGTCTTGGAGACGATGCGGAAGACGAAGGGGCAAAAAGAATGTCGTCTGGCTACATGAACAAGTATGCATCGGATACAGGTCAGAATGTCAAGAAGAGTACATGGGTGTGGGTTACCGACACGACCCAGAACCCTTCAGTGGAGGGCATTGTAAGCATCGACAATAAAGACAACAACAAGCCCGGCTACACAGTTCTCGACGGCACCGCTAACATTTTTGAGGTGGCGGACATGTGCAAGCAGAAGTGTGTTGATCTCCCGACTTGCATCATTGGCTACTACGTGAAGTCAGGTCCGAATGTAGGTGAATGCTGGCTGTCGTCTCAGATCGCCAACGCGACTGAAGTGAGTCTGAGCACCCGGTGCGACATCACACGAGGCGTGGAATGTGATTCCTTCGAGAAGAAGCCGACGCTAAAGCATGTCGACAGCAACGCATATGTTTACGAATCACACATGGTGCTGCCTGGTTACGCCAACTGGAAGAATAACAACGTCTTCTCCACGGGGACTGTGTTCCAGATCCACGACTCGTCTGACAAGTTTGCCCCCGTCATCTTCGGTCCCCTGACTGTGCGTGAGGTCATTTCCAAGCAGTTTTCATATGGTAAGCAGACTTATGTGTACTGGCAAGAATCGGACACAAACTTCGACACACTCCGCTCGAAGGATGTTTTTGTGCACACCAAGACCACGGATGACCTGGAAATGTACGGCATGCCCGGAAAGGTGGTCGGTTGCCTTTACACAGGCACTTCATCCGAATACAGGCATCCTCGCTCAGGCCGCACGGCCGAAACGCTGTGCAATGAGTTGAACAAAAAGAGCGACGAGTGCCACGGTTACTCTTGCTGGAAGAACCCCGACCTCCTGACAAATGGAGGTTTTGAGGAGACCGATGGACCCGGCACGACGACAGTGCCAGGCTGGGTGGTCCTGGGAACTGACGAGTCGACAAGTGTGCCTGCCTTTGATGTGGTGGACACGCTCGAGCCACAGTCCATGTTCATGGCCGTCTTGGGACCATCACCATTTATCTGTGACTCATGTGTGCGCTTCCTGCACCTCCTCCCGAAGACCATTGTACAGACGACGGTGAGCACTATCCCTGGCCGGGATTACGTCTTGAGCTTCTTCTATTCTGGCAAGATCTGCACCGGAACGGCCACCGAAGACTGCAACAACGTGAAGAAGGCGACTGTGTCTTTCGACACTCAGAGCACTGGCAACAAGGTGCTCGAGCTGGCCGTCAATGTCGAGGGCTGGGGCGGCGCACCAACGGGCGATGACGTCACTCGTCCATTCCGGTGGAAGCATATCATGACTGAGGTCACCCCCGCCTACAAGGTGTCGGCAATCAGTTTCACAGACACGTCCGAAGCAAACGCCATGTCCGGTGTGCTCATTGACGAGGTTGTGATGCAGGTGGCTCATGCTGGTGACCTCGGCAACAACGAGTATGACAATGTGGACCATACAGAGTGTGCCTCGTACTGCACGGCTGCCAATATGGGCGAGTGCGACTTCTCTGTGTCAGCTGTGACGACCGAGACAAAGACTTTCTTCAACTCACGTGTGGACAGGGACTGGTTTGCCCAGACTGTCTGCTTGAGTGCGGATGGCTCACGCACAGATGCGCGTATTTGCGAGATGAATCTGCTGCACTACGCCGGTGCGATCCTGTCGACGCATACGGACGGAGGCCGACAACACTACTACGGCGAGGATGACGAGTCGGTCATGCACATATTTGGTGGGGTCTCTGACATCATCACCCAGGACCTTTGCCGGAATTGCGGCCAGGATGCTTACGGTCCGTGGAATGGGCAGGATACGCTCTTTGCAAACGTCAATGTCATGGTCTTCACGTACAAGATTGAGTTCACCACTGGCATCACCTCCATCCTCAACCTTGAGGTCACTGGGCAGTATTTCGATGGCTCCGTCTTCCAGCTTCTGTCGCGTGCGAAGACTGTTCTCTCCATGCGCGAGGTCAATCTCGAAATTGACTCGGGCATCACCGGCACCGGCTCGGAGGCAGTGATCCCGTCCCCGCAGAATTTCGGCGAGGACTGCGCCGGCGACAGCGAGTGCGCGGTTATCGTACCGGGTTCCCCGAACTACGAGGACACGATCTTCTATTTCGAGGAGTCTGCCGGCACGACCCTGCAGCGCAAGCGTTCGAACATCTGCATCCGTACGCCAGTGTGCGAGCTTCTCGGAGAGGGTGAGGACTTCCGGTTTGACCCCCACACGAAGAAGGAGGGCGGGTCTGTCCATCAGTGCAGCGACGGCATCCGCCAACACCTGGACTGCACGGACCCGGACTTCTTCACGAACTTCGAGGCCTCCAAGTGCAGCTTCTACGAGGCAGTGGACCCAGCGGTTCGCTACGGTGTCAAGAAGATGTCAGCAAATTCAGCGTTCAAGTTTGCCGTGAAGCCGACACAAACACTGACGTGTGTGCCAGGAGACGAGGCGAGCTGCACATTCGCCTTCAATTTCGGATTGTACGAGTTCCAGCAAGAGCCTGAGATTTCGCAGAGTGGATCTTCATGTGATGTGGCTGGCGAGGACGACGAGCCTGCCTACATCATTGAGGTTTCGCGTAGTGTTGGCGGAGCCAGCCCGGATGTCGGAGCCACGCAGGTGGTGCGCCTGCTCGATGCGAACAAGAATGTACTCCTGGAGGTGTCTCCGCAGCAGGCGCTGGCATTGGAGGAGGAGGTGGAAGGCCAGACAAAGTTCATCTACTTCTGGGCTGACAGGTACCAGGACAAGACAACCTCGGCCTGGTACGTGCGCTTTGGCCGTGACATCCCGAGCATGGGCAATGGATCACCGGCAATCCAGGACGTGACAATTGGTGGTGACGTGATCTTGCAGTACGAAGTGCCCCAAGGTGAGGACGTGCTTGACATCACGCACGCGTCCGTGTGGTCAAGCCACGCGTCTACGTTTGAGGTGTGTTCGGACCAGTTCCGCCATGGCAAGATGCCCACGGAGCGCTCTTGCGTGGACTTCGCGCACTGCCAGTGTGGCTGGCACACGCCCATCGAGTGGCAGGACATCTACTGTGACAGCAACTGCGGATGGGGCCACAAGCGCCGCCTCGTGTACTGCCGCATGACAGAGCATGCCCAGAATACGGTCAATTGTGCCGAGAACTACGGGCACGACTGCATCTACGAGTTTGACTCGTACAATCCCCACTGCGAGATTCAATTGTTTACGTTTTCCAATACAGCCAGCCGTAACAAGGAGGACCTTATCTCCTTGAGAGAATCTGACGGTGCGCCGACCCTCAAGTACAAAAAGAAGTCAGTCCAGTTTGGGACTGTCAGTGGGGCGACGAGTGTGCCAATGCAAGGCACCCAGAATATACTCAACTGGAACAAGCTCGCAGCTGTGTCAGTGGAGGGTGCAGGCTGTGGCGTCCTTTTCTTCGACTCTAACGACAACATCATGGCCAAGGTGGTGGTACCGAAGGGCAGTGAGAGGGCGGTTCTCGGTGACTTCGACGGCGTGGAGTCGCAAAGTATCAGTGAAACCTGGCTTAGTGATTATGATGACATGCAATGCGACGATGCCGACGCGTTCGGAGCGCCGTTCATGCAGAATTGTAACTGCCCTTCAGGATGTGCGCTGTCCACTCTCTTCACATCGGCCCTTGACGAGCTGGAGGTGAAGGAGGAGATCACGTACTTCCACAAGGTGAACTTGCACGGGCTTGATATTGTGCGGTTCAGGTCTGGTCTCTTCAACGAGGGCTCGTGCAGCCCGTCGGACAAGATGGATACTGAGATTCGCTGTCACGAGAAGCGCGGCTGCTGTACCACATGTGCTTATGGAGACTGGGGTTGCGGCACCGAAAATTGCCGGGCTGACGGAGTCAGGGGCGAGAATTGCGCACCTCCGTTCGCATGGTCCTGGGGGAAACACATCAAGGACATCATTGCAAACTATGACTCCCACGAAGGCGGAGGTGGATGTGACACGGGCTGTGACTCAGTGGAGACGCGCTCAGTCACGTGTGAAGAGCAGGACTGGACATGTATTGAGTGGGCAGCCGACACTAACAATAACCTCAACACGTACTATCTTCCGAAGTCTCAGCTCCTGTCATACCTGTCGCTGACACAGACCTACCAGACAAGGTGGGGCGGCCCTCAACAGCTTGTCAGCATTTCCGGCTCTGATGGAGCCGGGAAGCCCATCTGCAAGAAGAAGAAGATGCAGGCAACAGCGTCTGTTGATTCACTCAAGCGGCCATCTGATGCAAAGGCATCGGACCCAGAGGACCTGCTCTCCAAGAATTTGTGCGGGACGCTCGAGACTGTTGACGCAGACACGCTCTCTTCGAACCTCGACAGTTGCATTTCCAAGTACACCACGCCACTGAACATCTACCAGTATGCGGAGGGCTGCCCGGAGCAGTGCAACTCAGACAGATGGTCTGGCCTGTACCCTGACTGGACACCGCAGGATACTCCTGTGGCAAATGCCTGGCACCTTGCCTGGGGCGGAAACCAGGCTAACGAGGGAGAGTATGTTCGCGGGGGATCCGAACAGGTGTGGATATACAGGAGGGACGATCCAGCATCAGACCAGGGTATCAAGGAGCTGACTTGGCGATGGATGCGTGCCCAGGCAGACGTTTGTGGAACTCATGGTGACATCTGCCACCCAGTTGAGATGATGGGCAGCGCCGATGACGCAAACATTGACGAATCCTGCAAAGAAGGTGATGGCACCAAGAAGCACAATCACGACCACGTGAAGTGCTCATTTGACGAATGGGTGGACTACACTGATGCGTTTGAGCATTTCACGACAGGCCAGGTCAACTCGTGCAGTAAATCAGGGGAGGTACAGGGCAAGGCTGAAGTCTGCATCAGGGAGAGCCAGTGTGGTCCGTGGAAGTACTGCTGCTGCCAGTGGGAGACCCCCCGTCCGTTCCAACGGTGCACCGGCTGTGGTGACGTCATCATTTACCGCGAGAAGGGCCCAGTGGAGGATGACCCGGACGAGGACGGTGTCTGGTGCGTCAAGTATGGCTCTGGGTCTTCAGGCAGAGACGGAAACAAGGTGGTGGTCAAGGACTGCCCGATCAGCCATCTCGAGCAGTATGGCTCTTGCTGCCCCGAGCCGGAGTTCCTGCACTGCAGACATAGGAGCTGCATCACTGCCGAGCGCCCGGCGACCGCGAAGCATTGTGTTGCGTTCGACCAGTGCACCTACGAGTGGCACGTGCGCACGAGCAGCAACGTGTGTGACACATTCACCAAGTGTGTTGCCGATGAGGCGTGGAAGGCTGACTCCCGTGCTTTCGGCGACGCCTCCGAGCAGAAGGCGTGGTGCACGGGCGGGCCGCAGCGCTTGCAGGAGCATGACGGTTTCGTGACGTACGGTCTCGGCGCCTGCTGGCTACCCGACACTCGCCGCCACAACCCCGACTTTGTGACGGCGTTCCAAAACTCGGTCGAGTGCGAGTGCTACTACGGGGGCAACTCTGCCGTCGGCAGTGCTGTCATCTACAACGAAGAGCTGGACACAGCTCAATTCAACTCGCGCGCCTCATCTGGCTTCTGCAATCCTGTGCAGGTCGATGGTCCGACACACGTCACTGCGTTGCATGTGGCTGTTGGCACATCAAGCGGGGGTGCTTCCACAACCCTCAAGGGCGCTATCTACACTGACGGAGGGGCCGGACAGGACAGGTCACCCGGTCATCGTGTGGCAATCACCAAGGAGGTCGCAGCGTCAGGTCCGAAGGCGTGGGTGACTTTGCCGTTCCCGCAGTCTATGAAGATGCCAAAGTCGGCAGAGTTCAGCAACCGGGGTACGGAAGGCGTCGCATTGACCGGAGGGCGCTACTGGTTCTGTGTTTTCACTAAGGATGCGACCACGCTTTGGCGCACGGACGCAGAGGCACAACCGGATGGCACCGCTGAAGGAGAGGGTGTGGGTCTGTGCCAGACAACAGATAGCTCGCCGTACGTTCCGAACTCTGCTTCTTTCCCGCCGATCGAGCTTGCATGCGTGCCCGCCAACGGCCAGTTCTCGGTCTACGGTTCTGTCACTAATATGGACATGAGCCCCTACCGCACTACCTTTGGGGACTGCAGCATGTTCCGGAGCTGCGGGGCGTGCAGCAAGGCTGGCTCCAACGACGAGTGGTCCAAGACGCACGAACCGTGTGACTGGGTCCGCGGCAATGGTGAGGAGGCTGAGGAGAAGTGCATGCCAAGGAGCCTGGCGTTTGCGGCGGGCATGACTCAGGTGACATGCAGCAAGCCATGGGCGCTTGGAAATTACATGGACCTTGACACATGGTCGTGCCCCGAGAATGACAACGAGTACCTTCCGTACGCCAACCTCATGCCTCCGACGTCATCTCAGAGGCAGATCCCCGCCACGCTGGAACTATGTTCTGAGTCTTGCTACTTTGCCAACATGCACTGGATTGGCTGGACCGGCTCGTACCGCAACGGCATGGACCCAAACGTACAGCAATATCCAGCAGTGAACGGGAAGCCGGACATTATTGACTCGAATGTTTCGCCCTTCTTCTGCGAGGCTTTTGATTTCGAGGACGGGAGCAAGTGCAACCTCTTCCAGAAGCCTGCTGTGCTGAGGGCGAGCGGCGGTGAGGCGGGCACATGCTACGTCAACAAGGACAATCCTAATCCTTGCAACTTTGGCAGCACATTCAAGTGGATCAAGAACACGGATGGAAGATTCTATTTCGTCCCTGCGACCGATGGTCTCATGGAGTACATCGAGGTCGGCCCGAATGGTCCGCCCTCTTGCGGCACTGGGTCCAATGTGTTCGCCAGTTCCAACTGGATGCAGGGTGCCGATGCTTCCGGCATGTACATGCCTGATCCCGCACTGACCTGCGACGGGCCTGTGTGCCAGAGGTGTCTGGCCCACAGTCTCGGCCGAAGCATGGTCATCGGCACACTCGACGCGTCCTCCAACAGTGCGAGTAACCCACAGTGCAAGTTGATGACGGCCTTCAAGAAGGCCTCAGAGTGCACAGGCGACACTGCCTTGCTAGAATGCCCGGCTGGTGATAGAATCCGCATCCTGAGTGCCTTCTATGGTCGGCAGAAGGGCTCCTCGACCTGTGCAGTCTCACCGTCTGTTGATCTGGTCATCCCAGAAGACGCAGATATGCCAGATTGCTGGAATGACGTTGCGCAGCAGGTACAGTCAACTTGTGACTCATCATCAGCCTGCTCTGTCTTCGCAGATCAGCAGTTCTCGAGCAATTCGGAATGTACAGATATCTTCTCATATGTCGACATCCGTTTCAGTTGCGAGTCTGCAGCAGCTTCAGGTTTAGCTGCCAGCGATGAGGCATAAAATTGGAGGACATATCTAGAAAAAATCTAAAGCATCTGGAGAATTTTGGTCTAACAATGAAACAAGTGCATACAATAATAAATTAAAAAAATGCATGACCCAGAG
>Ga0138262_1426025_pt1 | contig 12112 bp, 1 predicted proteins | sample RNAB_720151113_FD_105265 | JGI IMG/M metagenome (GOLD analysis project Ga0138262, IMG submission 105265) | Metatranscriptomics of polar marine prokaryotic and eukaryotic communities from Palmer Station, Antarctica after 72hr light incubation -... | ecosystem: Environmental > Aquatic > Marine >...
ACGAGTCAAAGAGAGGAAAGCTGAGTGAATGCAAGAGGCTACGTCGCCCTTGCGCTGAGCGCGGACGGCCCGCGCGGCATCACCTGCACGAGGGGGTTCAAAACGCCAGAGCCCTTGTGCTGTGGGTTAGTGGCGTGGGCCGGCTGGTGCCCCTGCTCGCCAGGCTGTGTCCGGTAGGTCAGGAGCCTGCATTCGTCGGGCGGCTGTCTCAGCATGGCGCCCGTCATATCCAAGCGCAGAAAGACGCTCCCACCCTTGACGGAGAGACTGGTGGAGGTGCAGAAGCAAATAGATCGACTGAGTGGTAAGCCCGAGGAACTGTGCAAAGGCCTGCAGCATGTGATTGATTTGGATGGGTCGTGGCCCTACGAAAAGGCCGACCTGATGCACTGGGCAAAGGTGCTCGACATCCTTGATGAGGCGCTGGGCAAGGACGACTCGCCTGACGCGCTGCTCATAGTGTCTATGAAGTTCACTCGACTGCTCCTTGAAAATTGCAGTAACCGCCATGTCTACAACTCCTATGAGCACCTCAAGAAGAAACTGGAGCATGATAACTGCGAGGTGGTTATGGCAGTGCTGCGTGTGCTCTCTGTACTTGCCACCCCGCGCTCCACACGCCAAGTGGTTTGCGAGCAGCCCTTCATCAACAAACTGTCGGCGCTCTCTTCCATCTTCTCAGGCTCTGCTAATGGGCCTCTCTCGCTCTCTGCTTGCTGCAAGGACGCGTCTGAGGAGGTGAAGGCAAATGGCGCGAGCGTGCGCGTACAGTTTTACCGCACAAACGATGAGGATGCAAACAAGGCTGCCAGTGTAGGAGCGGCCGGGGAGGGCGCAGCTACAGTGCTGCTGTATAATGTGCACGAAATGCCGGGCACAGATAAAGAGGTGTATGACAGTGTGATTAGCAATCACAACGTGCCCCCTGAGAGCGAGTTTATGCTACGCAGCAAAGTACGTCTTGCCAGGACCTTCGCCAACAAACATCAGAGGCTTCAGTGGGTTCGCGTGCAGGTCATGGCAACCTCGGTGTTAGCACAGTGCCAGGCTGCAAACAGTGCCGTCGCGTCGGGCCAGACGCCTGTGAACGAAGCTCAGCTTGCGGAGCTCATTGGCCTCCTGCATTCTGGTGCGGAAGGAGGAACCCCTCTGCGTGCGGAAGATGCACCTCCTCTTGATTTACAGACGCTGGCGCTCAAGGCTCTGACTGCCCTGCTGTCGGAACGTTCTCGTCAAACAGCGGCTATTCTATCGTCCACTGCCGCTGCCCACCATGGCATTTTGTCCGCGTTGATGCGCAGGGCTAAAGTGCTGGTGAATGACTGTAGTAGCCCCGATCTGACTGACCGGCTCAAGTTTGGCGAGGCGCTGCTGGCCTTTACATGGATGTTCGCTAGCAGCAGCACCGGATCAAACGCTCTCAACACCGCCGGCATCATGCAATTTATCCTCCCCATCCTCCAAGATGCCGATGCCAGGCGCGGCCGCTTCACCACACTGGCAGTGAAAACCTTGGAGGTGCTCATGAACTACAGTCCCGAGATGCAGCAGACGTTCCGCGATATGGATGGGCTCAACATTTTGGTGGCCCGCGCGTATGCTGAAGTTTACGCTCTCTTCCCGGCCGAGACCAGTTCAGCCATGGACGCTGACGGAAAGCCTGGAGCGGACGCGGCGGAGGCAGCTGTGGAAAAGATGCAGGATGCCAAGCCGCTGCAAGATTGCATGGTGCAGGATGCCAGCAACGATGCCATTTTCAGGCCCTTCATCACCAAACGCGAGAAGGTGGATGAGGAGTTCGAGCGCTGCAAGCTGCTGGGGCAGCTAATGCATCTGATGGCCTCAGCAGGCACACCCATCGCCACGTCTGGCGATGTGCGTGAGCTCATGCAGGCAGACAGGAAGCTGCCGGACCTGCTGAAAAAGATTTTTGTCCAGAGCGATCGCTTTGGTGCAGCAGTTTTTGAAAAGGCCGCTGCCTTGCTCACAGAGTTCGTGCACCAGGAGCCCAGCTGCTTGCAACACGTCATCAAGGAGGGCGTGGCTGAATCTGTGCTCAATGCTATTTCCGACAACATGCCCATTTCCAGGGGCACGGTTGTGTTCGTCCCGACCGTTATCGGCGCCTTGTGCCTCTCGGCGCAAGGCAGCACCTTTGTCGAGAGCCACAAACCTATCTCCAAGTTTTTGGGATCCCTCGCATCAGAGAACATTGTGCCGCTGCTGGTGGGCGACACTCCCTCCCAGCTCGGTGGGCAGCTGGAGGAGCTCATGCGCCACAATCCCCCACTCCTCAATTCTTGCATCACGGGCTGTGTTGACATCGCCAACCAGATTGAGGCCATTGCCAACCGTATCGCGGCTCGTCCCGGAGCACTCGCGTCCCTTTGTGCGTTTGCGTCAGGGCAGGAGGAGATGATGCAGGATGCCGGAACTTCGGCTGATCCTGTCCCAAAAGTTGTACAACAGTGGACTAGCGGCACCGCGATGGATCCCAATGCCGACATGCCCAATGCTACAGTTTCTACCGATGGCGCCGCAGCACCGTCGACGAGCGCGGCGACGGCAGACGCGTCTGAGCCGGTGGCGCCAACCGACAAGCCACCTCCTGCGCAGGCGTACCTGTTGTCGGCCATCGAGTTTCTTGGAAAGCTCTTGGATCCCTTGATGTCAGTCCCGGAGCACTCGCGCTCCTTTGTGCGACACAAAGGCCTGGAAGCCATAATGAAGCTCGTCAACCGTCCCGAGATCCCGCGTGACTTCGCCAGCACCGATGCTGGCAAATACATTATTCTTGTTGTGGGAAAGACGGCGTTCCACTCGCCGGGCCAGGTTCTGGGCGAGGTCATGTCGCGCACGCAAGAGCTCTTGAATTCCACCCACCCCACACACGAGACCGAGGTGGACATGGAGGGAGGCCAGGCTCGCACATTGCTCAAAGAGACCGAGCTCCGTTCCCTCGAGTTGCATCTCACGCTGCTCTCAGGTATTGTGAACTGTTTGAGGGGCTCGTCAACAGCTACCGAGTGGGATAATGAGAAGGGCAAAACGTTGATCGATTCGTTGGCCAAGTCCTACTGCGTTCTGCGTGCTGCTGCTTTCCCAACAGCGCAGCCTGCGTCTAGCCAGGCCGGCCGCGGCCGCAATCCGGCCGCATCGGCCGATTTCCACGCCGATGCGAACGCCAATCAAGACCGTGACTGGATTGAAGGGCACGGCTGGAGTGACCTTGCCGCCGACGGCATCCTTGATGGTCTTGACCTGCCCCTCGGTGTCGGAGGTGTTGGCGAAGCCGGTAAGGCGGATCCGCGTGCAGATGTGGCAAAGGCCATGGAAACTCTTCTCATCCGTCTCAGCTCATCGGTTGGAAATCCTGCCAGGAGGCGACATGACGATCGCAACACGCCGACGCAAGTGCACGAAAAGGCGCTAGCTGTAGCGCTGACTGCGTGCTTCAAGCACCTACTGGCCTTGGACGTGATTCCAGAGCACGACACTGCCACGTTTTCGCGTGCTGTGAATGCGGCTCTGGGGACCATGTCCTTGTGTTTCTTCGGCAACCAGGCCCCCTCGCTGCTGGTGGGCGATGCTCATCGCCACAGCTTGCGTAACGGCGTCAACATGTTGCTTCTGCAGGACTTTGAGCAGTCAGACGGCCTTGATGGCGTCACACATTCCATCTCGCGCCTTGTCAAGGCCTTCCTCGGCAGCAAGCCTGCCGCGCCCATAGAACAAGGCACGCGTGGCAGTAAGATGCACGACCAGACTGCCAAGACTCTTGTGCGCTGTCTCGCCTTCTGTAAGAAGATGCTCGAAACGCAGCTGACGAGCATCGGACGCAACGGCCAACCGGCACCATTGCCAGGCTTCGACTCTGCACTATTTAACGCAGGTGTCAAGAATAAGATTTTTGCTGCCATCGAGCCTATGTGGAAGCAGGCTTCGCCGGCATGCTGGCCGGCGAACTTGGCATCCGCCATTCTTGACATGGCCTTGCTGCTCATGAAGCCGAATGTGGCCGAGCCTCCTGCCGAGAGCGCAGCACCGGCTGCACCCGCAAACGTCCTTCCTACGTTTACGCACGACCCTGCAACCGTTGCCTCGCTGGTGGAGATGGGCTTCCCAGAGGCACGGGTGCACGCAGCCCTCGACGTGGTGCAGTCAAACAGCGTGGAGCTTGCCATGGAATGGCTCTTCAATCATGAGGATGGCGGCGGCGAAGACGAAGAATCGTCGCTGGCAGCTGCCATTGCGCTTTCCATCAACGATCCCCTCCCTGAGGCCCCGGCACCTGCTGCCGCGGCCCCCGACCCAGCTTCCGAGAGCGCGCCGTCCGGTGGTGCGGAGGCCAAGCAGCCCGCTACTGACGAGCCAACTGTAGACGCCAAGGAGATCTGCGCCAAGAATGCCGAGTACATGTCGGCCAGTGCACTCGAGTGGGGATTGGATGTGCTGCGTGCTGGCAAGCGCGTTGAGTTTGGCGTTGTCGACATGCTCGCCTGGATTGCCAAGACCAGCGATCAAGACCGCACCAAGGTTGTGGTAGGCTTGCTGGACGCCATCAAGCAGCAAACAGATGAGAAGAGTGATGGGCTGGCGTGCCTTGTGCGTGGCCTGGCCATCCTTGTCACCGAGAGCGTTGATTGCTGCAGAACTGCCTGCGAGCAAGACTGTTTCAGCGTGATCTGTAAGCTCCTCTATACCAAGTGCGACATTGCGGAGCGGGAGGAAGCCAGCAAGAAGGAAGCCAGCGAGGACGTGGCACGTTCAGCGGAGGCACCAAGAAAAAACGTTCCAGTAAATGCAATTCCCGACAACCAGAGTCTCCTCGACACCCAGGCTGCCATGGCTGGGCTAGTGCAAACGCTCAAAGCAAACGAGACCCAATGGGTCTGTTCGAGTATGCTCATTCTGAACAAGGTGCTCATGCATGACGAGCATGCAAAGGTTGCGGAAAGTGTGCTCATCCCACGTGCCAAAGACGCGCAACATATAGCTGGTGCTGATGCAGCCTCAGTCATTCCGAGTGCCACGAGTAACGATGAAAAGAAACCCAAGTCTTCGCAGGAAGACAAGGAGCCCGTCAGCAGCCAGGCTGCACAGGCTGCCGAGCCCAAGACTGAGAACACCGTCAAGAAGCCGAGCGAGGAGGCAGGCGTAGATACGGGGTTCGCCGGCGAGACGATTAAATCTATTGCGCACCGGCTTGGCCTTGATGGTGAAACCCTGTTGCACTCGAATAAGAACTTGAACTTGAAAATGAATCTCATCACCTCCAGTGCTGCGCAGGATAAGTCCGTGGAGCATACAGAGCTGCTCAGATTCTGCATGCGCCTGCTCAGCAGCAGCCCCGATTCGCAGCTGCTGCACGCGGCCATGGACATTAGTGCGAGGTTGACTCGGCGTCATGACCTGGCACTCATCTTCCTGCAGGAGGGCGGCATTGATAAGGTGCTCACGTTGCCGGAGAGCTCAGCATTCGCAGGGCAGGCCATCCTGACGGGCTCGCTTATCCGCCACGTGCTCGAGGATCCGGTGTCGCTGCAAACGAGCATGCAGAACGAGATCCGGTCGTACCTGACAAATATTTTTCCTCAACTGCGCGAAGGCGGTCGATACTCGACGGTGCGTTCCTTCCTGGGCAACTGCTCCAACATGGTGCAGAGGAATCCCGAGATTTTTGCGCGCGCCGTAGGTGCCTCTTGCCGCATCATCACCTCTGACAGAGGCAAGTTCATTGCGCTCATTGATCGCAAGGAGGAGAAGGGCCAGGCGGCATCGGCAGAGGGCGGCGCGAACGACAGCATGTTGATGGACCAGAGTGTGGACAAATCGCTTACCGCACCCGACACGCCTGCACGCCCCCAATCGGCAGGTGCCAAGTCCAAATCACAGAGCAGGAAGGGGTTCGAGGCACTGAGCCATGTGACTGGACTGCTGCTCACAAGGCTGCTGTCGGACCCCCGCACCCCTCCCAAGGGTCGTCATAGCGGCACTGCGCCTGCGCTAGATGCCACGGCGCCGGCAGCTGTCCCCGCTGGCGCGGATGAAAAGATGCAGATTGATCAGCCGTTAGTTGCAACGGCTTCTGCGCCGGCTGCTGCTGCTGCTGCTGCTGCTGCTGCTTCCAGCAGCCCCTTTGCCGATGACACTCCCGCTGTCCTGAGCAACCTGCCGGCAGTTTCTCCGGTGAATCTGCTGCGCTACCTCGCCGACTTGGTCAAGTTTTTCCCCGGGTGTGCGCACTTGTTGATAAAGTACACGGTGGACGGATCTGAGAGCGCTTCGAAGGGCGAGGCCAGCAAGAAGGTTGGGGCAACAGAGAAGGAGTCCTTTGTGCATTTCCTTCTGCGCGAGCTTGTGCCCAATCGTGGCACGGACAGCGCTTCGGTATCGCAGCACGTAGAGATGTCCCGGCGCGCAACCAGCCTCGTGCTCGCCCTCTTGTCCCGCAGCAACGACGTGCGCAAGAGAGTCATGACTGAGATTGTCACTGTGCTCAATGCGCCGCCCAAGGGGCGCGTCACCATGCACTTGCAGATGCTGCAGAGTCTCGCCACGGTGCTGTTTTCATTCCTAACGGCCAAGGTGACGCCGGCAAACCCGAACGAAGTCGCGCCCGAGACAGTGCGCCAGTTTTTTGATGCCAAAGTGCCATCAGCGCTGTGCGCTGCCATAGCCAGTATCGACCTCCATCATCCTAACGCTAGCAAGGTCGGGAGTGCCTTGCTGCGCCCACTTGATATTCTGTGTGCCAATTCGAGTCCCTCGGACCTCAAGCCAAGTCACAAGGAGGGGCACGCGGCAGGGGCCCGTGCTGCGTCCGCCAGCGCCGCCGCGGCAACTCCAGGCACGCACAGTGAGGGTGCGGGCGGGAATGGGGGAAACGGTGCAGCCGGTGCAGGAGCTGGAGACGACGAGCTGAATGCACCGGACGTGTCGTTGGTGGCGCCGAGAAGTGCGCTCGATGACAGTGGCACGCCGGTGCGAGATTCGATGTTCATGGCGCTCAGCATGCAGGAGGATGAAGAAGATGTACGCGGCCATCAGGACGAAGAGATGCAGGAAGGGTCCGCTCATGAAGACATGCGCGGCTCGGACGAGGGGGAGGGGTCGCATGAAGACGGCGAGGACGAGGACGGTGAAGAGAGCGGTGCCGAGGTCGAGACCGAGGGCTCCCAGCAGGACGATGACCACGACAGTCAGTTGCAAGATGAGGGCTGGGAGGAGGTGGCTGAGGATGGCGATCAGGACGACGAGTCTTTGCTGGCGGCCGGCATGGAGCGCGATCTTGCAGCTGCGGGCTTCATGGCGCCAGATGTCGGCGACGTTGATCGTGAGCGCGATCTCATCCACGGCTTGCAGCACCACCACCATTCACATTTGCTGTCCCGACAGGACCTTGACAGCATGTTTGAACAACTGATGGAGAGCGACGGCATCAACATGCCGGAGGGGCAGATGAACATCATGGATCGCATTGAAATGATTGCCGGAGACGAAATGCGCGAGAACCCTCAATCCCACCATGTACTCAGCTTGCTTGTGCCCGGGGGCGCCGGGGGTGACAACGCCAGAATATTGCAGAACTTGCTTCCGTTCTCAGGGCTGGCTCAGCACATGCAGGTCATTCGTCTTCCGTCGGGCCGTGGTGGCCGGAACGGTGCTGCTGGCGGAGAGCAGCGCCACTCACCCAATGCCTTGCACGAGGTTCCTGCCACCATGCACCCGCTGCTGGCGCGGGGCGGCGAGGACGCACGGGGAAGGCCTGCAGGGGCTGTAGCGGATGCTTTGTCAGGCTTTGACCGCATTTCGCGCCACATGCGCCAGGAGATGGAGGCCTCTATGGAGGCCTCTATGATCTTTGGCATGCCTGGTGGCGTTGGGCAGGGATGGCCTGGTGGGCGTTTCATTGTGGGTGAGGAACCTGGCATGGCTGCACAAATAGATACACGCGGTTCGGCAAGTAGATGGAGTGACGACGGAGGCCCTTCTTCCTCCTCCATGCGAACTGTTGCCCAGCAGATGGAAGATCGCCTGGTCTCCATGTTGCAGGCTGCTGCACCCAGTGCAAGCGCAGCGGCCGCCGCACCGTCGGGTGGGGAGCAGGCACATGCACCGGCTGCCGGGGCCGCAGCTGCCGGCAGTACATCTGCAATGGAGGTAGAACCGTCTACACAGCCACCCGATGCCGCTAGCATCGAAGCCGCTGCTGCTGAAGCATTGGCGTTAGCAACTGCGGCTGCCGCACAAGCACAAGCAGAAGTAGTGGCGGCGGCAGAAGTAGCGGCGGCGGCCGAAGCAGCAGTGGTGGCGGCTGCAGCATCAGCGGCGGCGGCAGAAGCAGCAGCAGCAGCAGCAGCAGCAGCAGCAGTGGAGGCGGCGACGGTTGCTGCTGCGGCTGCGGCTGCGGCGACGGCAGCGCAGGCCGCAACTACTGCCAGTGGGGCAGGCGAAGACGCCATGGATGAGGACGAGGACGAGTTGGAAGCAGCGCTGCGTATGTCGATGCAGGCAGACTCTGATTCGGTGACAGCAGTGCTTGCAGCAACGCCACTTCAAGAAGCGTCAGCTGCAGCGGCAGCAGGCGCATCATCAGCGCCAGCGGCGGGCGGTGCCCCACCAGCAGATGCCGGCATCGACCCGGCCTTTTTGGCTGAACTGCCCGAGGACTTGCGCGCTGAAGTCATGGCTCAGCAGGCACGGCAAAATGCGGTGGCTTCGCTCGCAGCATCATCTTCAAACGCAATTGACCCCGAGTTCTTGGCGGCCTTGCCTCCCGATATTCAAGCTGACGTTATCCGCCAGCATCAGCGCGAAGAGGCTGCTTCCACTGCCGCACAACAGGCCACTGAGGCGGGTGCATCGGCAGTCAACCGGTCGGAGGAGATGGACAACGCCTCCTTCATCGCTAGTCTGGCGCCGGATCTGAGAGAGGAAGTTCTCATGACCTCGAACGAGGCCTTCCTTGCTACTCTTCCGCCACATCTTGTTGCTGAGGCAAATCTCCTTCGCGAGCGTCATATGACGCAGGACATGGCAAACCAGAGACACCAAAGGCATCAGCAGGGTTACAATCACACCATGGCGCATCTCTCTCGCCGTGGTGACCACGGCATGCCTGCGCCGATGGGTCAAGATCGTGGGCGCGCACGAGGCGGGGCTTCGACAAATGTAGTCAAGAAGCAAGTCATTGAGGAGGGCAGTGTGCCACACATTTTGCAGCTGCTTTTCGTGTCGCAACCCGTGGTGAAGACGTTGATGAATAAGATGCTTTTGCACATCACTGCACACCCCAGCTCGCTCGATGCAACTGTGCGATTCCTGCTGTCGTCGGTGCTTCAGGCGTGTGGCGGCGGCGAGTCGCCGGCCGAAATTTATGGATGCAGCTGTTCTGGAAACTTGTCCGACGGCAGCATGGCGGTGCTGTTAGCAAAACGTGCGCTGGAGGCGCTGTGTCACGTGGCCATCCACCAGCCCAATGTGTGCGAACGACTATTGCAAGAGGGCTTTTTGAGTGAGACAGTAGTGCAGCGTTTCCTGACCCACCAGGCCGAGAACGATAAGGGTAAGGGCAAGCAGAAGATGGAGGCGGTTGCACTGTGCACGCCATTTTCGCTGCTCATCTCGCTGCTGGCGTCGGCCATGTTCTCCAAGAGCACGGCGCTGCAAGAGCAAGTGCTGCAGGTGCTCAACTGCGCGCTCCAGCCGCTGGCCAACAAAGAGGCCAAGATTGAAGAAATTCCCGCAGCTGCACCTGCTGAGGGGGCGGCTGGTGCTAGTGATTCCACAAAGTCGGCGGCGGCTGGCGCTGTTGATGCCGCTGCTGATGCTGCAAAGTCGTCTAGTGATGCCACAAAGTCGTCAGAGCCTCGGTATCCGCGGGTTGCCATCCAGGATCTGACATGCCTGACCTCGACGCTTGCTGCGTCAGGCAACTCCACCAAGATCATGCAACGCTCCACCAGCCTGCTCAAGACTCTGTCCAGCGACCCCGTCAATCTTATCACGTGCACTACGCACTTGGTGGCAGAGGTTAAGGCCGAGGCCGAACTGTCGCGCCAGGGTTTAGAAGAGCTTGTGGCTGAGCTGGTTGCGGCCGACGGCAAGGACCTGTCGAGCGTCGCGTCGGTTTCGATCCAGAGGAAGCACGACGTGCGTTTGTTGCGCATGGTCAAGACGCTGCGTGCGTTGTGGCCCGTCAAGGACGAGAATACCGGCGCCAAGGACAAGGAGGATACTTCGCAGCCGCTGGCCGAAGTGGTGCGTCTAGAGGCTTTGTGGCACTTGCTGGGCCGCTGTCTGTCAGAGCTCGAGAAGGAGTCTGACAAGCCCAAGGAGAAGGAGTCTCACAAGCCGCACCCTCCGCCTACTTCCGAGGCTGCGCCGGTTGGGGGTGCATCATCGTCTGCGGCTGTTGTACCAGTGGCGGGCGGCGAAGGCGCGTCGGCCATTGTGGCAAGCGGTTCTGTTGCTGCTGCTGCCGCCGCCGCAGCTGCCGCTGCTGTGACCGCCCCGCAGCAAATGTCAATGTCGCCCGCGTTGCATCGTATGCAGGCGCTTGTCGAGGCCTTCCTGGTGGTCAAGGCTCCGGACCACGTCAAGGAGGCTCCCGCGGCCCCCATGACCGTGCCGGGCGCCGCAGCGCACCGCGAGTCGATGGAGGTGGACAAGACCAGCGGGGAGGGGGCTGCGGGGCCGGCGTCGCCGTCAACTCTGAGCAGGAGCACTTCGTCCGACGTGCGCAGTAGCGGCGCCAAGGAGTTTGCGGCCTTTGCCGAAGAGCATAGGCAGACGCTCAACTTATTCATCAGACAGGACAAGTCGCTGCTCCACTCGATGGCTTACTCGCCGCTCGTGCGCTTTCCGAAACTGCTCGATTTCGACAACAAGAAGCACTACCTGCGCTCCGAACTCAAAAAGCGCAACGCGCAGCAGCGTCACCCAAGCATCCGCCTCAACGTGCGACGCGAATTTGTGTTTGAAGATTCTTTCCACCAAATCCTCCCTCGCAAACCCGAGGAGCTCAAGGGTCGCCTCACCATTGTCTTTCAGGGCGAGGAGGGTGTGGATGCTGGTGGTCTGACTCGTGAGTGGTACCTGACGCTGTCGAAACAGATGCTGAACCCTGACAAAGCGTTGTTCATTCACTCGAGCAACGGGCTGACATACCAGCCCAACTCTGCGTCCACCATCCAGCCCGACTATTTGAAGTACTTCAAGTTTGCGGGGCAGCTTGTGGGCAAGGCGCTGTGGGACGAGCAGCTGCTTGACGCGCATTTCACGCAGTCCATGTACAAGCATATGCTCAATCAGCCCATCGAATACACGGATGTCGAATCGATCGATCCCGAGTATTACCGCAATTTGGGCTGGATGTTGAAGAATGATATCACTGATATTCTGGAGGAGACGTTTAGTATTGTGCGCGAGCAGTTTGGTGTCATGTTGACCATCGACCTCAAGCCCAACGGCCGCAACCTCGAGGTGACTGAGGAGAACAAGCATGAGTACGTGCAGCTGGTTGCTGAGCAGCAAATGACTCGCGGTATTAAGGAGCAGATTGACGCATTTAAGGAGGGCTTCCACCAGCTGATGCCGCCGGATCTCATCTCCATCTTCACATGCAATGAGCTCGAGCTGCTTATGTGCGGTCTGCCTACTATTGATATTGAGGATCTGCGCGCAAATACCGAATACACGGGCTACACGCGCGACTCGCCGCAGATCTCGTGGTTCTGGACCATTGTGCAGGGCATGGTGCAGGAGGATTTGGCGAGGTTGATCCAGTTCGTCACTGGTACTTCCCAGGTGCCTATGGAAGGCTTCAAGTCCCTCCGCGGCATGAATGGACCTCAGAAATTCAACATCCACCGGTGCGGCGACAAGGGGCGGCTGCCGTCCTCGCACACATGCTTCAATCAGTTGGATCTGCCGGAATACACCACTGAAGAGCAGCTCCGCAAAAATCTCCTCAGTGCAGTGCGTGAAGGATTCGAAGGATTTGGCTTCAGCTGAGCGTTGTGCTCTTGCGTTTATGTGTATACGCATATATGTACGTACATATGCATACATACAAATAAGTACATGTATATGTACATACACGCACGCA
>Ga0138262_1383601_pt1 | contig 12081 bp, 17 predicted proteins | sample RNAB_720151113_FD_105265 | JGI IMG/M metagenome (GOLD analysis project Ga0138262, IMG submission 105265) | Metatranscriptomics of polar marine prokaryotic and eukaryotic communities from Palmer Station, Antarctica after 72hr light incubation -... | ecosystem: Environmental > Aquatic > Marine >...
AGAAAATATCAAATTCTTAAAATGCAAAATATGAATACTTCTCTATCACACTCTAGCCAAAACCGTGGGCTGGCGGCAGCGGAGTACAAGAGCACAAATAAATACAAGACGATAACGGCCCAATCAAATCACAGGCTGATGTAGCACAAGCAGCCGCCAACAGGAGCAGACCCTCGAGAGTCAAGGCACCAGCAGCTCCAGCCAAATCAGCTCTTCACATATGGAAGTAGCTTAGAAGAGTCATGGGAGCAGGCAAACTCATCAGGCAAGGCTGCCACTCGAAATGGTCCTCCAGTCCCTCAAGAATATCCGGTTCTAAAGAGGCAATCTCTACCTTCTGCTTGTGGAATGAGATCATCTCAAAGCTCCGAGCCAAGAAGGCTCGACAATAGTGGCTCAAATGCCTACCCTCGACCAGAGCATCAGAAGAGCTACAACGGAAAGGCGGTGATGGATGACTCCCTCATAAATGAGGCAGACAGCTCAATATTGACATAGTAACCCAAGCCTGTCAACCATTTCCACAGAGCCAGTAGCTACGATGACGCCAAACGAAATGCACGGTAGCTGAGAAGGTAGATGGATGAGGCAATCAGACTCTCGAAGGAAACGAAAAAGAAGAGCAGAGCAGCACAAGCGAGCTTTGGTGTTGAATTACAAGATTAGAGACACCGGTCGCCATAACATTTGTTACCGTATTCTCGAGCCTCGCGAGAGTCGTTGGTTTCGATATCCAGCGGAGGACATACACGAAAATAGAGCAGGAGCGCCATGGTCACTGGATAAAGGCTATAGTATCATTAAAGTGCTACCATCGGAGACAAGCCAAGAGCTGATCACATCAACAAGGTTCAGAGGAGCTCATACCCAAAACATCGAACTATAAGTCCTGTTCTGCAGACCGCAAGCACAGCTCTAAGGCAGCCTCTGAATTTCATAAAGCAGGCAAACTCTGGCGGAAGTATCTCACCAAACTTGAATAGAAGTAGAGAGCACCAAGACCACGAAATACGATCAAGAGGATCAGTCAGCAGAGAGCAAAACTAGAGCAACCAGCCTTACCAACGCATGGAAGTCAGCTAGTCCAACGTGGTAGAGTAAAGGCTACATCATCCAGGTGACTCACTCAATCTCCACATCAACAATACTGGCTTTTTCCCAGGAAGGATAACCCACAATAACAGCTTGAACATGAGCCGTGGCGGCTAAGATCAAAGACACGGCCGGGATCTGAATCGACGAGCAATTGGCTAAAGAGGCTCTCTTGGTGGAGCTGCGGTGCTCAACTCAAACGATAGGTCACAGCTGCTGAGCAGCATCGAGCACGTCGTCAGTGGTGACTAAAACGCGACATTGGTCGGAACCCCGTTGAATATTTCAAATTGTTACTCACCCAGCCAACACCAGCAAAGCTTATATGAATAGTAGTAGTAGCTCGACAGAAACTTCCAATCATTGGACAAGATGCCTCCTAAACCCCACCATGCAAAGCAAGTAGGAGAGCTGACTGCAATGGAATTCCCAGCAGACGTCTTCAATGATACCAGCGACATCGATAAAAGCTACGCACAGTTATCAAGTCAGCTCCGAGAGCAATAAAGCAATCAACGAAACCACCAGGATCTGAATGGAAGCATGCCAAACCATATGAAGTCCTCTCATTTGTAATCTCTAACCAGCGATGCCAATCATGGTCGTCCAGAACCATTCACTATGAAGCTCTACCCCAATAATACAGGAGAGAGCTCCTACAGATCTAAGTAGAGAGAAAGGAGAAGCTCTTAAAGGTCGAGATCGTTGAATAAAAATGATTAACGTACACCTTCAAGACCAAAGTCACGAAATAAGAGTACAATCAGGTCTGAATCAAACAAGAAGCACCTTCATACCAGAGAAATATCATTTTAGCAACTCCAATTCCATCGAGGAGTAGCGGTCTCCAACTCTTCTAAGAATGAAGGCATTCCCTCAGGATAAGGGCAAAGAAGAAAGATCTCGAAGGGAGCACATATATATGACTATCAAGGAAGTCCACCAATGGGCCATGTTGACGAATTTGGTAAGCAATATAAAGATACAACACAGAGCTTTTCAAATTCTGAAGGTGGCCATTTTATGAAATCTCACAAAAGCTCTCATCGCTCAAGGTCAGCAGATTTCAATTTGAATCGGGAGCCAGGAAGCAGCAAAGCTCTTAGCTTATAGAAAGTGAACCATTTTAGACCACAAAATAGAGATCAGGCATTTATACTCGACTTTGATGAGAATTCTATACAAAGGGAGAGAGAGGTGACTCAGCACGCTCAAAATCACCCATATCACAGAAATGCAAGATCTGAAGAAGATCGAGATGCTTAGTCAACGAGCAAAGCGGCGTCCCCACGATTTTCACAGAATGAAGAGTTGAATATAAAAGCACACATGAATATAATGGACATGAGCAGAGACCAATCCGCCGATAAACCATAGCTTGCAAGTTATGTCACACCAAATGATAGCCAAATGGACAATTTATAGATGCAAGACATGGCATAAAACGAAAATACAAGAGCAGCATAATTTGATGAAGAAATGCCAATGCAAAATTCGCAGCCTACTCTTCAAAACATGCACTTTAACACAGAGGATCTGATCAAAATGACCCAACAGACCTTAGACAACTACAAGCTCCAGCTTCAGCATGAACATGGGCAGCGCCAAGGGCAAAGCTTTCAAAATAGAAATCATCCAGAATAGAATGGAGCTATTAGAATTACAGAAATGTTAGCGAATCCCCAGAATGGTTGGGGATCTGAATTTTAAGATTCACAACTACTCAATGCCCAAGGAATGATCAATCAGACGCCCAAAGTATATGATAATGAGCATTATACACATACAAATACACACACAAGGAATCATGATACGAATTTAGCATCAAATGATGATACATTCAGAGGTGAGAATTTTATATAGCAATCTTTCAGAGATGGCCTTGGGAGCATTGGGACACGTGGAAGCTTTGACAGCAGACCAAATGAAAAGGTACATGTGCAACGGGCAGATTAAGCAGCTCCTCTAATGATTCACCGGCAGCGCAGCAAGGACTCCTCTCACAGTCCAGAACGGCGATATACAAACCCTGGCTCGGGGAAGTTGGCTGAGACGCTGAATATTAACGCCAAAGCCGGTCATGCTGGCAACGGTGAGCTCCATACTGCAGAGGGGAATGCCACGGTCGCGGAGGAGGCAAACACAGCTGGTGTTGCTGCTCGAAACTATTCAAAACACGCACATGTGCTCGAGAATGAGAACAGTTTTCTCGGGCAGCAGAATCAGCTGTTGAATTAGCGATTCACTTCACTGAAATTCACGGAGCTTGTCGAAAAACTTTGGTAGAAGCAGAAACTATCGAAGGTCCATGAGAACCTTACCCAAGCTTATCAGATAATGCTTCAGTCCACTGGCAAACAATAAAGAGTTGACGCATATTGTACACATACCAACTATGAGTCCCTCAATCAGGTCGACTTGATGGGGCAAATCAAGCAGCTTTCCAAGAAGGTCTTGGCGGAAGCAATGAGCCAGTAGAACACTCAGCGACACAACGCCAGTAGAGGTCTCTCCAAACTCTCAGAAATTGACAGCACATTCCAAATTTCAAAGGTCTCACCACGAGAAGCTCAATTTAAGAGTATGAATAGCACTTAGGCCTTTGGAGCACAGCAATAGAAGCAAATGGCCAACAATGCTGGATTTAGAAATTAAGAACGAACGTTGAACAATTATGCATCAAGCTCAACTTTCCATAGCAAAGTGGACATTGAGCACCTTCAAGAGATGGAACTGCAAATGCAACAAATGCAATAGGCAAAAGATGAGAGTGACACGATCATCAACAACTTGAGGAAAACGTAGAAGGAGCTACTCAAGCAAATCAAGACCCTTGAAAACAAGATGCAGACAATTGATGCTGGCCATGGCATCTAGTACACGCCAAGCTTGAGCAATATCTCGCCAAGGTGCAAAAGTGAAGTTGGAAAGGGCTCCAAGTCTCAGCTCCATTATAATCAGCAATAAATGAAGTTCTTGGAGTCATAGCTAGCAGTCAGAGAATCCAGCTCACAAGTTCTCAGACATGAGCTCGGCGACAAAGAATCAATCATTTCCGATATGAAGAGCAAGCACGACAAGCTCGCGAAGGATATGAAAGAGACATTCCGAAGCAAATTGGAGAAACAAAATAATCTCATCGATGAACTCAAGACTGAATTGGAAAGTTCGATTGCCAGAAACCAAGAATATCACAGCAACCTGTCAAATGGCAACCAAGAGAACAAGCAGCTCAAAGATAAACTTTAAAACCAAACCGAGGAGAAGCAAAGGCTTGACAACCAAGTCCAAACTCTAAGCAGGTAAATGAATATGCTCAAGAATTAAGTCCAGAGCGATAAAAGCATGCACGATGCTGATGAAAGAAGGCTTCAAAACGCAAGAGACCAAGAGAAGCACTGGAAATAGGGCTATGAGACCATATTCTCAAAGTATAGCAAGCTCAAAGACCAAATGGCTGTGAAAGACGAGCAAATGAGACTGCTTGAAAACGAAAACGATAGGAAGCTGAAGAACATCACTCGCAAGGCCGAGGATGCCATAAGATACTTCAAAAAGATTGCAATTGCTCAAGTTGGCAAGGATAATGTGCCAGAATACAACCACAGCGATATCGCATAGAGACAATCAACGGCTCAAATGGACTACAAGAATAGAATTCCTATGCCTGAAAGAGCATTTGAGCTCCACGAAGCTGAACCCAGAATCAGCCGATTCTCCAGAAAACTTGAAACTGAGAGCAAGAACTCTTGCTATGATACATATCAATATAGATCAAAAAGCATGAACAGCCCCTTGGGTATGAACCAATATCAGCGCCATACTGCACAAACGATGATGAGACCAGGTCAAGCGACACCACCTAGAGAATATTCACACATGCAAACATGCAACAGCAACATCAAAAACGAAGGCGTCAGTGACTCCAACTACAACTTCAGAAGAAAGTCATTCTCTCCCATAAGAGTGCAATTGGATGGCAGCATCAACACAATAGCAATTTCGAGACTATGTGAGGCTGAACAAGAAGAGCGAAGAGCATCGCTCTCTCCAAATGCTAATAGACGACTCAACTACATCGAGAAGATCCAGAGCAAATTCGCAGAGGCGAAGGACAAAGACAATAAAGCAACATCATTTGACTCCAAAGTCATTTTGGCCATCGATGCTCTGCAGCACTCCTTCAACGAGATATCAGATTTCAAAAGGTAAAGCCTTGAACTTTCATCAAAATACTATACTGTAAACTGTAAACAATTACAAAACTTCCAAGTGCTATCATACGATTACCATGACTAAATCGACAACTTCTTAGATCGCGAAAAGAAACTAAAAGAAGAATTGTCTCAGAAACAAGACCAAATATTGCAGCTGAGAGAACTGGTCCACCAATCAAAGACGATTATAAAGTCACTTTCAAGCCATTTGAGCGACCAAAAACAGCTAAAAGAGAGCCAATGGAAGAATATAATATAGTATGATGAATTCAAGAGTCTTGAGAAGAAACGAATCAAAGATGCTGTGTATGCAGAAGTCAAAAAGAGCAAGGAGGCCATTAAGAGGTTGTACGAGTAGATCGTGAAGCAGGAGAGGAGCTTGATGGACAGGAGTCAAGATATTCAGATGCTTGAGCAGGAGAAGTATGGCGTTGAAAATCAGTTGAGCATGATGAGGAGCCAGCAAGAAGAAACAGAGGCGAAGTTGAAGGAGGTCAATGTGAAGAAAGAGGAGACAGAGTCAAGGCTGAAGCAAATTGAGCTGCAAGTCCAGGATGTCCTCTTCGAAGCATGTGGAACAAACTCAAACTAAACTTGGCCAGCGAGAAAAGATGGCCAGATAAGCAATGTGAATCTAGAACGCAATTCATCAAGCTTGCCTCAACTTCAACACCTTATGAAGCAGAATATTAACACACCATCCAAAGCAGCAACCGCTTTCAAGAACTCCTTGGACTAAGAGGGGCCACAGCTGTCTGCCGTGCGACATCAGCACACTCCGCAGCTGAACCAGCAAGCACTTGATAATCAGCCAGATACAATTCCAACAAAAGAAGTCAACATCAACCAGGAGAAATATCAGAAAGAATAAGAAAATGGCAGCGCCTTGACTCGAATGCACATCGACCAGCTCGGAGCGCCGTCATCTTCACTCATTCTTGAGCATTCAGCCAACGAAACTCAAGCAAATACTCCCATGATGCCTCTCGAATGGCTGCATCAAATCAAAGCTCATATTTTGAATTTATAGAGCAGTTTAGATGAGGAAAAATCATATTTCAATAATTTGAAAGAATTACTGGCTTCAAAAGACGCCAATCATGCAAGTAACATGCGTTTGGAGGATCAGGCTGCTCAGCTCAATAACCACAATTGTTTTTCGCAAAACACAGATGAAATCGAGTTGGCAAAAGCAAATTCTAAAATTGAGGAGCCAGACTTTTTGAATACTCTCGCTCAAACGCATGAGGTCACCAAGGCATACAGTGGCTTCAACAACATGAGCAAATTAAGTAACATCAAATATATCTCATCAGGAGCCAATAGCCAGCTTGTGTCTCCCAGAGCATCACATGAAACCTTCAAGAATTAATTCAAATAGTAAAAGGTGTTCAATCATCACAAGCAAGAAGCAGAAACTTTGACCCAAAGCCTGGAGAGCTTCGTCAAATAAAATCATGATGGTTTTGCTCAAGCTGCACCAGAATGCAGCAGTCCTGCACTATCGGAGCTGGTTCACAAGAGGAATGACGGAGGTCTGAAAAGGAATCGACATTTTGAAACATTCAACGAAAACAGTCCACAATTTGAGCAACAATAAGTCCATGAGAGCCTGGAGGAGCAAAACTCAAATATTTAAATGACTCTAGACTGTTCAAAAGCTGACCTACACACCAAGTTGCTGCAGTTCTTCGACGATACCAGCATAAAGTCAAAGACAATCGTTGCCATGAGGCAAGAGCTTGAAGCTGTCACCTTCAACAAGTAGCTCCAAGCAGAATAAGCAAATCAAGAAATCGCCACATTACAGCAAGAACTTGCGCAAATGGCATCAGAGTAGGAGCAACTGACCAACGTATATGAACAGGAGAACCAAATGCGCCAAGATCTTGAAGTACAAATCGATCAGCTGCAACAGGATTTCGATGAAGCATAAAGTAAGATTGAGACTTTATCTGAGAAGCTAGATCACTTGAAGGAGGAGAATGATGTCAATGTCATCGAAAAGTAGAAGATGGAACAAAGCTCTGATTATTGGCAGAATTCATTCAAACTACTGGAGTAAAGCTATCTGGAAGAGTAAGAGAAAAGCGAATATGAAATCTCATCGCTTCAGTCAACGCTTGCCTCAACACGTGATAGGCAAATGCAAATGGATGAAGAACTGAGCTGCATCCAAGATCAAAATGAAGAATTACAGAACTTCAGGAATGGTGTGCTCTGCGTCAGAGAGAACATGCAGAGCCAGAATTGCCAGACCGATGAGACCGTCCATGAGCTTGCGCAGTAAATCGATTCCATTCAGAAGCTGAGGTTTGATAATGAGCAAATAAAGAGAGATATCGCGGTGTTGATAGACTCATATGATAGCTATAAAGAAGAAGCAAACGAAACCCAAAAGAATCAAAAGGATGAAATAGAAGGACTTCAGCAGCAGAAGCATCATGAGCTCAAGGAGAAAGACGAGGAGAGAGAGTAGATCATTCAACGACTTAGCTCTGAGATCCAAGAGCAGATTAGCCTCAAGCACCGTATGGAAGATGAGCTTGCATAACAATCGAATCAGGTCCAGGAGTTTGAGCACCAGATGAAGATTTAAAAGCAACAGCACGATCGCCAACTTCAAGAGAGCGCATATCAGCATGAATAAGAGCAGGAATGCCTTCGAAACTAGATCGAGAACTTGAAAGATCAAGTCCAGTCTCTCGGCCAGCACAATGAAACAATCTCTACCTTCAACCAATAGCTTCTTGCCTAGATAAGTAACCTGTAGATCAATATTCCCAACCTGTAAGGATGTGGTACCCGCCCAAATATCCTCTTTAGCGATCCTTCCAATGCGCTCATTCAATCATTTAGCATCGGCCAGTTTGCAAATGGTATATCGAGTGGTGGAGCGAGTGGCGCTATATCAGGATCTAAGGTGGCTGGGACTCAAGAGCAGCATGACTAGCTCTCTGGAACAGCCAATGGCCAACTCCTTCCTCCTTTCAACTATTTCAACCAAAATAGTACCGGTGAAAATTCCAAGGAACACAGCTCCTTCAGAAATACAAAAGAGCAGATGAATATCAACGAAGTGATGCGGGATAGACATATGGAACCAGATTTGGTGACATTTCTCAGCGATCAAACGCTGCAGCTGCAGGAGGGAGATAGCGCAGGAAAGAATGGTGAGCAGATCTCAAAGAACATCTAAATGCTCAATTATCTGTAGAGCTTGGCAGAACAAGCAAAGGTCAACGGCCATCCAGTCAACAGCGTGGATGAAGTTCATGGAGCCGTAGATTCATAGCCCAAGGGGACCACAGGTCACAGCAACCAGGACCATCAGTCGGTCTATCCTCCAATGTTCATGGAACAAATGCATCAAAGTCCTGACTATGCCGAGATGGCTGAAGCAAGCCAAATGAACTGGCCTGGTCAGTGCAACATATAGAATAATGCAAACCGAACAAATATGGCGCTCTAGATGGCGCCACCGCTTGAAAGACATAGCTCCAAGGGCCATCTTGAGTACGAACATGCTCATGATTTACCCAGATCCAATGGAATCACAGAATAGTAGACAATGAGCATTCAGCAAAATGGCTATATGCATGAGATGAACCCAAACCAACAGCAGATGCACCAATCCTTCCAAGTTAATTCTGCAGATCAAGGAAGAAACATAACCATGGGTAACTAAAACACCCAACACCACCTCTCCATGCAGTTGGGTGGCCATGCTGAGCTCGCTAATACCTCATTGGGGTTAGACATGTGTCAACAATGCATACAATATGAATCATAGCTGTAACCACAGCAAGATTTGATTTCCAAAGTCATCACCTGCTACTTAAACCAAGCCAGAAAGCTCACGAGCATATGCATGGAAGGATCGATGTTATTGAGGCTAAACCAGAACCAACAAAGCTTCCATTTGAACCCACACAACAAATATGGCTCCCAATAATCATCGTTGAGCTCTCTGGGGATGGCAAATCCTCAAATCATGCAAAGCGAAGCGGAGAAGAAGACGCAGCTCATCAGGTAAGCACAACAGTTCTTCCAAAAAGATATCACGAAGTTCTTGAACCCAAATAGCACAAAGTAAGAAAAGCTGTTTGAGTACGGCGATGAAATGATCGAGATCGCCCAAAAGATAATCCAAAACTCTTGTGATCTGACAGCAAATTAATACCAGTCACAGCAATTCAACTTGCAGAATTTGGGCAAGTCCTCGAGCCTGAAGATCTAAGACTACACAGTGAACAGCTCCAATAGAGGCACCCAAACTGAGGCAGTTGCTCGTACCAACAAATCGTGTCAGGTTGAGGTATCTTCAACTCCAACATAGTCTCAAGTTCTGAGCAACAACTATAGGTCATAATCTGGAAGCAACGTTGAAGTCCTGGCAGAAATCGAATGCCTTGGAACCTCATTGGATAACAAAATCAGCACATTCGTCAAACTTCTTATGAGCCTCAAGACCACACATGGGAAACAAAAGAAAGATGACCAAGTCTCCAAGCTGATCCAATCCTTGGTCGGCGTCATCTCAAAGATGATTCATGAACTTACAGAAGATACTCGAACATTAGGCGATATCAAAATGAAACTCTCATTGGAAAACTCAGAGGAGAGAATCCTGTCGTATACCGCAACTCTGCCACAAAGCAAGAGAGATGCGCTTTATGATGGAAGAAAGTCATCAACAACCAGAGACCTCAATGAATTCAGGAATGAATCCAACCTATCTGACATGCCTCTTCAACAGCATCGATACAATCACTCTCGTACTCAAGAAATCAATTTCGTCAACGAAGATGAGAGCGCCCCAGAATCTGAATCATAAAGTAGAGAACAATCGAAATTGGAGACCATGTAAAATGGAAGATGGAGTCAAAGGAATACAGCCAATTTTGAACACCAACCAAAAGCAAAGCAGCAAGCACAAAGGCCAACTGAAGCATTCATGTCAAAATATTATTCTCAAATGAAATAAGCTGCATAGAAGACGAATTCGTATGCTCAGAACGGGGAGCCATAGACAAACGAAACCTTATTCAGCATCAATAGCCTGTAAATGCAAAATGATACCTTCCAGAAAGATATTAGAGCATATGAAGACCAAATGCAAGAATAGTAAATCGCTAGTACTCATGGATAGAAGCCACCACAATATGGGCATGTTCAAGCTCCACAGATGCACAAGTCAGAGAGCTAGCCAACCAATCGAACAATGAGATCGAACGGGACTCACCGAAATTCCTATTATGAATCAAACTCAAATATGAATGAGGAGACTGAAACGGATGGATAAGGAACAAGTGCGTCCCATAGGCAGGCGCAGGAGTAGGAATGCCACCGATATGAATCAAACAAAATACAAAAGCAAGGAAGCAGAAACTTGAACGATAGCAGAGCAGTAGAGAACCTGATACAGGACATCACTTCGCTATATGGACAGACCAAGCACCCTTTTGATAGAGAGGCAACCAAACAGAGCTAGCAAAGCGTTTATTCTCGTTCAATTGACCAGTCTCGGTAATCCCTGAAGACGACCAGCAATTACCTGACCACAAACACGAAGAAGTCAAGATCCAAAGATGGTCATAGACATCATAATCAGCACAACGGTAGAACCAAGCACTCCAAAAATGTCAGAAAAGATTCTGATGTCTCACCAAGAAGTTACCTGAACAACGTCAACTGCATCAACCAGAGCTCCAGCTAAGTCATCCCTAGCGTTCTGGCGGCTAAGGATGTCGCAGACTACAACAGCAACAAGCAATTGAGTAGATATTAAATCGTAACTTCATCATCTTTCCCTGCCGAGGCCAACTCTCATAAATAGCAGTAATCATCATACGAAAAGGGAAAGAAATCAGTTCGTGAGTCTTCTAGAAGATCAGCAAACAACTGCGTCAGCTAGAGCGGCAGCAGAGGACCTCAACAAAGCCATGGGTCATTTTCACTTCACGAGAGACTGTAGAAGAATAGAGAGATCATCGGTCGCGTGATTCAGGACCAACAACTGCAATGCACATACCAGGATAGTGTTCAGAGTGCAGCTGATCTATATCAAGCACCACTTGACTCTCGAAAGCATATATCTACGACCGCTCCACGCCCACCTCAGCCCATCACCGTGAACAAGCCATCTTCCCATAAGTTCAATCCATCTCTGTCAAATGCTGACGAATCGCTGAAATATCATAGCAGCAAAAGCATAGTCGACCCTGCGGCTGAAAGGTATTCTCAAAGGCAACTCAAGTCAAATTTACCCCATCAGCCTTTAGACTTTGGAGAGCACAAGTTCCTTCACAGCTTCAACGCCAACCCTCGTGCCCCAGCCCAAAGCACTGCCCATCTCTCATCTAATCATCATCTACACCAGAACCAAATGCGAGTAGAAGAAACTTCTTCTCCAATGGGTACCCTACCCCAACACGGTGTCTCCATGGCAGATCCATCATTCCATCATCAAGAAAACTACTTTGGCGGTGGCAAACCAACTCTAGCTGATCATTTCTAAGAGAAGTTCTCAGTTAACCCAACCAGAACTCTGCAGCCAGATTCTCGATCACGCAGTCACGAGCACATTCAAAGTGCCAAAGGTCGGAGCCAGAAGCAACCCCTCAGTAGGATAGACCATAATCAGCTGGAAGGAACCCAAATGACGTAGTAAAGTTCATTTGACTATAGGAAGGGACCGAAGAAACATAATTTTGAAATTCGATAATGAATATATCGCAATAAATAGGTTAACATTAAATTGAAAAAAACA
>Ga0138262_1668294_pt1 | contig 11983 bp, 18 predicted proteins | sample RNAB_720151113_FD_105265 | JGI IMG/M metagenome (GOLD analysis project Ga0138262, IMG submission 105265) | Metatranscriptomics of polar marine prokaryotic and eukaryotic communities from Palmer Station, Antarctica after 72hr light incubation -... | ecosystem: Environmental > Aquatic > Marine >...
AAAAGTGTTGTACATGTAAACATAAGTGTTATATAATAGTTGCAAGTTAAGAAAACAACAACGCAACGGAGCAAAACATGACCAACAACTTTACTAGATACGAACAAGAAGCCCTTACAGCACTTTATGCTTCACTTATGTATATGCAGGAATACGACTTACCATGCGGTGATGTTGAAAAAGCCATAGAACTAATTGAGTCTAAAAATAAAAAATAACAATAGGGGCTACGGCCCCATAGGAGCATCACATGGATTTTATTAGTTGGGTTGGAGTTGCAATGGGTGCAGGCGCTTGGGTTATGTTTGTTAGTATGATTATCGCATGAGTAATGAGCATTACCGCCAAACGTATTACTCTGAAACAGAAGCTAGGGCTATCGTTAAGCGTAATGATGATAGAATCACTGCAAAGGGTAGGCGCGTTCGCAAAGCAAAACAAGGGGCTTCTGATATGAAGGAAGCTAAAGAGCTGGGTATTACACTGGCTGAATATTTAAAAATAATGGGTGGTTAATATGTGGGCTAGCGAAAAAAAGATATCGCGTTTATTCGATGAGTGCGAAAAAGTTGTGAGTGAATGGCAAAAGTATAGTGATGATGATGAAATTGCTAATAAAAAAATGTCAGAAAGGTTTAAAATTGCTAATGGTAGATTCACAGATGCTATTGTTGGCAATCAAAAATTAATTAAATTTGTTAGGCTTTCGGTATTACTTATGGCTGCATTCATGGCTGGTTGGGTATTAGCTTAAACGTGGTATAATTAACGATAAAGTTTAACTGTACAATGTTAGGAGGCGTAATGCCATTAGGAAGACCCACGAAATACGAAGGCGATGCCACAGTATTACGGACTAGGGAGTATTTCTTTGACTCAGTTTTAACTGCTGGTGACAACATACCTAGTATAGAAGGATTGGCTGTTTATTTAGATGTAAACAAGTCAACAATATATGAGTGGAAGGATAAGAACGTTGATTTTTCCAACGCCATAAAGAACGGTGAGGCACATCAAGCAAGAGCTTTGATTAATTTAATGACTGATAAAGAGCGATTTACTGCTGGCTCAATATTCGTAGCTAAGAATATATTAGGGTGGAGCGATAAGAAAGATATTGTGGTAGATCATAACATTACAGCCTTTGAAGTCTTAGCAGATGAGGATTAGGGCTAAAGCTACGATACCGCAAGCTCAGCTAGTTAACAGCACTGCAAGATTCCCTGCTATGGTCGCAGGTTTTGGTGCTGGTAAAACACATGGTTTAATACTTAGGACTATAAAGTTAATCTTTGGTGAAGGCAGAGACATTGCTTATTACCTACCAAACTATCCATTAGTTCGCACAATCGCCTACCCAAGATTCACAGAAATACTAGATAATCTAGGGGTTAGCTATAGGCTTAACAAGTCAGAACATACCTTACACGTTAACGGTAAGACCGTGATCTTTAGGACAATGGATAACCCCGATGCAATCGTAGGTTATGAGGTGTCAGACTCTATGGTTGATGAGCTTGATACAATGCCTACAGCTAAGGCACGCGATGCTTGGAATAAGATAATAGCCCGCAACCGTCAAAAGAAAGAAGTTGGCATTAATACTGTGGCGGTAGGCACTACACCAGAAGGCTTTAGATTCGTTTATGAGCGATGGGCCAAGAACCCAACAGAATCATACGAGCTTATTAAAGCGCCAACCTACTCAAACCCTCACCTGCCTGATGGCTACATAGACGCATTAAGAGAAACCTACCCTAGCAATTTATTAGAAGCGTATCTTGAAGGCGAGTTTGTTAACCTCACTGCTGGCAGCGTTTACCCTAACTGGGACAGGGATTTAACAAACAGCGACATAGAAGCTAGACCAAACGAACCTATCCACGTAGGCATGGACTTCAACGTTAACAATATGGCAGCGGCTATCCACGTTATGCGCGGCGGCAAGTGTATTGCTGTAGATGAATTTGTTGGTGGCGCTGACACTCCTGCTGTTATAAAATCAATCAAAGAACGATACCCATTAAACCCAGTTGTTGTGTATCCAGATGCTTCTGGAGCAGCTAAAAGCTCGACCAATGCCGCAACAAGTGACATTAGAATGCTAAAGAATGCTGGCTTTACTGTTAACGCTCCTAAGAGCAATGGCAGGGTGAGAGATAGGGTTGCAGCTTTTAACAGAGCTTTGTGCGACCCACAAGGAAATAGGATATACTACGTTAACATTGACAAGTGCCCAAACATCGCTTTATGTCTTGAGCAACAAGCATACAACGCCAACGGGGAACCAGATAAAGCGGCAGGCTTTGACCATATGGCAGACGCTTGTGGCTATCTAGTGGTACGTCAATTCCCAATTAAATTTGATAGAGTTACAACTCGACCCCAAAGGTGGACTTAAATGAAGCATGAAGAACTGGTAAGCACTCACGAACAATATCAAGCAAACCAGAATAATTGGGAGTTCCACTTACGCTCCTTTCTTGGTGGCTCAAATTACCAAGATGGTAGCTACCTTTTGAAGTACATTCAAGAGGATGAGAAAGAGTATGATAAGCGTATTAGCATCACTCCTTTAGATAACCATTGCAAGAACGTGGTAAGTATCTACAGCTCCTTTATTTGGCGCATACCTCCTACACGCAACCTTGGCTTATTAGACAAAGATCAATCAGCTCAAGCAATGCTTGAAGATGCAGATTTAGATGGGCGGTCTTTTAATGCGTTTATGCGTGATGCTCAGACTTGGTCGGATGTTTACGGGCACTGTTGGATGATGGTCGATAAGCCTCAATCTAACGTAGCAACACGCGCTGAAGAGTTAGATCAAGAGATACGCCCATACCTAACTTTAATAACGCCAGAAAACGTGCTTGATTGGACTTATGAGCGCTCTGCTAGTGGTCGCTTCATTCTCACTTACTTTAAAGTGCGCGAGATGCAAACCAAAGATCTAACTATCATCCGTGAATGGACTCCTGAGACAATTGCCACTTATAAAACAGATGGCGATACAGTAACCCTTTTGGAAGAGATGCCAAACAACTTAGGTTCTATTCCAGCGGTTGCATTGTATGGTCAGCGCTCACCAGTTAAAGGCATTGGCATATCTAGCATTGGCGATGTAGCCAATATGCAGAAAGCCATCTACAACGAATTGTCTGAGATAGAACAGATTATCCGCATTAGCAACCACCCTAGTTTAGTTAAATCTGCCGCTACAGATGCAAGTGCTGGCGCTGGTAGTGTGATTACAGTGGAGGATGATGAATCGTTTAAACCGTTCTTGCTTCAGCCTAGTGCTGCTAGCTTGAACTCGATAATGGAGTCTATTAAAGAAAAGACCCAATCAATTAATCGTATGTCTCACATGGGCGCAGTGCGTGGAAGTGAAGCATTAACAATGTCAGGCGTTGCCTTACAAAGTGAGTTTCAGCTACTCAATGCCAAGCTATCTGAAAAGGCAGACTTACTTGAGTTAGCGGAAGAACAAATCTGGGATCTATTTTGCAAATGGCAGCAAGTTACAAATGATGTTGAAGTTGATTACCCTGATAGTTTTGATCTACGAGACTACGCAACCGAGCTAACATTCTTACAACAGGCTAGGGCTAGTGGTGTGGCAAGTAAGACATTTGTTCAAGGCGTTGATAAAGCTATCTGTGAGCTTGTGCTGGCTGATGAAGATTTGGTGATGGCTACCAAAGAGATTGAGTCAAACAGTAAGCAGTTAGGGCAGTTTGTGACTGATGCGGCTGTTGTGTAATGACACCAGCCCAGCATAGCCAGAATATAGACAGGCTAGAAGCGTTACACGATGAGTTGATCAGTAATGCTTTGTTTGACCTTGAAGAAAAGGCTGCTGAGATTGTTAGTAACTTACCAGTTAAGAATGGCAAGCTGTACGATATTCAATCCGCTGTTTTTGCAAGGCAAGAGCTGCAACAGTCGGTTATTGATTCATTCTTAACCACAGCGGATGAAGTTGTCCGAAGTTACGACCAAGCAACGGCAACATTAATTGGATTGTATCAGGGTGTATTGGAAGATGGCGTGTTACCAACCACCCAGTTAGATGCAATCAATCAGCTAAAGCAGTTAGCCTTTAGTGGCTTTGAGGATGTAGCAAGCACTCACTTAGAAGTTATGGCCCGTGAAGTCTATCAAAGCACTCTTACAGGACGTTCAGTTAATGAGAGCGTTAAGTCTATACGCCATGCCATTAACGGCGTTTACATTCAGTCTAATGATGATGATGCCCAAACATTGGTATCCTTTATTGAAGAGTATAAAGATGATGCAACTAAAGTTGAAGAAGTTAATAAAGCTATAGAAAAGCTCCATACAATATATGCCCGCGATAAGGTTGGCAACAACTTGAGGCGATATGCAACAACTTATGCTCATGATTCTTTGATGCAGTTTAGTGCCTTAGTCACAGTAAGCATAGGTAACGATGTGGGGATAGACAGGTGGGAATATTACGGAGACAGCATATTGGATACGCGTGATTGGTGCAGAAAACATGCTGGCAAAATAATGACTACTCAAGAAATTAGGGATGAGTGGGCCAATAACGATTGGAAGGGTAAATCAGCAGGCGACCCATTCATTGTCAGGGGTGGCTATAATTGCAGGCATAGTTGGGTGGCAGTAGTTGATTAATAACTGATGTAACCATCGTGCCATCAGCTAATTTTATGTTAATAAGTGACGGGGAATATTATGACCGAAGAAACAGCAGCAGAAACAGTAGTAGAAGCAGGACTTAGCCAAGCGGATGTCGACAAGATCGTAGCAGAACGCTTGGGCCGTGAACGCAAGAAGTATGATAAAAAGTACGAAGGCGTTGACCTTGAAGCCTATGGCAAGTGGCAGCAAGATCAGGAGGCCAGCGAGCTTGAACGGCAAAAGCAAGCGGGTGACTTTGATGCAGCTATGAAGAAGATGGCTGATACAAAAGATGCTGAAATTAAACGTTTACGTGGTCAGGTTACAACTACTGCTGTAGATGGCGAGCTATTGCGTGCAGCAAGCTCTCTACAAGCCGTTCAGCCTTCACAGGTGTCTAGCCTACTACGAAACAATATACGTCTCTCAGAGGACGGTAATGCGGAGGTGCTTGACGACAAAGGAGCGATTCGGTATAGTGATGATGGTTCGTTATTAACTGTATCTTCATTAGTTAATGAGTTCCTTACTACTAACCCGCATTTTGTCAAAGCCTCACAAGGTGGAGCTGGCAGCGTGGGTAATGTAGGTGGCAATACACTGAAGCCTAAATCAGTGGGTGAAATGAGTGGATCGGAATATTCCGAACACCGTAAAAATATCGGTCGTGGTAGAGTTACTGGCGGCTATATTAAACCCAACTAAGGCAAGGTGTATCCATACTGGTCACTTTGCATATATTAATTTTGTAAGGTGATCAACATGGCAGCAACAACTACCTCTACACTAGACGACCTGTTTAGTAATATCATTAAAGAAGCGATTTTCGTATCTCAAGAGACTTCAATGGTTCGTAACCTAGTTACAACTTTTGACATTTCTGGTGAGCAAGGCAAAGTCGTTCAAGTTCCTGTATATGGCGAATCAGTAGCATCAGCTTTGACTGAAGGCACTGATATGTCTAGCACAGCCGTTTCAACTACTAGCAAATCAATCACTGTTTCAGAAGCTGGCGTTCAAGCCTTGCTAACTGACATGGCAGCTAAGACTGCGATGGGCGATGTTGCTGGTGACTTAGGCCGCATCTTAGGTGAAGCAGTTGCTAAGAAGATGGATCAAGACCTAATCGCTTTGTTCGCTGGCTTCAGCGCAGGCCAAGGCGCAGCCGCTCAAGAGATCACTGTTGCTGACTTCTTTAAAGCAGCCGCTGTATTACGTGCTAACAACGCAGTGGGAACTCCTTCTGCCGTTATCCACCCTTACCAAGCTTACCAAATGAAGTCTAACCTAACCAACGCATTTGCTAACCCAAATGGCGCTGATCTTCAGAACGAAGCTATGCGATCTGGTTACGTTGGTACTATCGCTGGCATCAATATCTATGAGTCTGCAAACATTGCGATTGATGGTTCTGGCGATGCAATTGGTGCTTTGTTTACTCCATCCGCTTTAGGCTTGGCAGTTAAGTGGGATATCAACATCGAGCCACAACGTGACGCTTCAATGCGCGGTTGGGAGCTTAACGCTACTGCATCTTATGGTGTTGGTGAGCTGGTTGATGCTTACGGTCAGAGCTTAACTTTTGACGCTTCTTTGTAAGGAGTAGTCATTATGGCCATGAGCGTTGATACCGATTTAACCGCAATCCAGCCCGATATACTGAGCTTGGGGATCACTTCTTTTATCAGTGAGCACCCTAAAGCTAAGGCTGACATTGTACGCAGGTTGAGACGCGATTGGTGGCCTAATAGGGGCATATCTGGGGAACTAGATGCTGCCCTAATCTCTGAATCTCAATTTACCACAGCAGCCGCTTATATGGTTCTTTGGAAGTATGCTTTGCCACAGTTGGCAACGTGGACTACTGAAGACAGATTTAAAGCGATGATTACCTTTTATAAGGGAATGTATGAAGATGAGATTCAGGATATATTTTTAGATGGTGTTGAATATGATGCGGATGATGACGGCGTTATCTCTGTAGAAGATTCAGCAGCAGTTCACTTTGGTAGGTTGCAGCGGTAATGAAGATTACCACCTCTGTTAATATGGAGGGCGTATTAAAAGCGCTTAAATCTGCGTCATTAAAACCAAAGAAAGTGAAAAGAGCTTTAACTATAGCAGCATTGGGTCAAGTGAGAGATGTAAAGACTCGAACAGCTCAAGGCAAAGGCTTGTACGGCAATTTTAAGATGTACTCAGATAAGTACATGGAATTTAAAAGCAAAAGGCAAGGTTCTAGCCCAAAGGTTAATTTATTCTTAACAGGAAAGATGCTTGCTGATTTAGGTGTAGTTAAGGCAGATCATCGTGAAGCTGTAATATCTTTTAGTAGAGCATCAGAACGCGAAAAGGCTAAACAGAATGGCGTTAAGAGGCCATTCATGGGTATTACTAGCACTGAGCAAGATGCCATTGCTAAGAGATTTAAACGGGCGCTATTTAAATGAGTTTACGAGAAAGCATTGCAGATAACTTGGTCACAACTTTGGCTGATATGGATAATGGCGTAATACTTAAAAAGGTAACGCGTGACCCGTTCGACTATGAACGACTATCAAATGCTCAGTTCCCATCAGCTTGGGTTCAATCAGGTGAGGAATTGCGTGAAGATATTTCAATGGGTTTATCTGTTAGGCGTATGGGAACCATTAACTATAGGATTATTGGCTTTGTTAAAAGCATCAAGTTAGACACTGCCAGAAATGAGCTCATAGAAGCGATTGAAGAAGCATTGGATTTAGACCGCACAAGAGGCGGCTTTGCTTTAGATACGCAAGTTTTATCAGTAGGCAGCGACGAAGGCTCTATAGAACCAGTTGGCGGAGTTAATGTTGAAGTGTCTGTTAAGTATGTTTATAACAAGGGCGAATCTTAATGATTATGTACCGAGGCAAAGAGAAGGCAAATTACCATGCTTCTCAAATGCAAACCATGATTAACCGTGGGTGGAGTTGTTCAGCTCCAGTCAAAAAACCAAAGAAAGTAACCACTAAGGAGGCCGAATAATGGCTAACCATACAGGCCAATCTGGCCTAGTAAAGATCGGCACAACCACACTAGGTGAGTTGCGTACATATTCCGTTCAAGAAACGGCTGGAACCATTGAGGACACTGTATTAGGTGATTCTGCAAAAACTTATAAAGCAGGTCAAACTAGCTTTTCTGGTTCTTGTGATGCGTTCTGGGATGAGAATGATGCAGGTCAAACAGCTATTTCAGCAGGCGCTGAGATTGCTATCAGCTTCTATCCTGAAGGCGATGCTGGAACTTATGCTAGCGGTAACGTTATTGTTACTGAGATCGGTGTTTCTACATCTATCGACGGCATGGTAGAAGTAAGCTTTAGCTTCCAAGGGTCTGGCGCTTTAGTTTGGACTGTAGTTTAAATAGTTTCATTGGCTAGGGTAAAACCGAATCGTCCCTCCCCGTGGCTTGCCAATGGATTTTAACGGGGGTTTAATAACGGGGAATTATTATGAGTGCAATTTTAGAAGCAGCAAAAGTACAGTTTAGGGATCGGATGAGCGGCAAGTTGCAAAGCTCAGAAGTGCCTGAATGGGTTGTGAATGGTGAAGCGACTATCATTTACTATAAGCCATCAATGAATTTCAAAGATCAGGGCGAAGTGTTAAAGCTACACTCTGAAAACAAACAAGCCGAAGCAGTTGCAATGACCTTTATTCTGAGGGCAATGGACGAAAACGGAACCAAACTATTTAAGCGAGCTAACTTAACTGAAATGATGCGAAGCATTGACCCAGAAGTTATTAGCCGAGTTGTATCTGAAATGGGCGGTGATGATGCCGACATGGAAGACGCAACAAAAAACTAAAGCAAGACCATGATCTGCGCTTCGCTATGGTTTTGGCGGAGCACCTTCACAAAACGTTGGAGGAAATTATGGTCTTATCCACAGATGAAATTATCTTGTGGGCCGCCTACTTGGAGATGAAAAATGGCAGATGAAAACGTCAACATAGTAATTAAGGCGGTCGATAAGACAAAGAAATCATTTAGGGCGGTTACTGTTGGCTTAAACGCTATCAAGAAAGCCGCCTTTTCTATGCAATCCGCATTAGTTGCAGTAGGTATTGCTGGCTTTGGCTTCTTAGTTAAAAAGTCAATGGACGCTACAGACGCTCTAGGCAAGATGGCTGATAAGATCGGCATTAATACAGCGGAGCTTGGTGGCCTACGATACGCAGCAGAACTCACAGGCGTGGCTACCAACACCTTGGACATGGGTTTACAGCGCATGGTTAGGCGCGTGTCTGAAGCTGCTAATGGTACTGGAGCTGCTAAAAACGCACTGCTTGAGCTAGGATTAAGTGCAAAATCATTAAATGACCTATCACCAGATGAACAGTTCCGAGCTATCGCAGACGCAATGGAAGGCGTTGCAGGTCAAGGTGAAAAGGTTCGTTTGGCTATGAGCTTATTTGACACAGAAGGTGTTGCATTAGTTAACACTCTAAAGGGTGGTAGTGCGGCTTTGAAGGAAATGGAGCAAGAAGCTGAGCGTTTAGGTTTAAGGCTTAGTGGTAATTTAGTAAAAGGCGTTGAGAAAGCAAACGACGCAATGACTAAGTTAGGCAACTATGTAACAAATGTATTTCATAGGGCTGTTGCCGAGTTATCGCCTTTAATTGAGACAATTACAAACAGCCTAATGGCTTGGTTCCAGCTTAAAGTTGATAAAGCGGGCGGCCCTGCTTTGTTGGCAATCCAAATCTCAGAATCGGTTCTTCTTGCTTCAGAACAGATATTAACTAGCTTTCGTGACGTTCTTGAAGGTTCGTATAATTTTGCTAACGGGGTAATAAAATTATTCAACAAGCTAACAAAAGCCCTTGGTGGTGAAGAACAAATAGAGCTTATTGCATTTAATGCAGATGGTATTGATTCTGCTATTTTTAAAATAGGCGGTCTTGTTAGCCACCTTGGTGAAAGCAAGAAAGCTGCTCAAGCGGCTAAAGACGCACTTAACTCCATTAAAATTGGTGATACTACAGTAGGTGCAGCAAATGGCACAGTAGGCACAATAGCAGCGGTAGAAGAAACGAAAAGCAAATCTCAACCGTTTAAACTTGGTGGTTTTGACCCAGAAGCTTTTGAAACAGAAACTCAGGCAATTTTACGCGCTCAACAAGAAAGAATACTTGAGATTTCTTTGCTTCAAGAAGTGGGTCAAGTGAATGAATTTAGAGCAGCAGAACTAAGAGCTGCCGCAGAAGTTACGGCACAAAATGCGCTTACTGAAATAGTTAAAAAGGGCGAGCATGACAGGCAAACATTGCGAGGCTTATCTGACGGAACCAAAAACAAAATGGCTATGGAATCTGGCAAAGAAGCTCTTGGGATACTTGCAAAACATAACAAAACAGCTTTTGAAATCAACAAGAAAATGGCATTAAAAAATGCACTTGTTAATACTTTTGAAGCTGTGTCTAGCGCACTTAAACTACCTTTCCCAGTTAACCTTGGAGCTAGTGCTTTAGCGTTGGCTAGCGGAATGGCTCAAGTTCAAGCGATCAGAGGAACTCAATTCCGTGAAAAAGGTGGCCCAATGGCTGCTGGTAGCCCTTATATCGTAGGCGAGCGAGGGCCAGAGCTGGTGGTTCCATCATCTGCTTCTAGTGTTGTTCCAAACGATAAGCTGGGAGGCGGCGGCAACGTCACCATTAACGTAACAACTAATGATGCAAGTGGCTTCGATGATTTATTAACTCGCAGTCGTGGCACACTGCTGGGATTAATGAACCAAGCGCTTAACGAAAACGGCAGGGAATCACTTGTATGAGCTACCCAACAATACCAGCATTTAATGCAATAAACCTAAGCTCCAGTAACCCTACCTTATTTTCTGAGGCGGTTAATGGTCGTATGCAAAGCAGAAAGATCGGGGGGCAGAAGTGGTCTTTTACAGCATCCTACGCCCCAATGATAAGGGATCAGTTTAACCCTGTATTTGCTTTCACTGTGGCGCAGAATGGGCGTCACGGAGTATTCACAGTAGTTCCAACTGAGATAAGCAACACCAGCGGCACAGCGAGCGGATCTGTAACCACTTCAGGCGCTAGCAGAGGCGTAACATCAGTTGCGGTAACGGGCCTTGCAGGGTCTTTAAAGGTTGGTGACGTAGTTAAGTTTGCGGGTCATGATAAAGTATATATGTTAACGGCTGACCGTTCTGGTGATGGCTTAATGGCAATTACTCCAGCATTAGTTGAGGCTGTTGGTTCTGAGCAGGTTGTATATAACAACGTGCCGTTCACTGTACGCCTAGCAAATGACATACAAAGTTATCAGGTAAGTTCTGGGATGTTCTTCAAATATGAGGTTGATTTCGTAGAGGCATTATCATGAGTCGAGGTATTCACGCTGATGTCATTACAGAGCTATCCAAAGATTCTTTTAATATGGCTCACATTGTAAGTATTGATTTCTCACAAACTGTTTACCTGACTGATTACGCACATGATATATCGCATGGTGGAAATAATTACGAATCAAGTAGCTATCTTTTAGGTCTATCTCAAGTTAATGAAACCTCAGATGCCCAGCTAGGCACGTTTACAGTTGAATTATCTGGTGTTCAACAAGCCTTTATTGCTATATTACTAAGTGAAAACTATATAGACCGACAGGTTATTATAGATCGAGTTATACTAAATTCATTAGGCGAAATCATTGGCGAACCAATATCATTGTATAATGGGCGCATTGATGGCTTTTCAATAAAAGATCAATAGATAAACGATATGAAAACCAGCAGCGTCAATTTATCAGTAGCATCCCACTGGTCGGATTTTAAAAAGAAATCTGGCAGGCGTACAAATCATAATGGTCAGCAGATCCACTTTGCTGGCGATAAAGGTTTTGAGTTTGCAGCCAACACCGTAAAAGATATTAAATGGGGTAGATCGTAATGGGGTTCTGGATAAGTTTAATAGCTTCTGTTGTTGCTAGCTGGTTAGTTAGTGCAAGCGTAGCTGCATCAGCACCTCGGCGTGAAGCTGGAACAAAGGTTAACAAGCAAAGCAACGTTGCCGCTATACCAATAATCTATGGAGAGCGAAAAGTAAGCGGTACGCGTGTATTTGTATCTAATGGCGATTCCTCAAACACCTACTTATATATCATCCTTGCATTGTGCGAGGGTGAGGTAAATAGCATTGGCGATATTTACATTGATGACATATTGTCCACAGACAGCAAGTTTAATGGCTTGGTTAATATTACTAAGTATGTTGGCACTGATGTTCAGTCAGCAGATCAAACTTTTATAGATGCCAATATTGGCTGGACG
>Ga0138262_1599904_pt1 | contig 11840 bp, 4 predicted proteins | sample RNAB_720151113_FD_105265 | JGI IMG/M metagenome (GOLD analysis project Ga0138262, IMG submission 105265) | Metatranscriptomics of polar marine prokaryotic and eukaryotic communities from Palmer Station, Antarctica after 72hr light incubation -... | ecosystem: Environmental > Aquatic > Marine >...
CACCCAACTAAAAGAGGCAGCACCCCCATAAAAAGAACCAGGGGTTCTGTTCTAGAGGGTGTGTCCACGATCGCAGCTCTGCCAGAGCTGTTAAGGACTTTATCCGCTTATTTTAAAGCTTGCGGTTTAAGCTTTTTACATTGACGTAATATAGTGGTCGTTCTACCAAGATCGTTATCTCCATTGGGAGGTCGTTCATTGGGAACGTTATCACATGTTTGGCATATTTAGGTCAGATCGGAGGGGATCTGATACTGAGGTACGCCAACCTCTTGAGGTGCAAGGTCATAAAAGTACGGTCGAGACGGAGCCGAATTAAAAGACTTGACACCATCGGGAGTCTCATACGCCGTTTGCTCCTGGTGTGAACCAGCAAAGAACTTCAAATCGCCATAAGGAGTAAGATGCTCTTCCACTATCCCATTATTGTACACAGCCACCGATGGGTAAAGGTGGTTGGAGTTGATATAAATAGGTGGAACGTTTGCCAAATAAAACAAGGCAAAATCAGTACCGGGAGCCACAAACCTCTCCACGACAGGAGAGGCATGAACCATAGTAGGATAATCAGGAACATCCTCTGTGAATTTAACAACATGGGCAGTAGTGCCGCTAGTGTTGTTTAAAACAACATCATTGAGAATGAAACGAGTATTCATATAAAATGGAATCTCAACCTCCATAACTGGCTGGTTAGGAGACGTAGTCACATGAAGACCATCAAAGGTGTTACCAAGAATCCTGTCGTTAGTCATCCACTCGTGGGAAGTGTTGATAATCTGTTGAGTGCTTCCAGGGTAGTTAATCCTGTTAAACCAATTAGGAGCCCCAGCGACATTTGTGCCGGACTGGGTGTACCCCGATTGGTTCTGAAACTGACGGACAAAAGCAACTCGAAAAGTGGCGAGAGCACCATTGGAAATACCGTACTGACAATGGGCCTGATCCCATAAACAACCAGATGCGGGATAATAGTGGTTAACTTCATTGGACTCCTCATTGTCCTGAGCATAAGTTCTACCACTAATGCAACCCCTGCCATCAATGATCCCGTTATCAGACAAACGCTTGCACGAAATAATCTGATTGGAGGAACCACTAAGAGAAAAGGCGTTCTTCAACAAATATTTATTCTTAATAGATCCTTTCCTACCAATGAAAAGACGGGTCACAAAATGAAGCATAGTCAATTGACCGGGATTGACACGTAACAATTTGCCCCTATCTGTCTCAGAAGGTTCAAGACTAACAGGACCATTCAACATCGCTTTTGACGGAGGAGCGAAAGGTATAGCGTGGCCAGGATAAAAAGAACCATTGGGACCCATGGGGGCATAAGGTGCACCAGATAAATCTGAAACCCACTCATTCCAGAGCGCAGGCATGGGAGCCGGGCCTGGAAATGGAGGGAAATCGGGTTCAACAACCATGTGCAAAACTGATTGAATCTGAGGAGTAAACTGGTCACGAGAGCAATAGACCTCATCATGACAGAGAACCCAACGGCGCATGAGCTCACTCCAAGAGTCCATACTTTCACCAAAGGTAACAGCAGCCATCGAGGCAGCAGGTTGTGAAGTATCACCAAAAGTAGCCGTTAAAGGGGGATCAGTAGGAACATTCTCTCCCTCAGTAGTACCCATCTCAGCTGAGTCCATCTTGGGCTCGAATGCAGCCCTACGTGCTGCCAAATTCCCAACAGCAACGGGAATATCCTCATTCAAATAATTATGTGGCTTCCCAGTAGGATCCTGGAAAGAAATTGAACTGAGGGCCCTTGACGTGGGCATCTGAAAAGACATATCGCGCCCTGCTGAAGCAAAAACATTGATGGTGATGTCATTGTTGAGGCCGGGAATATTAGAAGGTACGGCCAACCTATTCAAAACATAAATGCTAATGGCCCCGTTGGTTGATGAAGTTTCAACAAAAGTGTTTGGAATCTGCCCAGCGATGGGAGGTCCATAATTATTGAAGGAATCAAGCAAAGGGTCGTCATATTCAGGAGATACAGGAAGCAGAGGCAAATAAGGCTTGGACTGCATATATCCAACCTCAAAAGTAAAATCTCTACCAGCATCACCAGCAATATCGATAGTCCTACTGTACTGCAAGTTCATCAAATCCTCGGGATATTGATTGACATTATCGCGGCCAAAAAGGTCACGCTTAGGATCATAAACTATACGAATCCTGCCGCGGTGGAGGTTAGAACCAATTACCTGAACTCGGTATTTGATTGAACCCTTCCAATACCCAAAAGGGAGTGCCGCGTAGGCCATAGGAGTAGGAATAACTACCCCAGTAGAGAACATAGAACTCCCTGGGGAAACGGGTGGCATCCGTTTAAAAATCTGGGGTGTAACCCTAGCTTGCCACAATAAACTCTCAGCGGGAGAGTCAACTGGCCACGTGAATGTATCAAACCAAGACTCGCGTTGCGCAAGAGTGGAAATACTATCAGAACCGGCATCATCAACACCAACTGTGTCACCAGAAGTGTTAAGACTAGATGAGCCAACTTCGAGCCTATCAGCTATATCACTGGAAGGCTTGGCCAAGTCGCCTAGATAGTTAGGGACGTATTCCGATCTCCCGTTAGGCTGGAAAAAATTTCCCATAGCATTAGCCTCAGGATGTGGAGCTGATGTGGGGACAGATAGCTCAACATCCGATGCCCACAAGAAAACCTGAACTGTAACAGGATCTGTGGCATCGTTGGCGTGCTTGAGAATTCCGAGGGATGTACTATGGACAACCCCCATATGAGTCTTTTGAGCACCATAAGGGCCAAAACACTTATCCGTGGTAGCATTCGCCGAAGCACCAGGAGTGTTGCCAGAAGCCAGTTCAGAGTGATTGTCTGTATTAACGTAACTTGGCTTGGCAACCCAATCGGCCTCGGGAATTCGAAACCAATTGGAACCAAAAAAGAAGGGAAACTGCATCTCACCTCCCATCGACTGACCGGGGTCGATAAAAATTTTTGGCCATTGAGACTGTATCATGGTGCAGGCTTCCTCACTGTTCTGCACGGGGATGGAAATGTCGGCATCATGACCTAACCGGCCAAAAGGGTCATCAATATTGGAATACTGAAAACGCTCGCCAGGAAAGTCATGAGAGGGCGATAAGAAACCCAACCTCGACCATAATGCATTTGAGAACCATTGACAATGATTTTCATGTTCATTTTGCACCGGAGAAGATAAAAGTGAGAAATCTTCTGTGCTACACTGGGGCTGTCCAAAAAATGGGCCCAGGGGTTAAAGTGTATAACGGGGAAAGGTTCACCCACGTTCCACACATAAGTACCAGCCAAAATGGGGCGTTCTAACCAGGCCGCCAAACCTGCATCATCATGACTGGCTCCCCAGTCATGTGATGGATCTTCATCCCCACGAATGGAGACGATGAATTGCTCTTCCGAATCATCGAAGGCGAATGTCTGCTGAATGTTAACGTCAGCAGTCGTTGTAACTGTAGTTTGTTCTGAGCTATATACGGTATAGGAGTTGCTCCAACTTCCTAAACTAATTTTCTACTAATACATCAATCGCACCTGCAATCACCACTCATAGTAATATGTGGCCAGGATCAAGTTAACGATAGGGAGATTTAGACAGCCAGAGGCCCGTCACACTACTCCAAGTGGATCTCGATACCTTAAGGGCATCAATCATAATGTAAAGTCGTTTCGGTATCGGGACCAATCGACTTCATAAGCTTCGCAAAGACATGAGGGTTGTCAGCCCTTGCCTTCACTATGCTAGGGCACATGACACCATCCTCACAGAACTTGCTCACGTACCAGGAAAGAGCAGAATTCCAATCAAAGATGTCATCATACTCTTTTTCAATCCAAGCTTCATCAGGTTTCCACACAGGATCACTAAAAGCTCGGACAACTCGTTCGAGTTCCCTAACCCGATGTCTACCATATGGCAACAACTCATACACTAAAGTACGAATTTGAGCCAAAAGGAGACTGGGCTTGGAAATGGAACTATTGTCATCTTGCGTCGCCAGCATCTTGACAAGAGTGTGAGGTTTCATAGGGGCTGAACCAATCAAAACACGATCATTCACCCTTTCAGGAATCTCACGGATTTGCGTAGCTGTCCACGCAGGGATCCACTGGTATTTCAAGGTATGTTGCAAGAAAACCAGATCCACAGGCTTCTGGAAGACAATGTCGCCTTCAGATTTGTTGCCAAGAGTGGAAAGAATTCCCCAAGATTTCAAAATAGCAGAGTACTGCTTGCAATCAAATCTGGGGGCACCTGCCTTGTCGCAGGCTCTGTTGAATGCCATATCAACAGCCGTTTGGCTATCGTCACCATGTGCCTTATGCATGACGTAGTCAGAAATCCTCTGGGGAACAGGAACATTGTTGATCCTGCAGAACTCTAGAACCACGCAGTAGAGAAGGAGGATATTCATCATACCGTTCATAATGAGAGTAAGAACAAAGCCACTGGGCATGCCACCAACCTGGAAAAGCATCCCTTTGTACAAAAGTTCAAACTCAGACCACCATTTGAGCAAAGCACCAGCATAAACAGCGATCTGCTTGTTGTAGGTGCCAAGATCCTTGTGTATCTGCATCACAAGTTGAATCATGATGAGAAGAGTCTCATATGTAAGATTGTTGGGCATAACCTTATCCCAAGCACTAACATCAGCATCAAAACAGCAAAACTCCTGGTTGACTGGATTGTAAGACTTCTTGAAAATCTCAAATGTGGACTGTTCAAAATGAGGCCCGGACATGTCAAGTCCAGCAACAAGATCCCACAAAATGGGGTTGAGATCGACGAGATAAAGAAGGGGCATCATGAAAACACGAAAGGCAAGATTGACTCCACCAGGAATGACGCAGACGAGTCTGACTTTGTCCTTGACGACGCCAACCTTCGCAAATTCTGTTCGAGGGTCGACACCAGGAGGCAAATTTCTAACACTATCAGAAACCTCTCTCCCATACATGGAATCGAAAAACTCCTCCTCAGAGTCAGCTGAGTAATTCATAGCGACTACATCTTTATTGGAGGTGACAGGATAACACTCGTCCTTGGCAAAACACGTCAAATATTGATGTGGAGGCACAATGCCCATGGTAAACAGGAAGACAACTGAAACCATAGCCAGCCAGGAAGCAGCAGAGGAAAGGTACAAATAAAGACCAGTGTCATCACGCTTGACGACCTCATTCTTCTTTGAACCATTCATAGGTTTATTGTTGGAACCAAAACTGGTCTTAAGGTCATAGCCTTGAAAGATCAGAGAACCATCATCCCTACGTAGTCCGTTGTAGGAATCAGCACAAGTAGTTTTAGCACAAGCCATCAAATCACTCCTGTTGGCCGTACTAAGAGCAATGGCCAAAGTTTTCTTGACGTGTTCAAACATACGTTTCCCAGCCTCTCTAACGATAGGGCTAGGTATATGTGCATTAACGAAGGTCTTGGCTATCTCAGAATCGAGGTTCATGGTGGCTTCAGTGCCTTCTGGGGTCATGCGACCAGGACCAACTGTGCCCAACAAAACACCATCAAACTGTAAGTGAAGCTTCGGGCCCATCCAAGGAGCACAACCCAGACGATGAAGTTGCCAAACAAAACAATGGGCTGGAGGTCCCTGCATAGTAGGACGCATAGGCTTAATCTCCTTGAAGTTGTAAGGCTGAACTGACTTGACTTCTCTAGAGTCATAGCAAGGCAAACTAGTGGAATAACCACACTTGGCGAGAGAAAACTTATAAAGCGGATTGTCAATACCGCATTGTTCGTCTTTATCCTGGCCACTCATAAAAGCATGCCAACCTCGTTCGCCTCTTCCGACAGTTCGAGAATTTGCATGATAGACTATGTCAGCCCCACAATTAATGCGAGCTTTCTTAATAAGTGCAAGGTCTTGCTCAGTGGAAGCTCCGCCATACTCAATAACAGTATCCATTTTGGGAGCAAAAGAGGCCTTGTCAAGGGCCCGCTGGAGAAACGGATCATCACCAAACTCAACTATAGGTATCAAGTCATCATCCTTGGAAAGAGTAGAAGCGAACAACTGGTTCTGAGTTTGGCGCATAAAATCAGCAGTAATGACAACATAAATCTCATGAGAACGAGAACCTGGAGTCCTGATGTTGTAAGTGCCAGTATAGACACCGAGAGTTGGAAAAGCACCAGACTCTCTGTGAAAAACGATAGGACAACCACAGTCACCAGGTTTGCCAGGAGTAGAAGATGCGAAAGAAACCAACTGTCGCATGTCTTGGTTGGCCAAAGTCGTACCAACATTATCACCGTACTTAAGGCGACCAGGGCCAAAAAGCAAACACTCAGGTGAAAAATTGGAAGAGACATTATCAGCCACTGAAAAATCTCGGTCACCATCAGGGTGGTAACTACGACAACGTAACCTGACGCGGGAAGAAAACTCATCCGCGAAAAAGGTGTTAAGTAGCTTAAAACCAAGTCCAGTGTAACCATGATGAACACGAACCAAATCAAGATCATTGGAACCATAGGCAATGTCGGCAGAGCCAATGGTGGTCTTGTGAGTAATCCAATTCCTCGTGTCGGAACGAAGAATGGACATCTCTAGCCCATAAGTCCCATCTGGATCGGGCAAAACCTTTGAAAAGAAATGGGCAGGGCAAACAAAAGTTCTGTTGCATATGATAGTGGCGTGCATATTGTAACGTTGACCACGACCTATAATGGTTATGCGGGCAATACGAGAAACCTTGGTGCGTGCGTTGCATCCAAGTAAATCATTCTGGATAGCGTCGAGTGTACGACCGCAAGATCCAGATGTGACTTTTTTAGCCCTATTAAGGACATCATCGTCCAACATGGCATCACCAGTCGAACGTTCCCAATGAGGCTCAGAAAGACCGTGAGCAGTGGGAATTGCGTCACCATGAGGAGTGAACTCAAGAGGAATGGGCTCAGGCGGGAGTGACCAACGACCATAAATGGATGTCAGCAATCCAACAGCAATGGCAGTTCCAAAGTGCATACCTAGCATAGTAAGAACTTGAACAGCCTCTGGAGAAATAGAAGCATACCAAGTTGGTCTTATTTGGTCTCGAACTCCATAAACAACTTTCTCAACACTAGCACGGAATGCACCAGCATTGGGAAGTTCACGAACTAAAACCAAACCATCAGTGGGTTGAAACTCAGCAACAGCCCTCTCAGGCATGTGCTTGGGTAAAACGTAAAGGTTGGTTGTGTCAATAACCCAACATTTACCGCGCATGGCTAAAGGGCACGACAAATAATGGAAAAAACGCATGGGTTGTGTATGGTCGGTCCAGACAACGCCGGCACAACTCCTACAAACCCAGTCAGAACACTTGGCAGTACGCCCAGCATCCTCACGTTGGCGAGTACCATTGACCTCTGCAGCGTGATCAGAAGCGATGCGACTGGCCTCTGCTGGACCCATATAAGAAGCGTCAGCATAATCAGTTGGCATGGGAATCTCAACGGGTCTGGCACCAATAAAATCGTACTCAGTATCAACAGACTCATCATCAGAAAGTTCTGAACTCTTCTCCTCTTCAGAAAGGACAGAGTCGGAATTTGGTTTAAAAACAGCGGGTGGATCCAAAGCAAAATGAACGTTGAGAACCTTCCTGAAATCCTCAAAATCAAAATTCTCATGCATATTTCTCTCCTCACCATTGAGACTCACGTGGGGTCTAATAGTGGAAATCCCATTGTAAGAGGGTGCCAAATGATAAAGGAAATCACTAAGATAAGAATTGAAAGCGAAAGAGACGACATCGGGACGAAGATCAAGCTCAGATTCAGCAAACAAAATAGCCAAGTTGGCCTCCATCTGTTTCGGAGGAGCAAGTGAAGTGGTAAGATCGCTAGTACACCTCTGGGGCATATCCATGAGGGAAAAAACCATAGTCAACTTGCTAAGGGAAAGTGCAGTCGCTTCGGCGAAAGCAGCTTCATTGGGTACACCACTCCTGACGGCTGAGGGATTCATATCAAAGAGAAGTCTCTCGTGAAGAGGCTTAGCTCTAGTATCAATACCAGCAGCAAATTGGGAAGTGGCAATAAGAGACATAACAGGATCCTCAATAGCACGCATTAAAGGAGTTAAACCGTGTGGGGTGTAAAACAGAAAAGCGAAAAAGAGAGAATACATGGAACGCAAAGACATAGTGTGAGGAAACTGTTCTGCAAACCAGTCCTCAAGCTCGTCGGGGGTGTTACGCTGCATGGCAGCTGCGTTAGATAACAAACCAGTAAAGCCACCACCCTCAACAAAGCGACCGCCATGAATGGCAATCGCATAAGGGTCACCAGTCTTGTGTGCCATCAAAATGACAGCGATGTCGAGATTGGTGAAAATGGCCTTAGTAACACGTCGAAGAGTGGAACTATACATCAGGACACGGAAATAGCTAATCTCCAAATCAGTTATGCGCTTCAAGCGACAAAGGATGTTGGTTGGGTTTGGGGCGTCCTTAGGAAAAGGCTTGCACAAGCAATGGTGGCAAGTGGTTCTGATCCATCCGGTAACAGGGCAAAACTCAGCAAAGCCAGCACAATAACGGCAATGCATAATCGCTGAGCCACCAGCACAAGAGCACTTAGTGAGAGGAGGTGTCATGCTGAGCTTCAATTCACGAACATTGTAATCGTGGAAAGACCTCTCATAGAAACTTTGGTAGAAGTCCTGTAAGTAGCAGCAAAAGAAACTCATGGACACGTTATGCATCTCTTTCTTGAAACCTTTTGTAACCTTAACCAATTCAGCACCAACGCCATATTCGCGATCATGCTCAAAAGTATAGTTAACAAAAACTTTACACATGGGTTCACCCATTGCAAATTCACCAGAAGCATTGGAAGCACGGACGTAAGTGACAACTGATGCAACGTTGAATAAGGCAGAATTGCCAAGGGAATCCTTCATGTTCTTGACAGTCTGGTTCGATTGAGTGTCGAGACCACCTGCAGGATTGGCAAACTCATCCCTCAAACCAAAGAGATAAAAATTGCAACGCCGTACACTAGCAGGGAGAAAACTGGAGCACCTCTCAAGATGACTCATTTCGCGATTGTCAGTGATAACGGAAGAAAGAATACGAAAAGCATTGTCGCCCTTAACGCCATCGCCATTCTTGGAAGAAATAGCTGCTGCATCATGATTGGCGGCATCGATCTCGGCAGTGTCCATGACCAAAGTGTTCACGTTGAACTTACTAGGGCCAGTAGCGATAGGATTACCGGGGTGAGGATCGTCCTTTCTGTGCATGAGGACGTATGCGCCATTCTTTTTGCAATTATAGAAATTCTGATCCAAAGTAGAGGTGTTGGTCAGATAATCTGGAACTGGTTGGCCAGGACGTAAGCCAGCTTGTAAAACATCAGGGTACTTGTATTTGTAGCCCTGTGTAACAATGGAATCCCACAAAATAGGTGTGAGAATATGACTGACGAAATGACTCTTACCAATGCCTGCAGCACCACAAATAATAGCGGTGATGCCAGCAGCTTTCCTAGAAGTGGAATGATTGGGAGTTTCTTTATCAAGCAAAATCAAAGATTGCATCATGTCAGAAACGGCCTTGGCAAGTTTAGTCTTGAGAGTACCTTTCTTAGCCAACTCCTCAAGTCGGCGTAATAGGAACTGAATGACAGTCTTGTTGCCCTCGTGCCAAGACTGGCAACGAGAACCTCCAGTAGGACCACCCTCGAGAGTGGTGATCATGTCTCTAATACCAGGATCACTGGAATCATAGACTGAAGGAGGAAGACGCTTGGTGACGTCGCAACGAGCAAAATCACGTCCAGAATAGGTCAAAGGTGCGCCCGAAGGGGCAATGTGGCCATAATTCTCAAGAACATAATGATGGAGATCGATAATCTGATCATAAGCGTTAATACCACAAAAACGGCCAAAATCACCACGGAAGACTGCGTCAATACTGTTGTAGAGAAGACTAAGGGTGATGTCGAGTTCTTTAAGGAAACCGTTTAAGGTGCCAGCGGTAAGAAGGGCTCCACCAACAACTGGAACAACACGAGTAAAAGCAAATTTGGTAAGACCACCAACTGACAAAGTGGGAGTGGCTTCGTCTGGCTTAAGACTAAAAACTAAAAAGATAGAAGCTACAAAGGAAGTAATCTTACTGAGAAGATTGGAAACGTCGCTGTTGCAGATATCTATAGTAGAATCTAAGAAGCCATTGGGGAGGAAAGGATCCTCAAAAATGGGATCGTCGTCAGGAAGGGGAATGTCGAGTAAATCCTCAGCAGGAGGCTGAAAAAGAACAGGATCAACATCTTCGCCTAAAGGAAAACGATCTCTGAATTTTTGGGACATGTTGGCGAAAAGATAATTGAAGAAAGTCTTGCATTTACCTCTGCCTTGTGTCACTAATCCAGGAAATGCTCTAGTTATAACGGACTTGGCATTTCTGGCCCATGGGTTAGTAAAATCAAAAGCTCGATAAAGAGCGTTAAGAGATAAACCAACTGAAGACCATGCGAGGCCAGTTTTGAATGAGTTGAAAACATCAAAAGCAGCACTGGCAATGTTGATAAGAATAGAGGCCCGATCTGCCATATCGGTGGCAATATTAGTACCAACTTGTCTTGCAACGTCATAACCGAGATTGATGACGGGATCCCAATTGGCTAAAAGAGTGCTAATGCGGTCTTTGATAGAGCCGCCTTGGGCATTGGAAATAGCAAAGGCCTCAGGAAGAGTGCCTTTTGGGACAAAGCAAGAATCACACTTGGCGAGTGTGAGAGTGGAGTTGGAAGATACGGTGGAATGTTTATAGTCAAGAATAAATTTCGATGTAAATTTGCGTCCAGAAATTTTTGAAGGGGAGCGACCCTTCTTTTGTTGACGAATATTAAAGAGACGATACTGATTGTAAAGATCGAGTATGTCACGTGCTGGGGTGAGCAACATTCGCACATAAGGGTTATGCGAATCTTTAGATTTCTTCTTTGCAAAGGAAGAAAGACATTCTGCGCGAAGTTGGCGCAAAAAAGAATGTTCGTCGGGAAGCCAAATACCGTGCCATGTTCGGGATAAGACTTTGGATGGGACATCAAGTGTACCGGGAGTTCTAAATGAATAGGAAGGAAACTCCCCTGAGGTGCGAGTAATATCACTGCTAGTTTTAGGAGTGTAAACCCGTCTCGCTGGGCCGCCGGGCACAACTGGTGTAATAAGGTCTCGAGCTGATAGTTTAACAGCGAGACGTTCAAGAATTTTCTTATCTTGTTTCTTCTTTTGGATTTTGTTCGCGTATTTGGTTTTGTGGCCAAGCGGATTATGAAATTTAAGTAACCGCTTAAAAGCATGCCCTTTAATGTTAGGGTGTTGGGCGCGAAAAGCTATAATACGTGGGTCTTGTTTGGAAGAAGCACGATATGGAGTAGAATTATTAATAGTAGTTTTATAAATAGGTTTTTGGGTGGGGGGGTTGGAGAAGAAGAATACGTTGCCGGTCCATTTATCATGGGGGCATCCCTGCCATTAGTACTAAAAGTCGTCATGGTTAAGGCGTGTGGGGGCGGGGGGGTTTTTATAGTTGCCCGTAAAGGGGTCAACTTGTGCTTAATAGCTAGTAGGATTGGAACTCGTCATGCCGTGTCATGTGAGCCTTAAAAGAGGCCTACCTATTCCTCAAAGTGGATTTGTAGCGGTTTTACAACGGAATGTGTTGTTAGGAGATGCTAAAATAAATAAAAAGGGAGGTTAGATATTAAGAAAGGGATAAAATGAATAATATAGATAGAGAATATCAAGTTCTATTTTCTATTAAACAAGTGAAAATACGGGGGGGG
>Ga0138262_1831061_pt1 | contig 11799 bp, 21 predicted proteins | sample RNAB_720151113_FD_105265 | JGI IMG/M metagenome (GOLD analysis project Ga0138262, IMG submission 105265) | Metatranscriptomics of polar marine prokaryotic and eukaryotic communities from Palmer Station, Antarctica after 72hr light incubation -... | ecosystem: Environmental > Aquatic > Marine >...
CTAAAATAAATAGTTTTGGAATTAATTGAATTTCAATCAAAATGTTTGAGACCATAATATCAGATGCTCTGAACTAACACCTTGGAGCATTTATTGAAAACATTGATCCAGCTCAAATGGGTAGCTCCATTTATCGAGGAGCCTTGCTTCTTAATAATATGCGTTTGAAACCAACCATGTTTGATTCTAGTCCAGTGCCCTTTCAGCTCAAGTATGGCCAAATTGGTCGAATCTATCTCAAGATTCCCATTTGGGACATGTTTGCGTCCCCCTTGATCATGGAAGTGTAGGATGTAGTAGGTGTTGTGCAAATAAAGCCCATGGGCATGTGGAACGAAGATTAATAGAAAGAGGCTTTCGTGGAGGCTCAGCAGTACATACTGGATTAGTTTGAGATATACGTCAGACAGCTACGAATGATTGAAGAAACATAGAAGCAGGACTCAAAGTCGTCATTTTCGCAAAGATTGGTCGATCGAATCCTCAACAATTTATAAATATGCGTCAAAAATGTGTACTTTCGTTTTGAAGACAAAGTTATGGTGCCGAGCTTCAACCCCAGTGGTCTTGAGGAGGGAGCTGACGCTGAGACGTAATTTGCTTTGGGTTGTAAACTGAAGGAATTCAGTGTATTCACGTGCGACCAGAACTACAACAGAGTAGAGGATGCCTCGAAAGTGAAATAAACTGGAGAGGAGAAGCACTTGACCTACAAGAAAGTTGTCATCTAGGGCTTCTCGATCTTTTGCGATTGGCAAGATGTCACAGCAGCAGAGAATGGAGGCATTGATGTTTAAAGACTGCAGGAAGAGCAATTAAGAAAGAAGAGCCTTGGAGAAGATCTCGCTGACTCGTATTTCATGGCGATTCTCAACGGAGAATTCTCAGATAACAAGGAAGAATTGACCAAGCACAAGCACATCATCGAGAACTTTTATGTTGAGCTTCAACTTCAGCTGAATAAGAATATCCAGAAGCCCAGTATGCCTGCGACTCTGAATCTTCCGTACTTAAAGATGAATATCATAATAGGAAATGGCCCAAGTTCGGGATCAGAAGCTGAAACCATGACATTCTCCATCTATTAGCCACAGATTATTCGGATCTTGAAGACGTTGGAAATCATCGGCTTTTTCAACGAGTTTACAGAAGGAGCACTTGCTGGCTTCCACAGCAGGAGGCTGACCGATGACGAAGCAGAAGAGTATTTGTAGCTGTATCAAGAATGGCACTGTCTCGTCCAGGAACCGAAGCCCAAAGAGCCTCAAAAACGAAGAATACAAGCACTGAGAGAGGATATGCTAGCAATTGAGAAGGATGTGGTTGCTTAGACTGAAATTATCGACATTCGTCAGGTAGCACTGAAGAAAATTGAAAACCAAGAAGGTCGTGTCAAGGAGCTAGAAGAGCTTGAACAACAGATAAAGAAGGCCATAGGCGCCAAGGTGGGATTCGGTTGGTTCACAGGACAGGAGGAGAAGCAAACAATTGAGGAGGAGGTCAGAGCTAGCTTTCAGGCCCAACTTGAGAGCACTTAGAACAAGTACAGCTGCCGAGCGGAGAAACTTTCAGAGAACGTTAAGAAGTTGATAGAAGAATTCAAAAAGGAGGCAGCATAAGAAGGAGAAGAAGATCAAGAAGGCGACTTGCAGCTGATGGATGTCAGCTAGTCCTTTAATCATGCATATAATCAGTTACCTGAAGAGTATATGATCATAGAGCTTGATCTTGACATCTAGGCGCTCAATTTTACTGTGGACAATGAGTTTGATCAACGAATCCTTCTCCTGAGGCTTGAAGAGTTTGGCGTGGTTGTACAGTACGCCAAGAAATTTCTCAAGGCTTAAGTGACGATGGTTGATTTTTATGTCAAAGATCTCTGGTCTGGATCGAAACAATTTGAGCACCTTGCCTATTTTGCAAGTGTCGATTCGTCTTCAAATCAGCAGAACGAGGGTGAATAAGGCCAAGATAAAGCTGTCTCAATCTCGTATGAAGCAAATGGTGATTTCGATACATGCCCTTTCCACATCGATGCCAACTTCTCAAAGCAAATGTATATTGTGGCAACCATTCCTATCATCTTGGAGCTCCAGAGAACCATCGACGTAGCCTTCGAAAACCAAAAGCTAGATTTCAAATTCTACAAAAGAGCAGCCACTGGACGTATCAAGGAGCTGAGAGAGCAAGCAGAGGAAACAGCCAAGGAGCTTATGGAGTAGAGAAATGAATAAGAGAGCTCAAAGAATACCAAGTCAAAGGAGAATACCCATATCAATGTCTCGATGGACTTTAAGCTGAATGCTCCAGTAATCGTGATTCCTGAGAACATCTTCGACGAGAAGACCATCTAAGTGGAGTTGCATCTAGGAAGTGCTCATATTTAGTCTGATCTAGCCAACTTTAACAAAAAGGTCAACTATAAAGAGATTCTTGAAGAAGAACTTCTCTATGACGTCTATGAACTCAAATTTCATGGGCTCTGCCTCAAAATAAAAGACCCCAGGCTCTTCGGAGACGCCGAATAAAATCTGATAAAAGGTATATCTTCTCAAATTGACATTTATCATTGCTTAGATCATCTTCATCCATTATATCCTTCGATTAAAATTGACCAAAACTTTTCATAGAGCATCGAATTTATACTAGAGCTCCAAAACCTGAGGCAGATTTTCAGCTTGTAAAATGCCCTGATGATACAGCTTGCAAATGAAGAATTCAACTTTATATCACAGAAAATGAAAAAGAAAATGAAAGAAGAATCAAGAAATGTCAAATAAAGCAAAGAATAGCAGGTTGAAGGCTTTGATGAGGTCAAAGAAAAGCTGGTGCGTGCAATCACAGTTCAGTATCAGAATCAAAGAAGGAATTAAGTTACATAGATGCGGCAAAAGTCTGCCCTCTAGAAGAAACTCAGCCTCAAAGCTGGCCCAGGCGGAGGATTGGCAGGAGGAGGCAAAGAAGTATCAGCTTCGAAGAAGAGTGGAGGAGCTACAGCACTCCAGAAAGGTGAAGCGAGCACACTGAAAAGATAAGAAGAGAAAAAGACCATGGGCAGTGCATAGGCGAAGAGCGTTAGATTTAACCATCAGAACGACGAAGACAGTGGTACCTCCGAGAGCTCCAGCTTCGAGACCGACAGCGATGCCTCAGACTTTGACTCTGATGATAAGGAGAACACAATGGATGACGCTAACGATTTCAATCAAAATTTGAGCATAATCAATAGTTCAAATACCAGAATCAAAAGATTGAACACAATGAGCCAAGGCTTCAGCCAGTTGACATACTCAACCAAGAAGACAGACATGGATGTTGAGTTTAACTTCAACATAAAGAAGTTCCTGATTAGAATTGAAAACAAATTTGACCGAGTACATGAACAAAATCGGACGCTCATGTTCGTGATGAAAGAACTTTCGACTCAAGTGATACTTGAAAATAAGGGCTTCCAAGACGTGGCTGTGGATATGAGTGTGCAAACGCTACAGATCAAGGAGGAGAATCCAGTTTCGTCTGCTGCAGAATCAGCTTCAGCTAATGAACCAGATAACAAGGATATCGACAGCTGTGAGATATTTCGGAAGATTGTCTCAAGCCCAATCGACGACTATATCTCAATAACAAAGATGCACGCTACCAAAACCAAGAAAGCTAACAAAGGTAGCTCAACACAGCAGGAGCCGACTCAACTGGGTAGCAGCAGTCAGCAAGCCTTCTACCAAAAGAGGCTAGAAAGTGAACTCCAACTGCAGGTGTAAATCTTCCTGAAGACTCAAGACATTTACGATTCTTCAACTTAGCTGAAAATATCAAAGAAAGAGATGGACATAGCATGCATCATTAACCGCACGAGAATAATATACAACATTTCAACCATTATGAATATTATGCGGATGTAAAAGGAAGTGGACAAACTATTGGCTGCTCAAGAACGGCAACGACATGAAATGACCTTAAAGAAGAACATGCTCGTACTTAGAGTGTTGACTAAGACTGAAGTAGGAGAAAGCAGTGGCTCTGACGAAGCGGAGTTCCAAGACAAGATTTATCGAAATATTGCCATTCAATTCGGCAAAGCTGCACGCAAGGATGATGAGGAACGATTTTTGACTGACTGTGCCATATTTTGTTGCCAAGGTATCCATGGCTTCATTGAGAGAATACAGCTTACCAAGAAGAAAATACGAGAAGATCCAAAATAAAACCAAAATGTGGATATGATCCCTGATGAAGAATTGGACAATGTAAAGTTTGAATGCCAAGACATCCAAAGAGATATCCAGAAGAAGCTAAAAATGGACAATAGAGGTCGCAATACTCTATTATCGATGTTCTAGTAAGGCACTCTTTTGAATACCTCTCATCATCATAACTCTGCCGATAATCGAGTAGATCAAATGTTTCTGCAGGAGGCTGAGGCTGAGCCAACGCTCTATGTCATCAAAATTGAGCCACAGGAATACGTTATTAATCTCAAAGTCAAATTGAAGAACATGGAGATGTGGGTCACGGACTATGACGGTCAGAAAAGTTAACAGGCTCAAATTCTTCAACTGGAATTTATGGCTGATTTCTTCATGGACTCGGACGAATTTTCACGATACATTACCAGTTCGAAGAAGGTGCCTCCACGGAATGTCATACAAGACAGCTTGACCAGAATTGAGAGCTTGCGAGCTGCAAAAAGTGCAGCAGCCAAGTAAAAGGAGTCTGCGAGCAATGATGCCACTGAATACAACAGCGTCAACGCCAGCGAGAACAAAAGCCTCGGCCCGATCGATGAATCTGACGAGGACATGAATGATGAGCCATATAAGAGCCCTGAGAATCTGGTATACGAAACCAAGATTTTGACCTCAAAATCATCCCAGTAGATAAATCTGACCAGGCTTCATGCACAGCAAGTCATCGTGAACCAATGGGCTGCAGTTCAACACGTGATCTGGCAGTTATTTGATCGATAATACCGAAGCGAGAACCCGTAGTAGTTCTTGGAACCAGAAGATGCTACGAGAAACAGAGGCAGTGTGGCCGATGAAGACTATGATAGTGGCAGCGAGAGGTCTGAGTACAGCGGGCCACCCATGAATTTCAAAGACTTCGGATCAGACGGCGAGCCATTGGGATCCAGTGACTCCGACCAGAGCGACAGCAGTGATGGCCAAAGTCAATAAGATTTGGCATTCAGCCAGTCCAAGATTCTTTAACCGACCAGCATATGTATTTTAATCGTCAACAACTACCAACACAAGAAGATCAGCTTTTCAAGCACCAAGCTTGATATTGACACGCTGTTTCTGAAACTCGACTTCAAGGATATTGACATGCTTTACAACATCATGACAAAGAACAGCTCAGAAATGCAGAAGCTATTCCCAGCAGCAGAGGATCAGAACGTAGAGACTGAGCAATCAGAGCGAAAAAGTGATCAAAATTCTCAAGTCCTGCTAGGAGAGAACACACAGAAAGAGAAGCAGCCTACCCAAGATATCAGCCAGTCGGATGTTCGTCAGCTCACACAAGGGCCAAACAAAGGAGACAAGATGGCTGAGGTCCAGGCTGCAAACCCCGCTGAAGTGAAAGAGCAAGATTTCAAAACCATAGTGACAAGCACTCAAGTACATATTAAATCGATTGTACTGAGTCTGAGTGATGGAGATTATGACCATTTCAATGGCAAGATCAAAAGTATGCCGGTGCCGCTCCTTGAGTTTTGCCTCAGCGAGCTCTCAGTCAACATGAAAGGGTGCGACCTTCTCGAGAAGCAGATAGAGAAGAACCCTTTCATGGCCATGACGATCATGGAATTCCTGGAGCGCTACCATGGCAACAAGGCCTTCGTGCCACCGCACAATAAGCTGCACCTGAATTTGTAGATGTATGCGACATATTATAACTAGCTGTCGCAGGCGTTTGAGCCGTTCTTGGAGCCTTGGTCTCTAGAAATTGAGATCCAATAGCAAGACAAAGATGACCTCCAGGATATAAAGATTTTCAGCAAGGATTTCATGAATTTGAATATAACATATGGCATGGCTCTCAATATCATGGAGGTGAAAACTAAAATTGAAGATCGAATCGAAAAGATAAACGAAAGAATTAAGGCATAGAACCAATAAGGTTTTGAGGACAAAGACAAAAACGAGAAGGACAAGAAGTCTGAAGCGACTACGTTGCTAGCGGCGAATGACAAAATGGCGAGATAGACCACAAAGAATGAGACAGCGTTGAACAACATAAACAACCAGCACCTTTCCAATGCACCCACAGCTCGGCGAACCAGGGTTTTGGAAGCTGACTCTCATCAACAATCACATACACACAAGCTTGATGACGACACAGCTGAAGACCAAAATTCGACAGGATACAAATTTTACAATTATACAGGAACCATGATCAAATTTTGTATAACAGATGATGCCCTCAACGAGGAATTGCGACTGCCATTCCAGAGGCAAGACAACTATGGCTTGGGTCGCAAATCTAATTGGGCACAGCAGTTTGAGAAAGTCATGGAGCTCCCAGGCGACTCAGTCAACCAAAAAGAAGAGATCGTTCCTGTGTTTCGTGACCATGCCGTTTTGGAGGCGCAAATGAATGACATCAAAAGAAAGAGGCAAAAGAATCAGTTCACTGGGGCGTAAGATTTCATCGAGGATGAACCTCTCACCATAGACCTGAAAATCACAGGAATCCAGAAGTTGTACGAGATACCAATTGAGAGAGTCGGCGTTCACAGCTACAGAGCTGAGGGTCTTTGCCAAGTTCTGTGCGATGATCTTAGCATCGATGACATGAAAAATAGTCAGCATCATCATTCAGAGCAGGATACTGCTTCTGTGCAGCTCGTCTCTCGCCCGATTGGACTCGTTGTAAATGTGAAAACGCAAGGCCGCAAGCGTATCATAAACTTCGAGTCTCAGCTCCTAATAGCCAATAATCTTTTGCTTCCTGTGACTCTCGTCTTCAAAATCAAGCAAATCAATTAGTTTAGTCAGGAAATCCTTGAAAAGAAGGAAAAAGGCAATTTCCAGGCAAATGAGAATATGAATATGCAAATTTCACATGCTAAGCAAACCAAACAAATGATGGACGACATGCTCATCGATGACTCTGAAATGGACAAAGATCAAGACAATCATTCAGGCTCTCAACCAACAAGCAGCCGTAAACTTCGGCGACAAGGAGGCCTTCGGAAGAATGCGAAAAACAACCATGAACTCAGCCAGGAAGTCGAAATTGTCATCTAGCCCAATGATATCTATCGTGTGCCACTGATCTGGCTCATGCAGGATAGCCGGATCGACATGTACATCCAAACAGAGAGGAAAGAAGACGATGAAGAAGACAAAGAACAGGAGCTTCTCGAGCTGTACACAGACGTCCAAAATCTATTCAATCAATGTGCTGGCGACAAGCAGATCGGAGTTGGCATTCAGAGCAAACTGATCGAGATGAATGATGACTTCTACTCCAGCGTTGATATTCAAGGGTACAAGTGCTTGTCCAGCATATAGAAGGCTTCTAATCCGTTACAATATGTGATGTCGTTCAATCCGCCTCTGATGCTCTCCAATTTGACGTTTAGCCCTTTGGAATTGATCGAGATCGATAATCCGTGCACTGCCTAGTTTGAGCTCAAGACGCAGGCCAAAATTCCACCAAAGATGTCAGAGTATATATTGACTCTGGATTTGAGCTAGGACAACAACTCTTGGATCAGGTTCGTCTTCTCCGACCGAACAAAGAATCTCATGATATCTTCGACGATTGATAAGTTTTTCAAAAGTGACTTCGGCTTCTACGATCCTGAACCTGAAGAGAGCAACAAGAAGTCCCAAATCAATGAGGGAGGAGACCAAGTAATTGATGAGCTGACGAAACCCAACATCAAAGGAGTCAAGTTCTACAGACATTCGACTGCTGAAGAGTACGACAAGATGCAAACGGCTGATGGCAAGCCCCTGGAGGTCATGCAGGTCCACATGGAGACCGTCCGCAAAATCTTCACTGATCTGAAAGCATACAATGAGAACTTCCAATTCCGTGAGAGAATATTTGACAAATCAAACGCCGTGAAGATCATGCTGTATCCAAAGTATATAATAGTGAACAAAACAAAGAAGGATCTCATTTGTGAAGGGCAGGTAATCCTTGGCCGCACCAACGACTACCTGATGTATGACTTATCGCAACAGCGTGACGAGAAGGGGCGAAAGACGTACAAGATACGGTTTGAGGTCGCTGGATTTCGAAAGTCCGAGGTCATCGATTTAAATCATATTGGCACTAGTGGAGTGATCCATCTTGACAGCACAGACCCACTTCATGACCTCCGACAGCTGTAGTTTGGCATCTCGATTGAGCTGGGCCCAGTCCCTTTCAACAAGACGACGATTATCACCGTGGTGCCACGATATGTAATTTGCAATAAGCTTGAATACCCGATTATGATCAGGCAGGCATGCGGTGACCAGGCAGCGGGCAAGAATGGCAAGAAAGAGACAGGTCGCCAATACCAGTACCTCAAAGTTGACTGCAATGCCGTTCAGTTCCAAGAAAACCTGCACTTGATGCGGTCCCACAAGAACCTGAGGCATTGGTAAATCGACAACAATATTCAGTTCAGAATTTTGACACCACGTGAATACGAGCCCGAAACAGACGAGCTGAAGGAAAGTTCGCCAGAGAATGACCCCTACTGGTGCCTTCCTTTCTGCGTCGACCATATTGAGGACTTCTAGACCGAGCAGAAGCTGAAAGGCCTCGAGTCTCCAGATCCGAGCCAAATCATGCAGATGGACACAGGCTCTGAACAGCAGCTGGATACATCCAAATAGTGGTTTGAGCCTCAAGATTACAACCAGTGGAACTTGTTCACTCGGGTCATCGTGACCATGAACCCCACCGATAACGACTCAACGATTCTGATTATCTTTGATGAGCCTCAATATGAAGAGTTCATGCTAAAGAACCGTACTGACTTTGACCTGAGCTACTGCAAATATGACCAGCTAGCAAGAAAACCACTTACGGCGCCTTTTAAAGTCTTCAAAGGTTACAGATCACCATTTGTCTGGAATAACCGAGAAAAGACAGCAAAGACCATTTAAATACAAATAGAAAACCAAACCATGTTGATACCGCTGGATAAATGCACTGAAAACAATAATAAGGAGAAATTGTTCAAAAATCGAGAGTATATTTTCTATGCCACAGTAAAGCTGTCAACTGAGGGAACAAAGATTGTGAATGTGACTCAGGAGCAGCGAAAGAAAAATGAAAAAGATGATGAAGAAGATGTGAATGAAGACCAAAATCCCAATCAATAACACATCCAAACAAAGAAAGAGGGCTCAAACATCGAAATTGGCTTCAAGGGGTTTGGTATATCCTTTATTGACAACAAGCCACAAGAGCTGTTGTATGTGTGTCTAGACGAACTGGATATCAAGTTCAACACGTGCAAATTTAAAGTCTAGGATGATAAAGATATCACTGAGACTCAGATTGAATTCTGGTTGGACATCGGCAACTTCCAAATTGACAATCTGATCAACGAAGAAATGCCTGTGCTTCTAGGAAGCAAGGACTATTACGACAAGAACCTCATTGTTTCTGGCAAATCAAAGAATCATCGAGGTAAGTATAATCTAGCCCATTCATTCCTCCTGGTAGAAGAAGAGGACCTGAAGGATAAAGAATGCGACAAGGAAGGCAACGAGCTGGAAAGGTTGCCATTCCTGAAGTCTCACGTCATCATGAACAAGAAGACACAGGAGCACAAGCTGGGACAGATTGTCAGGTACGAGTCCATCTACTTCGGTATGCAGGAGTTTTTCATCCAAGTGGAGACCACCATTTTGAATGACAATATAAAATTCCTGATTGAAGTCATGGATGTGCTTGGACAGAAAGAAGATGGAGAAATGTTGGCATCCGAAGAAGAATATGAAAGGCAGCTGCTGTACTCTCGAGACCAGATCTGTCCATAGATTTCTGCAGCTGAGGGAATTGTCTTTGACGAGAAGCAGCTCAAGTTCGATAAGATATCCTTCGGCATCATCATGCTTGGCACAATAAAGGCCAATCTCACTTTCAAGTTGCAGAAGCGAGCATTTGATTTCGATTTCTCAAATCCCAGAGCTGTTGGTGGGAACCTGAGCTAGATGAATCCATTTCTCACAAATTTTGCTTCCATTTCAGATGCAAATCTGCAGCTGAATGAATTGGTAATCATCGAGGGCTTCTTTTCTCAACAATAATTAATTAGAAATTTGACGACGCATTATATGACTTAAGGCAAGCGTGAAGTCCTCAAAGTTTTAGGCAGCTCCGATATGCTGGGTAATCCAGTTGGGCTATTCAACAAGATCGGAGTCGGTTTTGTCGAGCTCAGAAGAGAGCCAGCCGTCGGTATGAGGTAAGGCACTTCTGGTTTCTTGAAAGGCCTGGGCAAAGGACTCGGAAGTGTGATAAAGGGCGTCGTTGGTGGTACTTTTGACTCGGTCTCAACGCTTTCAGGCTCTTTGTATTCAGTGATCAAGGAGAGCACCTGGGGAGAGGACTCTCGAGATGAACGAGCAGCCAATATTGGCCAAGGACTTGTATATGGAGTCAAAGGCATCGGAGTTGAGCTCTACCAAGGTGTTGGAGGTGTTTTTACAAAGCCATATCAGGGTGCCAAAGCCGAAGGATTCAAAGGATTCTCAAAAGGAGTTGGCAAAGGACTCGTCGGCCTGGTTGTGACTCCAGTCACAGCGACCCTTCGAGTAGGTCAAGCTGTGTCTCAAGGCATCTCAGGAACAGCCAATGACCTTGGGAACCTTGGAAAGAGTAAAATGGAACTCATGGAGACAAAGCAAGTCCGAATCCGACCTCCAAGAAGGATTGACGTCCGCAATCAGATCAAAGTATTTGATGAGGATCTGGCAATCATCAATCGCCTCCTCAACGCAGTCAACGACGGATTCTTTGCCGATCAGCAAATTCGCTTCTACGCGGTATTGCCCACGATCACTTATCAAGGACAGGTAGTCAGCAACAAGAAAAGTCTGATTGTTATCACCAACGCTTACTTGATTTACATGCAAATCTTCAATTTCGTGGATTTCCTGAAAGAAAAAAATCAAAAGAAGACGCTATTACTTAGTGAGAAGCTGTCGAACATCCTTAACTACTCGGTCAAGAAGTTTGAACACAAAGAACAAGATTCTGATGTGTCCGAAAGCGCTGTTGCCAAAGAGAACGACTGCCTGGGCAACCAGTATTTCTTATCGCTAACGTTCAATAGGCCAATGAAGAAGATGATCAATAAAACCAAAATCAAGGAGGTGCTAGCAGAAAAACGCGAAACTATCAAAAGGAAGTTGACCCACAAGAACCTACAAAACGACGATTCGGACGAGATTCTAGAGTCATATGAGTTCAGCAGCAGCCACCTCTCTGAGCGCTCCGACGAGAGTCTCTTCGACCTCGAGAACCAATCTCAGGACGGTCGTCGGCAAAGGCACATGACCATGAACGCCCAAGAGCACTTAACTTCAAATCACAACGAAGTAACAGCGCCCCTAATCAGCAAGCCCACGTTCGACGAAGAAAGAGACGATGAAGAATAATACTAATATGTGCTTTATTCGCCAAGTCTAGAAATTTTCAAAAGAATGAACTACATTTTCAGTCAACTCCCAGAGGTAGTGAAGAATCTAGAGACCGCACATAGAGAGGAGAGGACCGGAGACAGAGCAACGACAACAATGTGATATTTATCTATTTAAGATAGCTCATTTATATAAA
>Ga0138262_1823509_pt1 | contig 11594 bp, 15 predicted proteins | sample RNAB_720151113_FD_105265 | JGI IMG/M metagenome (GOLD analysis project Ga0138262, IMG submission 105265) | Metatranscriptomics of polar marine prokaryotic and eukaryotic communities from Palmer Station, Antarctica after 72hr light incubation -... | ecosystem: Environmental > Aquatic > Marine >...
GGGCGAAATATTTTATTTAATTAATCTTAAATGTACATATATTAATTGTATATAAATCATAAAAACGAAATCGCAAAATATCAGGTTATGGTCCACTGGAGCTTCAGGCCAGCAGTTTGGCTGAGGGTGAGGTTCTTGCCGAGCGAGATTCTGCTTAGTCTCCTCATCGGTCGATGAGTGGCGCCTCTGGGGTCGCCTTGGTGGCCTGGAGGGCTTGGCCCGGTGGTGGTTCCAATCCTTCTTATGCTGTGGTTGATGTCTTGCTGTTTATGGTCTTTGAAAATGTTTTTGACGCTCAATTTGGTGCCAGCAGCACCATCTGCTTGTTTCATGAATTGCTGTACAGCACTTTGTTGGAGACTGAAGCCCTCGTGCATCGAGTTGCGGCGCTTTGTGCTGCCAAGTCCTTTGGCAAGTGAGCCAACGTCAGCCTGGCTTCCAAACTTCCGGGCTCCTGCCTCATTTGTTGTTGATGCTCTTGGTTGGCTTGCGGCAGCGCCGGTGCCCGAGACCGTGAGCTCGCTCTGCCCTCTTCTTGGTCTTGCTAGATCCTGTTTGCTTACCACCTGCGAAATATGCCGGTCTCGGCCATCACGAGCCTCTGGTGCTTTGGTGCCAGCTGAGATAGGCAGCTGGCTGCTATTTGCTCGGTGCAATGCCCGACTGCCTCGACGCGATATATTCAGCGATGACTGATGGGCTTGTGAGAGCTTCCTGTCTTTGTTTACATCTGGATCAGCTTTGGCGTCGCCTCTTCTGCCGCTGGCGCTGCTTTTGCTGCTCTTGGGGTCTGCTTTCTGCTCCCCGTTCCTTTTCAGCGACTGCTGAGAAAGCAGATGAGTCAAGTTCGTGTTGAGCTCGCTTGTTGGCTGGTAGAAGCCATCCAACACTGATGAAGTTGATCGACCAACTGGAGCAAACGGCTCCTTCCGAGGCGGTTTCCTGGCGGCATTGGAGCGTCCCAGTGCCAGGTTGCTCATCTAAGAGAAGCTCTTACTGCCTTCGTGATCTTCTCCGCTGCTATTGAAACTTTCCATATATCTTGTCCTCGAAAGCTTTTCCTCTTGCTGTCGACTTGAAAGCTCAGGTCTGTCCTTGGCATTCGTCGGAGAGAAAAACTCTTCAAGAGGATCTCGAGAATCTCGTCGCTGTCGTTCGAGGCTTTGCTGATTGGCTGCTTACAGGTCAAGGAATATCTATTTATTGGGTAATGTCGCGTCGGTTACCACATCTCTCTTTTCTTCTGCGTCTTCGTCGCTCTCTGAATGATTAGGCTGTGGCTTCTCGGCCTCTTCCTTCTCTGTTTGCGTCTCCAGTACGTGGCTTTGAGTTGCTTGCGCCGTGCTAGTATCTCTTCTGATTGTGGAAATCTCGATTGCTGGTGGTTATTTTGGCTCTGGATGAGTTGGTCCTCCATCATCGACATCCATCTTGGCTTCTTTGGATCCATCAGACTTGGCCTCTGATGCTCGCCCGATGCTCATGTCTGCGAGCATCTCTTGGATTACCTCGTCTTGACCAGCACGCGTGTTTGATCTAGTTGCTTCTGCAATTGCTGGTGGTGGCACATCATCTTGACGAGCTGGATCATCATTTGTATTCATTGCTTGCTATTGGTTGCCTTGCCTGTCAACGACTATGTTGTAATTGTTCTATATGTTGATATTCAGAGGATATGCTGAATGATTCGCCTGATGCTGATTTTACGAGGGCGATTGGGCAAAAGGCTATTCAGGTCTTGGATTATGGCCATGGTGAGGTTGGTTTGCTGCCTGCTGGGTTGGATTGAGAGCGAGCTGACTGCTTGCATTGTGATTATTCACCGAAGATTACGAAGTATTCGACATGTTGTTGTTGTTGCGCCTTATTGCATCTGGTATTGCATTGATCGCCTGAGATATTTGCTCGATATTTTGTTGCTCGATCGGAAAAGGCTGCATCGCAGTTGTTGAATTCCGGAGCTATGATGCAGTTTGCTCTTTCTCCTCCTGTTTGGGATCAGCCAGATCAGTTTAGTGGCTGCCACAGGATGAGGAGTCGAATTGAGAGCTTCTCTCCTCTTGGATGATGTTTGATGATTGAAAGCCCTCTTATCTGGTTTCTGGCTTCTTCTCCTTGACTGACCTCACCTGAGTTGGATCTTTAGGTTAATTGGACTTCTTAGCCTGCTGTGATGTGGAGTTATCTGAATGATCTCTATGCTGTGGCTATATCTTCCGTGTTTCACGTATTTACCTTGACTCTCTTGCAGCAGACATTGATGGATCGATATGGTCTTCATGGAACTGCATAAGCTCGTCTTGACTGAGAACGTTCATTCCTGAGATACCAACTGGTCCTTCTGAGTCACCAGACTCGTCTTCGAGGAGCTTGATCTCTTCTATGCGCTGGGCAGCTCGTTCTTGGAGCTGCTTTTCGATTTCAGGGAAATTACGAGCGATGTTGTCAAAGTCGTCCTTTTTGAGAATGTTGATGATGCAAAATGTTTCTGCCTGCACATATGAGGTCCTCTTGGTCTTGAGCAAGAGAGCGATTTCTCCGAAGTAGCAGCCCTTGCCAAGCGAAGTGATGACTGTCTACTTATCATCCGCGAGCACATAGACCGAACCCTCAGCAATAAAGTACATTTCGTTTCCAATATCTTCTTTATAGACAATATAGTCACCTGGCAGGAATATCACGCTCTCGAGCACGCAGGCCAGCTTGCGAATAAGGTTCTCTGACCGATATTTGCTGAACATGCTGGTGAGAAGTCCTTTACTGGACTGGTAGATCACCTCTTCTCTCAGCTGGTATGGCAAGTAGCCAATCAGGTCGTAATATACGAGCAAGTTTGAATTGTACTTCTGTTGGTACTCGTACGCAAAATACTGCTCAACGCGACGCTGCTGAGCTTGATCCAGGTTGAAAGAGTTCATGAACTCTTGAATTTGGTACATCTTGTCTTTGAACTGCTTGGTCTCATTTGTCAGTGAAATCTACAAGGTGATCTGGGTGATCAGACCAAAGGCAAGAGCAAAGAGCAAGTCACCCAGCGTGATCATCGCTGTGAAGAAGATCCTTTCGATATCTGTCATTGGAAACATATCTCCATATCCAACTGAGCACACGATATTGAATATCGTGTAGATGCTCCTCAGATACTGGACGCTTCCTGGCTCAGATGCCAAAGAGTGATAATCTATCCATGTTTTGACCTTTTCTTTGGGCCCAGTGGCAGCAGTTTCAAGATTTGCGACTGTGAAATACCAAAAACATGCAAGAAAATGTCCAAGAAAGAAAATATAGAAGAAGGCTTTTAGAATTTGCATGATGATATTGAATTGATTGTTCTTGAATGAGACTTCAGCCTTTCCAAATAGTTGGAGAGCTCGCCATGAGCTGAAGATCCTCACAGATCTTAGAAGAGCGTAGAGTGACAGCCCTGCGACACGCCCAAAGACACTGAAAATGCCGCCATCTTGAGCAACAGGACCCTAACCGAGGAGAATATTGAGCGGAATGACTCCCAAGATGTCGTAAACAAGACCATTTGCCTGGTAATGTTTCAACAGTGTTTGGAACTTCAGCGTCGGCACACCTTTGATGAGCACCTGTGTCCTGAAGTTTCCAAGAATCCATGCACTTGAAATAAAAAGGCTCAGTAGCTCCATTAGGTTCAACTCTGCTGTCATCTCAAAGCTGAACCCAATCACGAGCGGCGTGATGACAGCAATATATAACAAATTCATGATGTGTATCAAATCGAAAATTGTCCTGCTCTTAGAGTTGACCTTCAGATAGAAGTTGGCCCAGCACTTCGTCAACAGAGACTGCAGCCTGCTCTGGTCTTCGGTCTTCATCGACATGCTTTATCGTGAGTGGTTGTGCAAGTCTTGGCCAGCCAGCACGTGCATTATGAGGCTCTCATGAGATTGCTTCTTCAGAGCCTCTTGGTACTCGCTGTCAAAAATTGGGAAGACTCTACCTTCTTGTCCATAGTAGAACATCTTCTGCTTGATTGTGAGATCGTTTTGCTCAAGGATTGCTGGTCGGCTTCGGGTCTCATAATTCAATACTCCTTCAGCAACTTGTTGGTAAACTGCTTCCTTGCTATAAGTCAAGTGGTTCTGGATGTATAGAAGCCGCAACTCAGCGTCTGCGAGAGTCTCGCTGCCAAATGATGTGTGTGATGAGAATGAAGAGTTTCCAGAGTCAATTTACTCTTCAATCTTGGCATCGCATCTTTTGAGGTTTTGCTCGCATTTGTCAAAGACGAACTCATTTAGAGACTGCATCTTCGTTTTCCAAGCTGGAAATGACTTGAATAGAATGTTGAGACTTTCTGCAGAGAGCACTCCGACAACACTTGGCTATCTTGAGATCATGTGGCAGATGCTCTTTCCCCCATAGTCGTATCTTGAGCTGGGCAAGTCAGTCCCAAAGTGGCAACCTGCTTTCATGATTCCGAATACTTCTGGCTCATTCGATGTCTCACCACAACAAACCTCCTCCCGATGTGTGCCTTACGGTTTCGCTGGGCTACAGGCTCCAACCAAGACTGCCTGCCCCTCAAGGACGACGTACGTGTCCTGACTATGGGAGCCCACTTTGAAGATGAATTCATTTGTCATGTAAATCCTGACCTCCATCAACTTCATGATCGAGTTGGTCAACGACACATCAATGGCTCCTGAGTCATCTTTGAAGATGAGGCTGCTCTCGATTGCTTCTTGGTACTTGCAGAGCAGGATGTCTGACCTGATACCCTGTGGCAAATCGCTCATGAATTCCTCTCCCATTGACCCTTGCTCGTGGCCCCATATATAGTCAAAATACTCATTGATGGAGCTCATCAGAGCCTTCTGCTCTTTCATTGAGTCGAGCCTTTGCATGACGTACTAGTATTTTTCAAAGTAGGTGATGTGCTGATTTGGAGCAAAGTCAGACACGATTGAGACGATATTACCATACAAGAAGGAGTACAGGAACGTGCCAAGCAGAATCAAGACCGCCACGAAGATGCGCTCGCTGCTGTTTACTGCGGTGATGTCGCCAATTGCGACGTGAGATACCGTATTGACGACGAAGTAAAGAGCATGGACGTAGAGACTTCCTGCTGAAACATCGTCGAGGGTGCGACTTTCCCTCATGCCTTTTGTTTGGGGCACGGGTATTCGCCTGACCCAAGTCTCTCTGACATCAGGGACAAATTGCCCCATGGATATCCAGATCCCGGTGACTATGTGGCCAATGAGGTAGTACTGCACGACAACTTCGATGACTCGCCACTTTTGCATATTCTTGCTCTTCAGGAAGTCAAACAGCTTGAGCAACGGAAGAATCTTGCAAAGTCGCAAAAGGCAGAGGGTGTCCACCAGCATCACAGGCTCATGATGCCCTGAGGTCTAGAATATGAAACTGAATGGAATTGCAGCAACAGCACTGCATGCTATCTCAATTTTGATCAACCTGACTCGTTTGCCGAACTGGTCTCTATCATCCATAAGAGTTTGCTCGATTTCATTCTCACTCTCAGGGAGGTTTCCGCCTGCTTTTTCGAGCATCATCAAGTTTTTGATTCTATAGAAAATGTCAAAGAGGTAGAGGATGACAGTGAATATCTCCAGCACCAAGTAGAATCCGTGAAATGGTATCCGATACCCAAACTAAAGAGGAATAAAAATGATGTTATATACAACCATAACCAAGATGGCCCATTTCATGAACACTCTTGCAGAGCCACACCTGAGCAATAGGCTGCTCCAGCCATCTTACTCTTTCTATTTGTCCATGTTGAAATGCTCATGGATTCCGCTTGCTCGAAGTGAGACCCTCGAAAACTTCTTTCGCATCGCCTTGGCTGCTGCCAAGGCAGGTTGTTTGAGCGCGTGAGGCGGTGGCTTGCTTGGGGAAGCGGAGCTTGCTGGATGTCTAGGAGACTTATTATTGATCTCTCTGGACTTGCTGTTCGACTCTCCTGGCCGTGGTCGTGCATTCTGGCGAGCTTCTTCAACAGAGCCTGCCTTTCTAGCCTTGGCGTGCGCACCTGGTGGCTTTGTTCTATCGTGATGGATCTGGAGGTGCCCATCTGCGTCGGTGGCTGAAGCCTGCGAGTCCCTCGAAGGAGACTCTCCTCGCCGACTGAGAAGCTGCCTGTGAGTCCTTGATTCGTCTCCTAGGTGGGCTGTCAGGGTTGTGGCATTGCCGTCAAACTCTGTTCGTGAGGTATCGACCGGCTGGCCGATCGGTGACTTTGATCGTGATGAGCTCAGCTGATCCAGAGACTGCGAGATCCCTTGAGCCTTACCAGCTGCTGTAGAGTCTGCTTGCAGTGCTCCGGTTGAGGTACATTTGCTCTCCTTGTTGTCGTGGACATCGTCTTATTGTGGCCTCTCGGCGTCCTTGTTTGGGCCATGGGTCGCTGAGCCTGCTGCACGCTGACGCTCTCCTGGGTTCTTGCCTTGATCATCAGATTCTTCTGGAGACTCGCTTGTGTCCGACTCTTCTGAAGACGAGGACTATTCCAAATTCTTCAGGCTCTTCAATCCTTTGAGGTTTTTCAAATGTGAGTCGCCAGTGATGATGATCGACTGCTATACTATCTTGTGAATGGTAGCTTTGTTCTGCATATTCCTTTTCTTTACAACCTCCATGATTCTGTCCTTGAAAGTGGGATACACATCGCAGATTTTTTGGAAGTCTTGAGTCGACATGATGGCCACAGAGACGTCAGTAGCGGCTTACACAGTGGCTGATCGTACGCTGCCTTCCTGGAGGAGAGCCATCTCTCCGAAGTTCTTGCCGACGCCGATCTGGGCCAGATGGATCCCCTCTGAGCTGATGATATTGACTTGGCCTTTGATGATGAAGTACATCTCCTGTGCAATTTCTCCATACTTGATGATGAGCTCTTCTTGAGGAATGATTCTGAGCTCCAGCTTCTGGATGATGGAGGACAGCACCCCGTTGTCTTGGTTGTCCAAGATCACATCCCAGTTTTCGATGATGTTTTTGAACAGGTTCTGCCGCACATCTTGCCGCAGCGATTCTGGTAGATCTTTCAGGATGAGCTGTTGCCTCACGCCTCTGAAATTCTTCCAAAGGATTTCATAGAATCGGATAATTCTAGCTTTCAAGTTCCGTGGCAGCTGATTCAAAGTGCTCCATGTCTCAATCCTCTGCAGCTTCTTGGTATGCTATGATGCACTCTTGTGGACAGAGGAAAGGTAGCTGGCTGCCTCAGCAAACAGGAAAGCCAAAAACATTCTGCATGTGAACATCGCCACGAAGTCAAACAGCTGCTCGGACATGGCGAAAGGAATGATGTCGCCATACATGACGGCACCCATGGTACATGATGACAAATAAATGAACTGGATATACAGCTGTACCTTCGTCATCTCCGTCGCAGGCTTGAGGTACTTGAAGTCCCTGTCTGTTATATCCTCGTCAGGTGTGATGAAGTTGCGGCTTGTGATATCGCTGAACATGGTTTAGCCATCAAATCGCCTTTTGTGCCCGACCTCTCTCTGGCCGATGAAAATATAGCTTGTGGCCATGCAGTGCGCCAGCAACGTGTAGAGCAGGAAGAACAGGCTGAAGGTGATGACTGCATTCGGAATATTGCTGTGCTTCTTGATAACGGTGATGGTTTCCAAGATGCGCTTCACTTTGGCGAACTTGAGGATCCTCAAGAATCTAAGCAGCTCGTGGCTGAGTCCGTAAGACACGAAGGGTAGCAGCAGATAGTCAAACGGAATGGCTGCAAGGATGTCAAAGATGAGCATGTTGTTGACATAATAAGACTGAATCTGGTCGACATTGGTCTAGATATCGGATTCACCTCGTTGATTGATAACGAATGCCAGCCTCGACCTCAGAAAGATATCGACACAAAAGCTGAAGCTGAAGATGATGTCTGGCACCAGGTACCATGGCCCACTTTCTTCGTAGATGTCATAGTTGAGGGCGAGCTGGTATGGTACCATGAACAGAAAGTACGAAGTGGAGACCAGCATGAAGGTCGTCCAGATGTTGTACAGCCGAGAGAATGGGATAATCACGAACTATCTGGTGTGCTTGTAGCCTTCAGTCAGGTTCCACTTGATACCCCTTCTCTTCTTGCAAAGGCATTGCATTCTCATAGCACTCTTTATACTCTCGCTGCTCCTCTGTTTGCTCAATCTCGATGAGGTTGAGCTGATAGCTGCCAGGGCAAGGCTGCCATCTGTCGAAGAACGTGCTTGCGCCCTCATTCCTTTCTGTGATTTAGGGAGCACGGCGCTTGCCTGAGAGTCGTCAACGCTGGATGATGATTAAATGGAGCCTCCTGAGTCCTCCTCCTTCACCTGATTGGCTTGGGCTGCAGCTGAACTCGATTTTGGGAATCCTCCAGCCTCCGCAGCAGATTTTGAGATCTCTGGTTTGTCGATGACTTCGTCATCAGCATCGCTAGGAGAATCAGAAAGATCTCCATCATCATCTTTTGCTGGCGCTAGCGTACCAGCTCTACCAGCTGCTGTGCTTCCGCTCGACTTGGCCGCGTAATCCATCATCTGATTTGGAGCTGAGCCTTCCTAATCCTCGAAGGCATCAACGAAGATATTCTCTCCATCTCCAACTTCAAAGATGTTCTCTTCAAAGTCGTTGAGGTCTTCTGGCTTCGTCGTAAGCAGCCTCTGTCTGCCAATTGCGCGCAGAAACTTTCCCTGCTGTGGGTAGTTCTAGAATATGTTGTCCAACTCTTCCTTTTTGATGGTCATGAATATGCACATGGTCACTGCTTTGACGCTGCAGGACCTCTTCTCGGTCAGCAGCAGTCCGATCTCACCAAAATAGCAACCTTGGCTTTAAAATGCAATGACTGTCTTGTTATCCGTGGCCAATATCTGTACGATTCCTTGTTCAATGAAGAACATCTTGGTAGCCACTTGGTCTACCTCCACAACGAAGTCTTTTTGAAGGCAGATTTGAGGAGTCAAACTTCTTGACATTGTCAGAATGAATGATGGGTCAGCCAATTGGAAGAATTTTACCTTCTGGATAAGCTCACAATTGAAAAATAGAGAGAGCTCACTGCGCAGAGTCAGTGGTAGTTGGTGCAGAATTTGGAATTTGTCCTTGAGCACTGAAAAGTTGAGCCGCAGATTGTTGTAGTAAAGCCGGATTCGTTCTCTGATCTCGTCAGGTAAGTTTCTTTGGGTGGCGAACTGCTTGGCTTGCTCCAGCTTTTGCTCGTTCTCGATATTCTTTTTATTCTGATTGTAAATCTCCACCGCAAAGTCTGCGAAGAAGCCAGCATAGATGCTGGAGCCTGTAATCATGATGAAAATATCTACGAAGTACTCGAGGTTGGTCGAGGGAACTACGTTGCCGTAGCCCAGGCCAGTCATTGTCGCCACGGTGTAAAAGACAGCATCGATGTACTTCTCGAACACCGTGACCTTCCTGACATTATCTTTGACTGCTTCTCCAGAGTATTTGGCCATCACGAACCAGTTGTTCCTGTTTGGATCAATTCTGCCGATCACAAGCCATATGCAGCCGATCATGTGGGTTGCGAGCAAAAAGTAGAATACAACCTGGATGCTTCTCATGTTCACCATCATCGATTTGCGGCTCACTTGATTCTCGATTTCCTTCGTCTCGAAGAACTTTGAGATTTACTGCCCAGATGGCACCAGTTTCAGTGATCTGAGAGCAGCAATCGTGAATGAGGAGAGCTTGCTGGTGTTCTTGGCAAAAATGAGGCAGAATAGTAGGCTCTGAGGGAAGCTGGCAAGCATCGAGAGGCTGTTCTACAGCCATCCGTTGTGCTCTTCTTTGGCCTGCAACAGCCACATGGTCCGCCACTGGTTTGGCATTCGTGCCTTGAGGTAGCTCCGCATGCATAGATCGAACAGGATTGTGAGCTCAACCAGCAGCTCCAGCACCAGCCAGAAGCCCTCAGGAAAGCCAACCATCCCAAGGAAATACCAGAAGGTGAGAAAATTGTATGTATGCGAAATGAAAAGCAGCTTCGACCATATGTTGGCGAACCGGCCGGAGTCTCGATTGTGATGGATCAATTGATTGATGTTGGTATCATCAAACTTCACGGTGTTGTTTGCATTATCGGCTTAACTTTCTGATGAGAGGGATTGACGCAAATTCCTTGCTCCGTCGGCTTCAAAGGAATCGTTGATGGAATCAGCAAACTTACTGCTACCAAAAGAGTCATCCTCGGATGAGGTGTTGAATATGTGGCTTGTCGCAGAATCACCTTCTTCTGCAGTTATTCCAGCAGGACTTCCCGACTTGCCTTGATTGGAAGCTTTGGCTAATCCTGGCGTTCCTGGATCCATCTGCGAGCTCTCCTTGCCTGAGTGCCTTTTCATCTTTGCTCCACTGTGTTGACCATGTGCTGTTGTGTCCTTCAGTCTCTCATTCTTTGAATTGTCCTCCCTCGAGAGCTGAGCTTTGGAATTAAGATGCAGACTTTTGGCGTGAAGAGTTGCTGCTCTTTTGAGGAACTGTGCAACATTTGACTACTTTGAAGGCGAGCCTTCATATTCGTCGATGACTTTCAACATATTGCTAGGTCTTCGAGCAAAATATAGCGAAGTCTTCCTTGGCTGCGGAGCAGCGAAATGAGCCGTTGACCCTCCTATATTATCTTGCCCACCAGCGCCACGTCCAGGTGCTGACATGCGTTTATTTAAGTTAATTAGTTTATTCGCTTTGAATTATTAGATAGGGTTGTCATACTTCTCGTGCGTCTCCTCGTCAGCGTTTTCATTATCATCTTCCTAGAGTCTCCCGTGGCTCTTGTTTTGTATTCCATTGGTATCTCTTTGTCGTTCTTCCTTAGCTTCGGGTACTAAGTCTGAAATGTTCCATTCTTCATCTTCAAAAAGGCGTGATTGCTGCACCTCACGCAGACCTTTGATGGTCCGTCGAGCTGTGGCTTCCTTTGATCGCCTTTAGAGCTCGATCCTTCGCTCCTCTTGAGTCTTTTGGTCTGGCCGTTGGTGCTAGGCTCGTGGACTTGGAGCTCGGTTTGGTGAGCGCCTGCTTTATATACTATTACCCCTGGTTTGGTCGCCGGTGCCACCGGGAACTCATTCTGGTATATGTGGCTATGCTCCATGAGCAGTGGTGGGACCACCATCTACTGCATCGGCCTTCTCATCACTCTCCGCAATAGGCGGAGCCAGAAGCTCATTGCCAAAATTGCTTCCCTCCGTGAAGCTCCCAGCACTTTCCAGGCGCCCATGCTGCATGCCAGCACTGCTGAAGTCATGCCTCGAATGGCTTGACTGCGCTGGTTCTCTGGGTACCAACTCAGTGACGCCGACCTCCGGTGTCCGTGCTGCCGGTATTTCAGCTAATATCTACCTCCTTTCTTTCTCATCGCGGCCTGGCCTCTCTAGTTTCTCAGCAGCTTCTCCAGCACCTTGATTATTATCATCCGGCTGGTTTGAAGTCAGAGCCTTTCCAGCCGCACTCAGCGCACCCTTGCGATGTCGCTGCCTACTCGCGTTCCTCGCCTCCGCCGCAGAGCTCACAGGCCTCCCATCAGCTGCTAATTTGAATTATTTGTTGATGTTGTATTGTTTTTTGTCCATTTCAAA
>Ga0138262_1317786_pt1 | contig 11449 bp, 10 predicted proteins | sample RNAB_720151113_FD_105265 | JGI IMG/M metagenome (GOLD analysis project Ga0138262, IMG submission 105265) | Metatranscriptomics of polar marine prokaryotic and eukaryotic communities from Palmer Station, Antarctica after 72hr light incubation -... | ecosystem: Environmental > Aquatic > Marine >...
CCAAATTCCTCTGTCTTTTTGAAAACCAATGTAATTTCCTTCAACTGGAGTATTTCCTCCAATTAGAGTGTTCGCAGAGTTTTCAATAGAAATACCATAGTCATTATTACCTCCATCTGTTAAATCAGGGTGTGCTCCAATAAAGTTAGAGGCAATAGTGTTATTAGGTGAAGATCTAACTGCTAATCCTCCTCCATTTCCAAATGAAGAAGTGAATCCGTTATAACAGATAATATTATTAGTTGTTGTTATATTAGATACACTTGTATGAAGTGTTATTCCATCAAAGGCATTTCCTGCAGGTAATTTGAATGGGTCTGTTCCTATATAATTATTATTAATGGCACCACTTGATGTTTGTTGAAACCTAATTCCTGAAATAAATGCTGGGTTATTTCCTGTTTTTCCATTATTAACAGTGATGTTATTCTCAATAAGTGCATTTGCAGCAGTTCTTACAAAAACACCATTCCATCCATTTCCTGTTTCAGTTCCTATATTATCTCTACCAATAACAGTGTTTATTACTTTTGAATCTGAAGCAGCTGCCCCATCTATCATGACACCATTGCATCCATTTCCATATATATAACAACTATCAACTATTGTACGAGTACCTTGACTGTATATTCCAGCATGTTCAGGAGTTGTTTGTCCTGTTATGTTATTATTGAAAATTAAAGAATTTTTAATAGTAACATCTGATGAGGTATTACTAATGTTTATACCATGGTAATTAGCATCATGGAAATAGCAAGAATCAATTGTAATATTAGAGTTTTTTATAAAAATTCCATTTGCAGCAGTTGGTCCAAAATCTAAACCAATTAGAGTTGTGTTTGGTTGCTCTATTCTAATGATAGAGAAACCGGATCCAGATGCTGCATTATTTTGAATCTTCGGAAGATTAGAACCTATTGGTAATCCTCGAAGTCCATCAATAACAAAACCTCCAAGTCCTTGTACGTTTTGGAAACCTGCTTCTAAGATTATAGTTGGAGAATTACCTAAACTATTATAATCAAATATAATAGTATCTCCCGTTGTTTTTGCATCATTCATAGCTTTTGCAAACGAACCCGCAGTTGTTGGTGTCCATGGGTTATTTCCATTAGCAATTGTTACGATATGCGTTGTAGCATAAGAATTAGAAAAACATAAGATCAAAGAGGCAACTAAAAGATAAAAAAAATGTTTCATGGGTACTAGATTTATGTATATGTTAAGTCTTGCGAAAATACAAAAAACAGTTCTAATTACAGTAAAATTGAACAACTGGTAATAGTGTTGACTATGGTTTGTTTTTTTTATTTAAAAGACTGTTATTCAGTAAGGCACCAGAATTAACCAACTTATGAAGTTGTTCTGATTTCAATGATTTTTCAAGTCCAGGAAGATGATTTGTTGTATGAATATCTGAACCTATGAAGTCAATAAAACTGTTGTCAATCAAGTAATTTGAACCATGTAAAGCACTATCTCCATAATGTCCAACCAATGAAAGTAAATTCAATTGAAATTTAACCCCCATTTCTTTTAGTTGATCATACTTCTCTGGATTTTCTACAAAATAGTGGTATCGTTCTGGATGTGCTAATACGGGAGTATATCCTTTTTCAAACATGTCAGAAAGAACACCATATACCCCATTATGTTCATTAAAATAGGAGAACTCAAAGAGTAAGTAATTTTCTTTTCCAAAGGAGAGAATATCTTTCTTTTTTAATCTAGCCTGTAGTTCCTCATCAAAGTAGTATTCTGCAGAAGCTTCGATGTCAATTGAAATGTTATTTTTAGAGAGTGCTTCGCGAACATCATCTAGTTTGGATAAAATAGTATCCGTCTGATTTTTATAAAAATCATACATCACGTGTGGAGTTGCTAAAACTTGAGAGTATCCTAAATCTTGCAATCCTTTGATTAAATTTAAAGAATCTTCCAACGACTTTGCCCCATCATCTATAGCAGGGAGAAGATGCGCATGCATATCAGCCTTTATTAATCCCATTTCGATAGGAGGAAGATCATTTACTTCTTCTTTTTTTTTAAATATTTTGGAGAAGAGGCTCATGTACTACTAATCTAAATGTGGGTAAAATTCTTTTTTAAACCAATCTAAAGTAATTTCCATACCTTCCTTAATATCAACTTGAGGATCGTATCCGAAATTCTTTTGTGCTTTTGATATATCAGCTAAAGAATCTCTAATATCACCTGTTCTTGGTGGACACATTTCTGGTTCTTTGTCAGATTTCGCGGCGTTTTTAAGTACATCATATAACTCTAATACTGATGTCTTATATCCACAAGCAATATTGTAAACCTCTCCAAAAGCAGCTTCGTTTTCACAAAGCATAGCTTTTACATTGGCCTGAACAGCGTTTTCTACAAAAGTAAAATCTCTTGATTGTTCACCATCTCCAAATATTTTACCTGAGGTATTCTGAAGAAGTGCATTCATATACAACGGAATAACAGCTGCATAAGGTCCATTTGGACTTTGATTAGGTCCGAAAATATTAAAATATCTGAGTCCTATTGTATTGAATCCAAAAGCTTCTTTAAATACTTTTGCGTATAATTCATTTGTCTTTTTACTTACCGCATACGGACTTAAAGGATTACCTGTTTTGTGTTCCTGTTTAGGTAATTCAACATTATCACCATAAACGGAACTACTACTAGCGTATACAAATGCTTTTACACCCGCATCTTTTGCTGCAGTTAACATATTAAGATATCCTGTAGCGTTTGCTTCATGTGTAATTAAAGGTGTTTCTAAAGACCTTGGTACGGACCCGAGTGCTGCTTGGTGAGAGATGTAATCAACTCCTTCAACAATTTTATTACAAGTTGCTACATCTGTTATATCTCCCTCTACAAAAACTAATCTTGAATCGTTTTTATACGCTTCAAGATTTTTAAGATACCCGTTAGATAAATTATCTAATATCACTACTTTTTTAGCGCCGTTATCCATTAGATACTGCGCCAGGTTAGAACCAATAAAACCTGCTCCACCAGTGATTAAAAAAGTAGAAGTAGAAATATCTTTTGTGTGATATTTTCTAGATATTTTCCAATTATCTTTTGTCATATTGTTTTTCGTAATAATTTAAATAATCTCCACTTACAATGTTATTAATCCAGTTTTCATTCTCTAAAAACCAATCAACTGTTTGTTCCATTCCTTGCTCCACGGTATATTTTGGAGTCCATCCTAAAACATTCTGAAGCTTCTCTGCATCAATTGCATATCTCATGTCATGCCCAGCACGATCTTTTACATATGTAATTAATTCTAAGGAGGTTCCTTGCTTTCTGTTTAGTTTTTTATCAACTAATTCAATTAATAGTTTTACCAGTTCGATATTTTGCCTTTCATTATGACCACCTATATTAAAAGTTTCACCAACTGCTCCTTCATGAAAAATTAAATCGATAGCCTCAACATGGTCTTGAACATGTAACCAGTCTCTAATGTTTTCCCCTTTTCCATAAATAGGTAAAGGTTTATTTTTTACAATGTTATTAATAACAAGTGGTATTAATTTTTCAGGAAATTGGTGAGACCCATAATTATTAGAACAATTAGAAATTTTAATCGAAAGATTATAAGTTTCATGATATGCTCTTACAAAGTGATCAGAACTTGCTTTAGATGCAGAATATGGTGAGCGTGGATCGTATGCTGTATCCTCAACAAAAAATCCAGTATCACCTAGACTTCCAAAAACTTCATCCGTTGAAACATGATAGAATATGTTTTCAGTTTTACCTTTCCAATAATCTTTCGCAACATTTAGCAAAACTACAGTTCCAATAACATTTGTTTGCACGAATTCTATTGGGTTTGCAATTGAACGGTCTACATGAGATTCTGCAGCTAAATGAATTACATTATCAATTTTGTAGGTATTAAAAATAGATTCTATAGCTTCTTTATCACAAATATCTGCTTTTACAAAAGTGTAATTCGTAGCAGATTCAATATCTTTTAAATTATCTAGATTTCCTGCGTATGTAAGTTTATCAAGATTGATTATATTATAATTTGGGTACTTATTAATTAGTAATCTAACTAAATGAGAACCAATAAAGCCTGCTCCTCCTGTTACTAATATGTTTTTTTTAGAATCACTCATTTTTATTTTTTTTTTGGAAGTCCCAACTTGATCTTACCATGTCTTCTAATGTTAATTCTGCCTTCCAATTTAATTTTTCAGCTGCTAGTTCTGCACTTGCAAACATGCTATCTATATCACCTGATCTTCTATCCGTAAATTTATACTGGATTTTAACTCCATTTACTTCTTGAAAAGTATTAATCAACTCAAGTACTGAAGTTCCACTTCCTGTTCCTAAATTAAATATAGCAGGGATACTATCCGAGGTAGAGTAATTTAGTGCCTTTAAATGTCCTTTAGCGATGTCAACTACATGTATGTAATCTCTGACGCACGTTCCATCGTTTGTTGGGTAATCTTCACCAAATATACTTAATTCCTTTAATACACCCGCAGCCACTCTTGTTACATATGGCATGAGGTTATTAGGTGTTCCGTTAGGATTATCTCCGATTAAACCTGAAGCATGAGCGCCAATTGGATTAAAATACCTTAATAGGCAATAATTAATCTTAGAATTTGAAGCTATATCCTCTATGATTTTTTCTCCCATTATCTTGGTTGATCCATAAGGAGTGTTCGTTTTTAGAACTGGGTATGATTCGAGAATCGGAGATTTCTTAGGGATACCATATACTGTTGCTGAAGATGAAAATATGAAGTTTGTGATATTTATACTTTCTCCTAAAGCTATTGTATTTAATAGTGAGGTAATATTATTAAAATAATATTTTTCAGGATTAGATACTGATTCACCAACGGCTTTATAAGCCGCAAAATGAATGATAGCAGTAATGGGGTATTTCTTTAATGTTTTAAAAACTTGATTTCTGTCCGACAGATCAATGTTTTCAAACGTAAAAGGCTTATTTGTAATTGTTTCGATACGGGAAAGAACTTCATTAGATGAATTGCATAAATTATCAGCAATGATAACTTCATGTCCACTATTAAGTAGTTCAACTACAGTATGAGAGCCAATATATCCTGCTCCTCCGGTAACGAGAATCATTATTTATAAACTTAAATAAGTAAGGTTTTTTATTTTCCCTCTGTATATTCCTTTTACGTCAACTAAGATTCCATTATCAGTTAATAAATCTGTAAAGTAAGCTTCGTCAAGTTCTAAATATTGAGAGTGGTTTACTGCAACAATTGCTGCGTCGTATTTACCTGTAGCTTTAGGTACCAATTGGAAGCCATATTCGTGATTAATTTCATCACTTGACGCATATGGATCGTGTACTTCTACATTTAATCCAAAGCTTTTTAATTCATCGATTACAGATGCAACTTTTGAGTTTCGGATGTCACTTACATTTTCTTTAAATGTAGCTCCCATCACAAGAACCCTTGATTTAACAATATCCTTTCCTCCAGAAATTAATTTCTTAACGGTTTGACGAGCTAAGTAAGGTCCCATTGAATCATTTAAAGCTCTACCAGAGTTAATAATTTTAGAATGGTATCCTAATTCTCTCGCTTTGTAAGTTAAGTAGTATGGGTCAACTCCAATACAATGACCTCCAACTAAACCTGGGAAGAATTTCAAGAAATTCCATTTTGTACCAGCAGCTTCTAAAACCTCGTAAGTGTTAATTCCAATTTTGCTAAAGATCATTGAAAGTTCATTCATCAATGCAATGTTAACATCACGTTGAGTGTTTTCTATGATTTTTGCAGCTTCAGCAACTTTTATAGATGAAGCACGGTGAACACCTGCTTCAATAATCATTTCGTAAACTTTTGCAATTTGATCAGCTGATTCAACACAACTTCCAGCAGCAACCTTTACTATTTTTGTTAAAGTATGTTCTTTGTCTCCCGGGTTAATTCTTTCTGGTGAATATCCAACTTTAAAGTCTACGTTAAATTTTAATCCAGATTCTTGCTCTAAAACAGGAACACAGTCTTCTTCCGTACAACCAGGGTAAACAGTTGATTCAAAAACAACATAATCACCTTTCTTTAAAACTTTACCAACTGTTCCTGATGCGCCTAATAATGGCTTTAAATCAGGTAAATTATGCTCATCAATTGGAGTAGGAACAGCAACAATATAAAATGTAGCTTCTTTTAAGTCTTCTATGTTTGCAGTAAACTTAATATCGGCATCTTCAAATTCACTAGCTTCAAGCTCCTTGCTAGGATCAACCTTATTGTTCATCATATCAACCCGTTCTTGGTTGATATCAAATCCAATAACAGATATTTTTTTTGCGAATTCTAATGCTATAGGTAATCCCACATATCCTAATCCTATTACTGCTAGTTTTTGTTCTTTACTTGCTATTTTATCGGCTATCATTGTGCTATTTTTTATTATAAATTCTTTCTATTATCTCTACAACCTTTAATCCTTCGAGCGCATTTGTTGTTGCTGTTTTTGTTCCGTTTAGCGTATCTATCACATTTTCAATTACATAATGATGATTTGCTGCAGATCCTTTATAATCACCGTAATCGTTTGGTTGATTAACGGGGGCTAAATTAGGCATTTTATAGTTTTCTACATTACAATTTTCAACTTTATCCATATATTGCCCCCCAATTTTTAATGAACCCTTTTCTCCAATCACGGTTATGCTGCTTTCTAAATTATTATTCCAGACTGCTGTTGAATAGTTTAAAACGCCCATTCCTCCATTAATAAAATCGAATGAAACAACACCAGAATCTTCAAAATCCGTAGAATGTTTGTGCGTGAAGTCCTTAAAACGCCCTTCTATATTTGTAATATCACCAAATACCCAATACATTATATCAATAAAATGACTGAATTGTGTGAATAATGTTCCTCCGTCTAATTCTTTAGTCCCTTTCCATTTTGATTTACTATAGTATCTATCATCACGATTCCAATAACAATTAATTTGAACCATGTGAATATTACCTAAAGCACCAGAAGAAATAATTTCTTTTAGCCATACCGAAGGTGGTGAATATCTATTTTGCATCACACAAAAAACTTGACGAGATACAGTTAGTGCTTTAAAAATAATCTCTTCACATTCTGTTTTGTTTAAACCCATTGGTTTTTCACATACTACATGAATCTTGTGATCAAGAAGTAATTTAGACTGAACTGCATGAAGTCCATTAGGTGTGCATATACATGCAACATCAATATCTTTTTCAGCAGCAAGTAAATCTTGAATAGTATTATAGAAGTTTACATTGTGCTTTGGCTCGATATTTAAACCTTCTTTATTTTCAATGTCACAAATAGCAACCAATTCAGCACCAGTGTTTTGATGAATCATTTCCATATGGCGTTTACCAATATGTCCACATCCAACTACCGCAAATTTAATTGTTTTACTCATGCTATTTCTTTTACTAAATTATTAATCAATTGGTATTTTTGATTGCTCTCAGGGCATACTGCAACTCCATTGTCGTTGAAGTGTAAACGATGCCCATATTCACTTACCCAACCAATTTGTTTTGCTGGATTCCCAACAAGTAAAGCATAAGGGAGGACTTCTTTTGTAACAACAGATCCAGCGCCGATTAAAGCATATTCACCTATTGTGTTTCCGCAAACAATAGTTGCGTTAGCGCCTATACTAGCTCCTTTCTTAACTAAAGTTTCAACATAATTATCTTTTCTGATAATTGCAGATCTTGGATTCAAAATGTTAGTAAAAACCATGGAAGGACCTAGGAAAACATCATCTTCACAAGTGACTCCTGAGTATATTGATACGTTATTTTGAACTTTAACATTCGACCCTAATACAACTCGAGGAGAAACAACAACGTTTTGACCAATATTACAATTGTTTCCCAAAACGGTATTTCCCATAATATGAGAAAAATGCCAAATTTTTGAACCAGTACCAATCTTGGAGCCTTCGTCTATAATAGCGGTATCGTGAGCGTAATAGGACATTATTTAATAATATATTTATCGAAATTGTTATGTTCCTTTTTATTTAATTCTTCTGTTGAAAATCTCTTGAAATATTTATAAGTTATTTCTAAGCCTTCTTTTCTATTTACTTTCGGTTCCCAGTTTAAAATTTTTCGTGCTTTTGAAATATCAGGTTGCCTTTGTTTAGGGTCATTGGCTGGTAGATCTTTATAAATAACTTTTTGATTAGTTCCAGTCAATTTTATAATTTCTTCTGCAAAATCACTAATTGTAATTTCCGATGGGTTTCCTATGTTTACTGGGTCAGAATAATCGCTCATCAGTAATTTGTGAATACCTTCAATTAAGTCATCAACATAACAAAATGATCGTGTTTGAGAACCATCTCCAAAAATTGTTAAATCTTCACCCCTTAAGGCTTGACCGATAAATGCTGGTAGAACTCTACCATCATTTAATCTCATTTTAGGTCCATATGTATTGAATATTCGTACTATTCTTGTTTCAACTCCATGAAATGTATTGTAAGCCATAGTCACTGCTTCCATATATCTTTTCGCTTCGTCGTAAACTCCACGAGGTCCAACAGGGTTTACATTTCCATTATACTCTTCAACTTGAGGATGTACTTCTGGATCCCCATATACTTCCGAAGTTGAAGCAACGAGTATTCGTGCTTTTTTTTCTTTTGCGAGCCCTAATAAATTATGAGCTCCATAAGAACTAACTTTTAAAGTTTGAATTGGAATTTTTAAATAGTCAATAGGACTTGCAGGAGAAGCGAAATGTAATATGTAATCTAATTTTCCTGCAACGTGTACAAACTTTGATACATCATGATTGTGAAATTCAAAATTCTTGTTAGGGAAAAATTCTTCTATGTTCTTAAGACTTCCAGTTATTAAATTATCCATAGCGATCACATGATGACCAATGTCTAAGAATTTTTTAACTAAATGAGATCCTAAAAAACCTGCAGCACCTGTAATTAATGTTCTTTTCATTCTGATTTATTACTTAACGACCGATACTATAATATTTAAATCCTAACTTTTCAACTTTTTTTGAGTCATATAAGTTACGTCCATCAAAAATAACTTTTTTATTTAATGATTTTGATATTGCAGCGAAATCTGGATTTTGAAAAACACCCCATTCCGTAGCGATCACTAAAGCATCAGCTTTATCTAAAATATCATAGGCATTTTCTCCGAAGGAAATTCTATTCTTATATATCTTTCTAATGTTATCCATAGCTTCTGGGTCAAATGCATGAATTTCTACACCTTCAGCAAGAAGTTTGTCTATTATATACATTGCAGGAGCCTCTCTAACATCATCAGTGTCTGGTTTAAAAGCCAAACCCCAGACAGCAATTTTTTTTCCTTTTAAATCACCTTTAAAATGTCCTTTTATTTTTGGGAAAAGAATTGTTTTTTGTATTGAATTTACTTCCTCAACAGCTTTTAAAATTTTAAAATCATAATTAACGCCCTCGGACGATTTGATTAACGCCTGCACATCTTTAGGGAAGCAACTTCCTCCGTATCCAATGCCAGGAAACAAAAACCTTTTACCGATTCGTTCGTCAGAACCAATTCCAATTCTAACTTGGTCAACATTAGCGCCAACAAGTTCACAGATATTAGCAATTTCATTCATAAATGAAATTTTGGTTGCTAAAAAAGAATTTGCTGCATACTTAGTTAGTTCTGCAGATTTTTCATCCATAAAATAAACAGGATTTCCTTCTCTAACGAATGGCTCGTATAATTCACCCATTATATCTTTTGCTCTTGCAGAAGAAGTTCCAATTACAACCCGATCTGGATTTAAAAAGTCATCAACTGCAAAACCTTCTCTTAAGAATTCAGGGTTAGAAACTACATCAAATTCTACTGTCGCATTTTGAGCAATTGCACTTGTTACTTTTTCAGCAGTTCCAACCGGAACAGTGCTTTTGTCAACAATAACTTTATATGCAGTCATTATCGATCCAAGTTCATGAGCAACACCTAATACGTACGATAGGTCAGCGCTTCCATCTTCTCCAGGTGGAGTAGGTAATGCAAGAAAAATTATATCAGATTTATCAACTGCTTCTTTTAAAGAGGTTGTAAAGGTTAATCTTTTTTGTCGTACGTTTCTTTCAAATAAAACATCAAGTTGTGGTTCAAAAATAGGAACACTTCCATTTCTTAAACTATCAACCTTACTTTCATTTATATCAACACAAATTACTTGGTTACCTGTTTCTGCAAAGCAAGTACCACTTACTAAACCTACATAACCAGTACCTATTACAGCAATATTCATTTAAATTCTTTTAGAGATTCTACAATGAAATTTATTGTTTCTTCGTTTAACTCCGTGTGTATAGGTAAAGATAAAACATTAGATTGGAATTCATCTGAAACTGGAAAGTTTGTGTTCCTATTAAAGCTTTTAAATGCTGTCTGTTGATGGAGAGGGATTGGATAATAAACCATGCTTGATATTCCTTTTTTAGATAAAAAGTCTTTTACTTCATCTCGTCTTCCATTTGTTATTTGCAATGTATATTGGTGGAAAACATGAGTTGAGTAATTCATGATTAACGGTGTTTTGATCCAATTAATATTTTTTAAACCTTCATTATATTGTTGGGCTGCGTTTAACCGAGCTGCGCAATATGAATTTAGAAGTGGTAATTTAATTTTTAAAACAGCTGCTTGAATACTATCTAATCGGGAATTTACGCCTACGATTTCATGGTGATATTTAACTTTACTCCCATGGTTCACAATCATGCTCATCCTTTGAGCTAGCTTATCGTTGTTGGTGAAAATTGCACCACCATCACCATAACAACCTAAGTTTTTGGACGGAAAAAATGATGTTGTTCCAATATCTCCCAGTGTCCCAGCAGAAATTTCGGTTCCATCCTTATATTTATACTTTGCTCCAATTGCTTGTGCAGTATCTTCCACAACATAAATGTTATGCAATTTTGCCAATGCAAGTATTTCTTCCATTGGCGCACATTGGCCATATAAATGTACAGGTAGAATAACTTTAGTTTTTGAAGTAATATTTTTTTTTAATATCTTCTACCGAAATATTATAATTGTCTTTGTCAACATCAACAAAAACGGGGGTTAAGCCTAGTAATGCAATTACTTCAGCAGTTGCTATAAATGTAAAAGTTGATGTGATCACTTCATCGCCTGGCTTTAAATTCAAAGCCATTAACGCAATTTGTAAAGCATCTGTACCATTACCACATGGAATTACATGTTTTACACTTAAATATTTTTCTAAATCAGCTTTGAACTCTTTTACTGATGGTCCATTTATAAAAGAAGAATTTGTAATGACTTCTTTTATGGCTTGGTCAATTTCATTTGCTATTTTATTGTACTGACTTTTTAAGTCAACCATTTGAATGTTCTGCATAATATAAGCG
>Ga0138262_1133480_pt1 | contig 11434 bp, 8 predicted proteins | sample RNAB_720151113_FD_105265 | JGI IMG/M metagenome (GOLD analysis project Ga0138262, IMG submission 105265) | Metatranscriptomics of polar marine prokaryotic and eukaryotic communities from Palmer Station, Antarctica after 72hr light incubation -... | ecosystem: Environmental > Aquatic > Marine >...
ATGATTTTAACTAAACCTAGTATCTATCTTTTTTAAATTAGTGTCACAAAACGATTAAACTATAGACAATAGTTAAAACATATTAATAATTAGTTATTGTATACTAATAACAAGTTATTGTATAATACGGTATGTCATAAAATTATTTCTTTGGTTTATACCTACAAATCTATGACCTTAACACAGATGAAAAAATATTTTTGGATTGCCGTCCTGCTCATTCAACTACCACTTTTGGTTGACGCACAAGAAACTTGTGTTACTACTTCAAGAAAACCTTATGAATGGCCAAGTAATAACACTTGGTTTGTTGGACAGTTTTCTGGTTCTCTAACCGGTGGAGCTCAAATTATCACTTTTAATGGAGGCTTTAGTAAAACACCTGCAACTCAACCAATAGCTGTTTATGAAGGAGTAACCGCTATTAGTGATGATAATGGAGACATGGTTTTAATTTCCAATGGAAAGTATGCTTGGGATGCTTCTGGAGCTATCACTTCTACTGATATAAAAGAAGGTGATGAAGCTGGTGGTCAAGACCCTACGACTTCTGGTGCAAAACAAATTGGAAGTGCGTCGCAAGGAATAATATCTGTTAGACATCCTCTAACGCCTAATAAATACTACATAGTAACTGTTGGTGATGTTATAGGTGGAGCTAGTCCAGGTATGACTTACAATATGTTTGATGAGAATGGAGTAGAAACTCAAGGAAATACTCCCCTAGGTGTAGATGCTTGTGAAGGAATAGCAGCAACACTTCATGAAAATGGAGTTGATGTTTGGGTTACTGTTTTGGAATATGGAGCTCCAAATTTATATTCGTATTTATTGACTTGTGATGGTTTTGTTGATCCTCCAGTTATAAGTACAAATGGTGATATAAGAACTGGTGATGCAGGAAGAGGTGGACTTGCTTTTTCTCACGATGGAACTCAGTTTGTTGCGTCCTTTCCTACCGGTTGGCCGAATGCTGCTAAACAGGTAGCTTTATATAATTTCGATAAAAAAACAGGGGAATTTAAAGCTAGACAAAACATAGGACCTACTAATTTTGTTTTAGGTCCATATGATGTTATTTTCTCAAAAGATAACTCTGAAATAATTGTCGCAAAAGGAAACGGAGGTACTGTGAATTCTATCAACATAGCGACAAAAGCACTTACTCAAAATTTAGGAGCAATTGGAGGTGGTAGTCATACTGTTGAAATTGGAGGTGATGGGAATTACTATTTCAACGGAGGAGATGGATTATGGCAATGGTCTGGAAGTGGAAATGCAACAAAAGTGGATGATGCAACTGGATGGGGTTTACCTACTATTTATATTCCACCTGCTGAAGAACCAGACATTCAAGAACCTGGTGTTTTTTGCGACACGTCTTCTGCAATTGATTTACATACAAACTGGCTCTGTTCAGGAATAAGTGCTGAAGATACTTTGTACCAAAGACACGAATATACAGGTATTGGAATAACAGACAGTAAAATTGGAACTTTCAGTCCAATAGCTGCTGGTGTTGGATCACATGAAATCATATTTACTTATTGCGATGTGAATGACACCATTTTGATTGAGGTTACAGAATGTGCGACTTGTATTGATACACTTCAAAACATTAGACCTGAAATTTGTGCTGGACAAACTGTTAATCTTACTGCATTGGTGGATACTAGTAATGGACCAGGAATATGGTCTATAGCATCTTACCCGAATTCATTATCCGTAAACCCTACAATTGATGATAGCGCTGCAGATACTTTGTTTGATGCAACTGATATGAATAGTAAACCTGGAATTTACAAGCTAATGTTTACAGTAACAAAATCCAGTAAAACTTGTCGTGATTCTTTAAATATACGTGTAAATTCAAGTCCAATCATAGCAGTAAACGATAGTGTTATTTGTGCAGGTGGCCCTCAAGCTGAGTTTACTGCCAACGCTGATTCTTCTGTTTTCTCCTATGCATGGAGTGACAATGGAACTGCCGCATTACAAACTACAAGTGGCAATACAGCTGGTGATTATACTGTAACAGTTACAGATAATAACGGATGCGTAGGAACTGCGACAGGAGTTCTTACAATTAATGCACTACCTGTAGTTTCCGTAAACGATAGTACAATATGTTTCGGGAATCCAGATGCTTTATTTACTGCTATTTCAGATTCTGCCGTTCAATCTTATGCATGGAGCGACAATGGAACTGACGCATTACAAACTACAAGTGGATCGATCGCTGGAATTTACACAGTTGACATCATTGATGAAAATGGTTGTGCAGGAAATGCATCGGGTGAGTTAGTTGTGAATGTCTTACCAGTAGTTTCCGTAAATGACGATACAATTTGTCTTGGAGGAAGCCCTGGTATATTTACGGTAACTTCAGATACTACAATTCAGGATTATTTATGGAGTGATAACGGAAATGGAACAAATAATTCCTATTCAGATGTTACGCCTGGAAAATACAGCGTGTTTGTTGTTGATAAAAATGGTTGTGAAGGAACTGCTTTTGGAACTTTAAAAGTAAATACACCACCAGTAATATCAGTTAATGATAGTACAATTTGTGACGGAGATCCTAATGCGCTTTTCACTGCTGTTTCAGATTCGGCCGTTCAATTTTATGCATGGAGTCAAAATGGTTCCGGAGTAGCGCAAACTGCTTCAGGTTCTCAAGCTGGAGATTATATTGTAATCGTAACAGATGTTAACGGTTGTGAAGGTACAGCGACTGGAACGCTTACAGTTAATGCACTACCAATAGTAAGTGTAAATGATAGTTCTATGTGTGAAAGCGTAGGTGATGTAGTATTTACTGCAACAGTAGATTCTGTTGTTGATTCGTACAGCTGGTCAGGAAATGGGTCAGGAAATCTGCAAACAACAAATGGCTCAACTGCCGGAGATTATATTGTAACCATTGAAGATGAAAACGGATGTATAGGAACTGGAACTGGAGTTTTAAAGATTAATAAATTACCCGTAGTTTCTGTAAACGATAATGAAATTTGTGATGGTGGAAATCCTGCAGTATTTTCTGTAACAAGTGATAGTTTAGTTGATACGTATGCATGGAGCGATCAAGGAAGTGGTGCAACCCCAACAAATTCAGGAACTACAGCTGGAGATTATACTGTACAAATAATCGATGTGAATGGATGTGAAGGAAGTGCAAAAGGAGTGCTTACGGTACATGATTTACCCGTTGCAATTTTAAACGGAGGTAATGTTTGTCCAAATACACCATTTACGTTAGATCCTCAAGTTACTACACTAAATACACCTGTAACTTACTTGTGGGATAGCGGAGAACAAACTGCTACAGTACAAAAAGGTCAAGGAACTTATTCGGTAACAATGACTGATGCCAAACAATGTGTAACTACTGCAAGTGCAACCGTAGTGGAAGATCCTAATTTAACTGTTGTAATTCCTGGCCCTGTTGATTTGTGTGCTGGTGAGAGTGCAAACTTAATCAGTAATTTTAAAACAGCAGACGGTTACATTTTCAATTGGACTACTCAAGGTGGTTCTGTTGGGACAACTGAAAATATAAGTGTAAATACAACTGGAATTTTTCAAGTAGATGTAAATAAAGGAAATTGTACTGGAACTGCTACAGTTGATGTTACAGTGCACGATTTACCAATAGTAACCGTAAATGATGCTAGTATCTGTAGTGGAGATGCTGATGCTACTTTTACAGCTACCTCAACTACTGCTATCGAATATTTATGGAGTGAAGAAGGAACAGGCGAAAATCCAACTACAACAGGAAGTACTGCTGGTAATTACACCGTACTTGTAAAGGATAATAACGATTGTGAAGCAAATGCTACAGGAGTTTTAACAGTAAATGATTTACCAACTGTTACTGTAAATAGTGAAACTATTTGTGCTGATGCTCCTAATGCTACTTTTACAGCTACCTCCCCTACCGCGACAAGTTATATTTGGGATGCAAATGGAACGGGAACTCAAAATACAACTTCGGGAAATACAGAAGGGGACTATACTGTTGAGGTAACAGATAATAATTCATGTAAAATGACTGGGACAGGTTCACTTACTGTAAAAGCTTTACCAGTTGTAAGTGTAAACAGTGAAACCATCTGTGAAGGTGATAACGCAGCCACATTTACAGTTACTTCAGATACTACGATTACGTCTTATTCATGGAGTGATCAAGGAAGTGGTGCAAGCCCAACAAACTCAGGAACAACTGCGGGAAACTACATTGTTGAAATAGTAGATAATAATGGATGTTTAGGAACAGCAACTGGAATTTTAACAGTTGAAGCGCTACCTATTGTTGGGAATGATCCAGCTTCTATCTGTGAAGGTGATGCCGCAACAATTGGTGAAAACGTTGCAGGAGGAACCTACAGTTATGCATGGTCAGGAATAAATGAAACGACTGCTACAATACAGGTAAACAATGGAGGTAATTATACAAGGACGGTTACAAGTACCGCTAATTGTGTAAATACATCTTCTTATGTTGTTACTGAAAATTTAAAACCTACAATTCAAATTAACGATGATGAACAATGTGACGGAGCGCTGATGACTTTGTTTGATCAAGCACAAAACACTGGATACACTTATTCTTGGATGCCTGGTAATCATACAACTAATAGTATAAATCCAACTCAAAACGAAACTTATACAATTACAAAAACTAATAGCAATACAGGGTGTATTCAAACCGACGAGGCTACGGCGACTTTCATACCAATTCCAAATGTAAATATCGAACCAGATACAGTACCTATTTGCCAAGGACAAACAGCTGAGCTGCTTGCTAAGCATGATGCAACATCAATACTATGGACGACAGGTTCAATAACTGATGAAGCAACTGCAAATCAAGAAGGTTATGTATATGTAAGAGTTTCAAATGGAGAATGTCCTGCTAGAGATTCAGTTTACGTGAAAGTTACACAGTATCCGGTAAGTGAACTTGACAAGACCATTGAAGAAACTCCAATATGTTTTGAAGAGTTAGAGTCAATAATACAATTAACGGCAAACAGTAGTAGAGATTATAGTTACATTTGGGGTACTGGCGAAATAACTCCTTCTATTGATGCTCTAACTGAAGGGACTTATGTCGTAACTATTTCTGATAATAATTGCTCTATTAGTGACCATGTTACTATAAACGATTTTTGTCCATGGACTTTGTATGTTCCAAATTCATTCAGTCCAAACAACGATGGGACAAACGATTATTTCTACGCAAATGGATACAACATCCAAGATTTCAAGATGCTAGTCTATGATAGATGGGGAATGAAAATATTCGAATCTGATGACTTGAATACCCCTTGGGATGGGACATACTTAGGTAACAGTGTGCAAATAGATGTGTATGTTTATAAGATTTATTATTCAGTAGAAAATATTGATGGTAATATGGAAAAGGAAACTAAAGTTGGGACAGTAACAATTCTAAAATAGCACAACTGAATTATCGATTTTAAGACTCCAGCTAAAATTAGCTGCCAATTTATAATTAGTCGTTAGAGCCTACACACAAAGGATTAACGGTGTGAAAACAGAACCCTAATTAGTTTATTTTGAAAGAGAATTAATAATCTTTTTTGTTTAATAATTTGTATTTTTGATGAAACAACTATATTTGTGTAAAAATAAATATTTTGTATTCAATCCAAGATTTAGAAAACCTTAGCGGTATAAAAGCTCATACAATTAGAATATGGGAAAAACGATACCAATTATTAAATCCTTCAAGGACTGATACTAATATTCGTATTTATGGAGATGAAGATTTAAAGAAGCTCCTAAATGTGTCAACACTCCTTGCTAAAGGAGGGAAAATATCTAAGATCAGTAAATTAGAGGTTATTGAAATTGCCAACCAAGTTGAGTTGCTTAGCTCCCCTACTTCTTCTGATAATAACATTGAACTCTTTATTAATAATTTAATTTCTTCAGGACTTGTCTTTGATGTAGCAAAATTTGAATCAACATTCTCATCAGCAATTATTAGGTTAGGTTTAAAAGAGATGTACTTTCAAGTACTCCTTCCAACCTTAATGAAAATAGGGTTGTTGTGGGGTAAAAGTGAAATCATACCAGCTCAAGAGCATCTAATTTCAAACCTCATTAAACAAAAGCTATTTGCTAGTATTGATGGGTTACCTACTGAATCCAAGCCTAAGAAAAAGCATTTGTTATTCCTTCCACCCGGAGAAGATCATGAGATTGGATTACTATTAACTTATTACTTATTGAAACAAGCTGGACACCAAATTTACTATTTGGGTTCTAATGTTCCTTTAGGAAATATTGAAATGTCAATACAATTAAGTAATCCCGATTCTTTGATGTTTTTTGCGGTGAGATCTTGGACATTAGAAAAGCTTCAAGCTGTTGTAGATGAAATCAGTAAAATATATAAAGGTGTTATATATGTGTTCGGATCTCATGCAGTTATCAAGGATGTAAAAGGTGATAATCTAAATAAAATAAGTTCTCTAGAGGATTTTAAAAAAACTACATTTGTTTAACTAAACTTGATAATCGTTAAACAAAAAGCTATCTTTACTATAACATGTAACGATTATGTCAAAAAAAATTGCAATTATAGGTTCTGGTTTTGCGGGGTTAAGCGCAGCAACGTTTTTAGCTAAGGCTGGAAAGGACGTTACTTTATATGAAAAAAATGAGGAGGTAGGCGGAAGAGCTAGACAGTTTTCGTTGGATGGATTCATTTTTGACATGGGACCTAGCTGGTACTGGATGCCAGATGTTTTCGACAGGTATTTTAAAAAGTTTGGGTATGAGGTAAAAGACTTGTACACTTTAACAAAGTTATCACCTTCTTTTAGAATCTACTTTGGCACCAATGATATAATGGATGTACCTGCTGAATCAGCTGATTTATTTCAGCTTTTTGAAGATATTGAAAAAGGTTCGGGGGAAAAGCTTCAACAATTTTTAAAAGAAGCAGAATACAAGTACAATGTTGGTGTTAACGATTTAATTTATAAACCTGGATTATCAGTTTTCGAATTCGCCAACAGTGCAATTATAAAAGGAGTTCTTAAACTGCAAGTTTTCTCGTCCTTTAAGAAACATGTTCGAAAGTTTTTTAAGCATCCTAAGTTGATCGCTTTAATGGAGTTTCCAATTTTGTTTTTAGGTGCAATGCCTAAGAACACACCTGCTCTGTATAGTTTAATGAATTATGCTGGTTTGCAACTGGGAACATGGTATCCCGATGGAGGATTTGGGAGTGTAATTAATGCTATGGAAAAGGTAGCGCTTGAAAATGGTGTTAAAATAAAAAAAGGAATTGCTGTTAAACACATGCCTGTTGCGAATAAAAAAATTAAAAGTCTTGTATTCGAGCAAGGGAGTGTGCATGTTGATGTTGTTGTTGCAACTGCTGATTATCACCACATCGAACAAGAAGTTTTAGAAGAGAAATATAGAACCTACTCCAAAGCATATTGGAACAAAAGGGTTATGGCGCCATCGTCTTTGATTTTCTATCTAGGCGTTAATAAAAAATTAAAGACGCTGGAACACCATAATTTGTTTTTTCATAGTGATTTTCAGCAACATGCAGAAGAAATTTATGAAGATCCAAAATGGCCAACAGATCCTTTGTTGTATGTTTGCTGTCCTTCAAAAACAGACGAATCTGTTGCTCCTGAAAATCAAGAAAACTTATTTGTTTTAGTACCTATTGCTGCAGGTATAAAAGATTCAGAGGAATTGAGAGCAACATACTATCAAAAAATAATGAAAAAATTGGAAGCGATAACTGGTGAATCCATTCTGGATCATGTTACTGTAAAAAGAAGTTATTGTCGTAAAGATTTCGAAGAAGACTATAATTCATACAAGGGTAACGCATACGGACTTGCAAATACACTAACACAAACTGCGATTCTAAAACCCAAAATGAAGAGTAATAAAATATCTAATCTATATTATGCTGGTCACTTAACGGTTCCTGGCCCTGGAGTACCGCCAAGTATTATATCAGGTGAAATAGCAGCAAACGAACTTTTAAAGAACTTATAATGAAGCAATTATTTGATGATATTTCCCAGAAGACCAGTAAAATGGTTACCAATGAATATAGCACTAGTTTCTCATTAGGTATATTGTTTTTGAGTAAAGAAATAAGGAATGATATCTATGCTATTTATGGATTTGTTCGATTTGCTGATGAAATTGTGGATTCTTTTAGCGGCTATGATCAAAAGTATCTATTAGCTCAATTTGAATTCGATTTATACAATTCTATCGAAAATAAAATAAGTTTAAATCCAATTTTGAATTCATTTCAGAAAGTAATACACCAATATAATATAGATGTGAAGCTAGTTGATACTTTTATGAAGAGTATGGCAATGGACTTAAACAAAGTGAAATATAATAAAGATGATTATGAAGACTACATTTTAGGTTCGGCTGAAGTGGTTGGTTTAATGTGCCTAAAAGTATTTACGGAAGGGAATGGAAATAATTACGATATGTTAAAGCCTTATGCAATGCGCTTAGGAGCTGCTTTTCAAAAAGTGAATTTCCTACGAGACTTAAAAGATGATTATGAAGATTTAGGGCGATCATACTTTCCAACGATTGATTTAGAAAATTTCACGAAACATGATAAAACTAGAATTGAAGACGAAATTGCTGAAGACTTTAGAGTTGCGTTAGAAGGAATTAAAATGCTTCCCAAAAATTCTCGTCAAGGTGTTTATTTAGCCTATTTCTATTATCAGAAGCTGTTTATGAAAATAAAAAGAACGCCGGCTCATAAAGTTTTACAAAAAAGAATTAGAATTCCTAACTCTAAAAAGCTTATTTTAATGTTTCAATCTGTACTCCGCCACCAAACTAATCTCCTATGAAACAAGTAGGACTAATTATACTGCTTTCAATTCTATACTCATTTAGAGCATCAACAGAAGAATTAGCATTAAGGGACTTATTTTATAGAGCTTCTGAAGATGAAATTGCTTCTGAAGAGTTGTTTGACAAAATGAGATCAGTTGATTATAATGCATCGGCGCTAAAAATTGGATTTAAAGGTTTAAGCTATTTGATTGAAGCCAAACATTCCTACAATCCATACACGAAACTGAGCTTCTTTAATAAAGGAACAGACTTAATTGAAGTGGCTATTACTAAATCTCCTTACGATATTGAATTGAGATTTTTTAGATATATCATACAAGGAAATACACCTTCCTTCTTGGGATATAAAGCAAACATGAAAGAAGATAGAGTATTAATAAATGAGCAATTATCCACTACTGATGATCCTGATTTACAAAAAAGAATTAAGCAGTATTTTCTAGATGAAAAAAATAACACATGGAAGAAAGAGTAATATTAGTAGATGAGTTTGACAATCCTATTGGAACAGAAGAGAAACTAAAAGCACACGAAGATGGAGCTTTACATAGAGCATTTTCAGTTTTTATTTTTGATGCTTCTGGAAAAATGCTATTGCAAAAAAGAGCTTCTGAAAAATATCATTCTGGAGGATTATGGACCAATACGTGTTGCAGTCATCCTAAGCCGGAAGAGTTAACTTTAGATGCCGCTAATAGAAGATTGATGGAGGAAATGGGTATGAAAAGCGAATTACATTATTGTTTTTCGTTTCAATACAAAGCTGAATTAGATAGTGGTTTGATCGAGAACGAATTTGATCATGTATTTATCGGAGTAACAAATGATTTGCCTATCATGAATCCCGAAGAAGCTGAAGATTTTAAATACATGGAAACTGAACAAGTAATTCGTTTAATGAAAGAACATCCAACGGAGTATACTGAGTGGTTTAAAATATGTATTCATGAATTAAATAATTATATTGTAAACGGAAAAATCGCTTAAAGAAGATGTTGACAAATTTTATTATCACAGTTGCAGTATTTAGCTTCATGGAGGGTGTTGCTTGGTTTACACATAAGTTTGTTATGCATGGTTTTTTGTGGGTTTTACACGACGATCACCATAAAAAAGAGCACAGTAATTTTTTAGAAAGAAACGATTTTTTCTTTCTAATCTTTGCAATACCTGGAATTATATTACTTTACTTGGGGCTAGATAATAATTTTAATTTCTTGTTTTTTATAGGCCTAGGAATCACGCTTTACGGAATGGCTTATTTCTTCATTCATGACCTCTTTATTCATCAGCGATTAAAAGTACTTCGGAATACCAAAAACAAGTATTTTTTAAATCTTCGTCGAGCCCATAAAAAGCACCACAAACATACAGGTCGTCTAAATGGTGAATATTTCGGAATGTTATATATTCCTAGAAAGTTTAACCAAAAGTCATAGTTTCTATGAAATGGACTTATCTACTTATTAATATCGGATCAATACTGATACCTTTTATCTTTTCATTTCATCCGAAATTAAAATTTTCTACACATTGGAGAAGTGCTTGGTTAGCAATTATAATTTCGTTGATTCCTTTTGTAATTTGGGATGCCTATTTCACATCAATAGGGGTTTGGAGCTTTAACCATACTTATACTTTAGGTTAGATGTTTTAGGTTTACCAGTTGAAGAATGGTTGTTTTTCGTATGTATTCCATATGCTAGTTTATACACCTATCATTGCTTTAAGAAACTATTTCATTTTAATGCAGATAAAAAAATTGAGCGAATCTCAGTGTTTCTCGTTCTAGGAATATCCTTATTTGCAATCATTCAATTTTCGGATAAAATGTATACGTTTAGTACGGCAGTTTTATTAAGTATATTAATAGTGTATTTACTATTAATAAAAGTCACTTGGCTGAAACCATTCTTCGTTACCTTTACCGTTATTTTACTGCCATTTTTTATAGTGAATGGATTATTGACCGGTTGGTTACTTGATGCTCCTGTAGTACTTTACAATGATGCTGAAAACGTAGGGTTTCGATTAAACACAATTCCTGTGGAAGACGTATTTTATGGTTGTCTTTTATTATTATTGAATACAGCTATTTACGAGTTTCTATTAAATAGAAAATCAATCAATAACACATAGCGAATATCGATAATATGCTAATGCTTCATTCTTTAATTGAATACTGTTAATTAACCCTTCAGTTGAATTAATAAATGCTTTTTCTCTCGAATTAACCAAGAAAAAAGAACTCTCTCCTGCTGAAAACAATTGAACTTCACCTTTTGCTAATTGCTCGTAATTAGATTTTAACTGCGCGTACATAAGTTGTTGGGTTGAATAATTCTCCCAAGTTTGTAAAGCATTTAAAGACGATTGTTTAATCTTTTGTTTTTCCATCGTTAAATCAATAATCTGTTGCTCTTGCTCAATTTTTTCCATTCGATATTGCCCACGTGCTTTTCTAGTAAAGATTGGATATGAAAACTCAAAGCCAATTTGATAGTTCGCTTTTTCAAAATTACTC
>Ga0138262_1250105_pt1 | contig 11409 bp, 18 predicted proteins | sample RNAB_720151113_FD_105265 | JGI IMG/M metagenome (GOLD analysis project Ga0138262, IMG submission 105265) | Metatranscriptomics of polar marine prokaryotic and eukaryotic communities from Palmer Station, Antarctica after 72hr light incubation -... | ecosystem: Environmental > Aquatic > Marine >...
GGTTCACGTTGTGGTGCTTAACGTGAACAATGCAGAGGTCAAGGATTAGTATCCAAGCGATTTTAGAATCTAACAGAGCTTCATGGCAGCCATATACCAGGCCTACAAGCAAGCAACGGCGACGGTTGGTGCCAACGTCACGCTCTTTCTTGAGACTGGAGATCATTATGTTACGAAAACATATATGGATTCGTATATCACTCAAAAAGAGGAGGACGTAGGCGTCGACTGGACCAACCCTGAGTTCCATCTAACCATCAAGCCTCTCGATTGTACAGATGTGAGCCAGCTCAGCATCGCTTACAGGTCGACGGCCTGTCGAACTAGCAGCACACCCAAGTATTCTGTGAGGCTCTTCAACAAAGTTGGAGCTCACTTCCACATCCAGGTACCACAGCGTCTCCAATGGGAAGGAATCTATCTGGATTCATTGGACTCTTTGGTCAAGTACTACTCACCCACCACCAATAACTTAGGCCAAGACTGCCAGTGGACCAGTGATAGACAGTATAGCTGCCCAAGCGTCAATAATAATGAATTGATGATTGACATTGATACGAATCCCATTTGTGCTTATAGGTCATATGATTCAATATTCCAGATGAAGACCATAGACAGGAATGTCACTACTCACGGCCACATCCATCAGCTAGAGATCAAGGATAGCGCTTTTGCCAACATCTTCTATGAGATGGGCTCCATCGTGAGGCTACCAAGAAATATCAATGAAACCACAATAACCAATACAACTACCGGCAATTCCACGACGCTCGCTGCATATGAATGGCCATGGCACTTGACGATCACTGGGTCTGAGTTCCTGAATATGAGCTTCTGTGGCAGCGTGGTCAGCAATGATTACCCGCTATTCTCAGGAACACCGAATAATCCAATCACATACTATAACGATGGGCTAAAGAAGTAGATCAAGAGCCACTACGGACCCAGTACCTCAGAGTTCATGCTCTTGGACTGTTCTGCACCCGATACAAAATGCCATGATCTCGTCTTCACCAATAACACGATTGAAAACCACTTCATGCTCAAGAGCCCAGGCAATGGTTCACCGTACTTCACACAAAAGGTGAATTGGTAGATGCTGAAGTTTGGATTGGTTCTCCATCTGAATCATTTCAAAGGGAATATCACTATTGCTCAGAATCAGATTAACGATGTGCGCATTAACTTCAATGACATTTGCACTTACTATGAGCCACTTAGCTAGACCGCGAGCCCCAATAGTGCCACTTTTGAAATGACTGCGACTACCGCCTGGACCAAGCTCGAGAACTTCTACTCCATCTACTTCGATAAGAAGACCGAATACCTCATCCCGATGTAGAACAGCATCCATCAGGTGATTTCTCTCATCGTGGTAGACAACTTCAAAGATGGTCAGTGGGTCAATATCACAGACAACCAGTTCAACAGAAACATTGTGGGCAACTCACTCATATCAATCAGCTAAGCCGTCAATACCGTGCGGAACAGCAGCTATAACTTAACTCAAGGCGAAGTCATAATCAAGAACAACATTTTTAATGAGTCAGCTGCATATATTGGAACCAATGCGATCACCATCACGAAGCAGGATAATAGCAATGTGACCAACAAGGTCGATATCTACAATTACTGCGGCAGAGGCATCCAGATCACCAACAATACGTTCAGAAGAGTGGTGGGCACGTGCCAGACAGACACTGGCCTGGTCAGAATATAGTGCAATAATACTGATTTTGCAGAATCGATCAGCTAGCACTTTAACTTCGTGAATATCTCAAGACAAATATCACCTTCTCAAGGCAGAATGGCCAAAGTTTTCAACGCTAATTTAACATCTAATTCTTCGCTTGAGACGCTTCGACCTCGCTTCATTAAAGACCCTGCAAATGATACCACAATCATCTCAGGCAACACAATCATCAATTGCTCAGCTGGAATTGCATAACAATCTACGAAAGGCGTCTTTGGCTATGAATAAACATATATTGAAAGTTTCTAAGGTTCTCTTTTTGCAATCTCTGATGTGCTTCTTCTTGACTTCTCGAACAATGTTTTTGAGGGAGTTTATCCAGTAAATGATTTGATGTTTTATCGACTGAACTCGCCTCATTACTAATTCTTCAAGCAGCAAACAGTCAGGCCCATCACAGGCCTCAAAGTCTAGAACCAACTGATCAACAATGACCAGAGTGCAGCCATCTTGACAACGATCAACGTATACGAGCTCAATATGCACAATGTCTCCTTCTGGCACGTCAAAGCCACAAAGTTCAAGGACGCTGTTATCTTTTACTCATAGAGTGGCATGAAGAACATCAGCATCACGTCCTCGACCTTCATCGACGTCGCTCAGGTGGATAAGCTCTTCTTCAAGTCCCTAGATGTAAGCTATCTGGACCTCGTCTCTGTGGAGATGTACCTGAACCACACAGTGACGCTGAAGGACCTGGTGATCAACATGGTCTCCATCAAGCCAAGCGCCAGCCCGTATGCATCTGCCATCATTTACGACAACTTCCACGGCGAGTTTACCATCAAAGACTTCAGAATGTAGAACGTCAGTCTCACCAACGTGGTATTCGACGGCGACTTGAGCTCCAGCGATCCTCAGATTCCATCAGGGTTGCTGTCCGTGGCTGCCAATTCCTTGTCTTTGAGCTAGTTGAACTTCCAAAATTTGACGCTCTACCAGAAGCTGGATACTGGTAGTCCAATTCGGCTCTAGATATATAACTTCACTGGTCTGGAAGTCACCAGGCCGAAGCTATAAATCTCAAACAGCACATTCAGGAATATCAACTTCACCTGTATTCCAGCACTTGCCGTGACCGAGACGATGGGAGCGAAAGGAGGTCTATTGACTTTCTTCCACGATGCGCTATAATATGATGTCGACATCTCCGACACGATCTTCGATGGTATTCAGATGTTGTTCCAATTCAATCCCAATCCAGCCATTGACTTCCAGCCCACTGTTACTACGGTGTTGTAAACGAGTCAGACCAATTTTACAGATCTCGAAGTAGCTGGTATGGCAATGACCATCAAGAACTCCATATTAAAGGACGTCTACTAGACCCAGACCGAGCAGGTGAAGCAGCAGCTTTTCAACTTCAAGAAGCCAATAGCCAATTTGTACCTGGATGGCAACTAGTTCGTTGGTATGGAAAGATAATGGCAGTTATTTGATGCAGCAGCACTTCTTGACAGCTCATTCTCTTAATTAAACTTAAAACCCACCACAACCAATACCAAAGCAAAAGGAATGGTTCAAGTGATGCAAACCTTCAATCCAGCAACAGGACCGCAGCAAGTATTCATAATGAATACTGTGTTCTCAACCTCCAGGATACAGCCTAGAGATATGATACGCCAGAAGCAGATCAAGGACCCAAACTACTCAGGTCCACCTGTGGAACATGCAGCAATAAGCATAGACACCGTCGAAACAGACAAAAGCGCCAGGTACTTCTTCGACTTCCGCAACTATAGCTATACAGCTCCTGCCACCGCTACCTCATCCGCGCATTATTAGGATAAAAATGGAAGAATATTATAGCCTTCTTAATTCGCTCATTTCAAGAACGTCACCGTGAAAAACATCGACTTCAATCTTCAAGTGAATGACATCCCGAGAGAAGGTTCCTTCATCAGAAGCATGCAGTCAAATATCATACTTGACGGCATCGTTGCTACCAACATCAGCTCCAAGGCAAATGGAACATTCCTGCAGGTTCTGGACACTCTTGATGAAGGTGCAACCGTTGAGATCGTCCCAAATGCTACCTCAATCTCCATTAAGAATTCGATATTTAGCAATTGCACGTCAAAGGTAGGCGGCGTCATCTACTATCATAACAAGGAGCCTAAGAATATTCAGAGCATGACAATCGCAGATGCGGTATTTAAGGCTAATTACGCAAATTCATCAGGAGTAATGCATATATCTGCAGCAAATTAGACGTTTGCTTTCACTGGAATAGTCATGGATCAGAATATCGCTGGTACAAATAATAGCATGGCGTCGATATACAACAATGGTAATAATACAGTTGTTTTTGATAGGGTCCAGGTAAGCAATGGACATGCATTAAATGGAACGAATTCGATGTTGCTCCAAGATACGAGCGCTTCCATGAGTAATATGCGATTTTCTGATAACTTTGCGACTATCGGAGCCAGTACCATTAAGTTTGAAGGTGCTTATGCTCCTGAATATACTGGCCCATAACCCAGCTTGGAGATTAGGAACAGTACTTTTGAATCGTCATAGTATAACACCATTGGATTGAAGCAAATTTTCGGAGCATATCTCAACATTGGTTATTCAGCACAGGCAAAAAGTACAGACTATTTTGGTCCTAAGATTACGGTCTAAGGCAGCTCATTTAGACTAGGGTCAGCTCGAGGTGGTGGAGCAATATATGCAGCTGGCCTAGATAGCGTCAACGTGACAATTGAAGATTCAACCTTTGATAATAATAAGGCATATATTAACGGTGGAACCATTATGTTCGACGAGCTGGATGAGTACCTCATTACCATCACGAGGACAAACTTTGCCTACAATCTGGGCAGGAAGTACGGCGACAACTTCTACGCGAGGCAGACGAAGTCCACAAACCATAATGGAAAGGCTGCGAGCTATTCATCTTCCTGGCGTAGAAGGAGGATGCTGGCTGCGGCTGCTGGCACTGTGGCAGCAGCTCCCCAAAGAACTATAAAGATGGACCAGATAAATCAAACGACACCATTGACCTATAACCAAATGTACTTTGAAGGGATTCAAACACTAGAGCTGAGTAATATTACTTTCAATTAGGTTTTGGACTCTCAAGCTCTGGAAGGTGCAAGCATATATTGCCTTAACTGCTACAAGTTTGTAGTCAGCAACTCATCCTTTGTTGGCTAGAGCGCGCTGATCCGCGGTGGAGCAGTTTTCCTGAAGCAGAACACATCGACCAACTTTGGTTAGCCATGGGCTGGAGCTGTGCATAACGTAACTTCAAGCAAGTTCATCAACTGTAGCAGCTAACAAGGTGCAGCTCTCTATACAAAGTTCGTTCATAATTCTGTCATTGACGGCAAGAACGTTTTTGAAGGCAATGAAGCTTTGCTCTATGACCAGGAGCTGCACGTCTAGACGTCCATAGATGGCGAGTTGAAGAAGACTTTTGAACGCCTCACGGATCAATCCCGTCGTGGCAAAGGGCCAGCCTTGTTCTTCGAGTGTACTTTCTTGTCCGACAGCAAGCTCACGATTATGGACGGAGCTCAATTCGTAAATAGCAAGGTGTATGATGTAGCGCTAGGAAAGGACGTCGAGTCCACTGGAGCCAACCATACGATTGTCAAAGCCTTGTATTACACCCAATGTGAGCCAATTGTGCCAGCAAGCCTGAGTAACCTGATTGAACAGAGCTTCGTTGTCTCCTATATTGGCAACAATGGCGTCTTCTTTGCGAACCAGACCGAGTACGATGCTTTTGTCCCGATAATGATGGCTAAACTCAAGGAGCACGAGACCTTGAACTATGTGGTGCAGCAGCCCTTAGCCGTGACCGACAACGCAGCGTTCAGAAAGCGCTATGGTCTTGACGACTTCAAAGTGAGAAGTACCACAATATTTGGTGACGTGCCCATCGCAATTGTCGATGACCGCATAAACGGCAGGAATGAAGTTCAGATTTATGATGACTTCTCACTGCTGACCCTCGAGTTGGCACACACAGCGACTGATGGAATAACTTAAACAACAGTTTAAAATGATAATGTGCCCATTCCAGCTATGCTGCTGCCAGAGGGCGAGAAGGCAACCAAGATAGCTCTCTATAAAGCCACTCATGGCATCATCACGGTACCAAAGTTCCAGATTTAGGCCACACCAGACCAAGAAATGACCCTGAAGATCAACTTCACGATCTTCAACTCAAATTCTTCGTCGTTCACAACGGTCATCAATGACGTGGTGTTCAAGTCTTAGGCCTGCTCAGCTGGCGAAGTCATCAACAAAAACGGCACTTGCTAGGTGTGCTCAGGACCAAGCTACTATCTGCTCGAAAAGGTAAACCAAACGACCGCATCTGGTGCTGTACATGTGCAGGATTGCTCAACGTGCAACTAAACAGTTATGACTTGCAAGGGTGGCGCCAACTTGTCGTCCAACGTCGGGTACCAGAGGCTGAATGTCGACGATGACTTGTTCATCAAGTGCGGCTAGATTCACAACTCCTCGACGTGCTTGGCCGAGAACCGCTGCGAAGAGGGCTATCAAGGTCTGATGTGCAAAGAGTGCTCTCCCAACTACTACAGAGACTTCGATGGGTAGTGCCAACAGTGCTCTCTCAGCAGCGACGGTAGTAATATAACCTATTCAGATGGGGGCTACACACTTTTCGGCATGGCCTTCAACGTGATCATCGTGCTTCTGGCCGTCAAGTTCGTCACCGACCTGGCGCTGAGCGGACAAAGCAAGAACTCGATCTCATCTGGGTTCTATCTATTCAAGAACATCGCCAACTACGTCATCTTCTTCGTGTTGTTGTCGTAGATTTTCTCGATATACTGGATAAGAAAGGGTCATGACCCAAACGCCTACCTCAAGTCCTTCGTCGAAACCATGAGAACCTTCTATCGTATCCCACTCATGACCGCTGATTACTAGTGCTACCATAGCTAAAAGCTCATCATATACAATGCGACTGATGTGGCGAATGTTGTCGTCCCTTTGAGGACTAGAACTTAGAATTTAAACACGGATGCAGTAGCTGCCCAAGTCGCGCTGAGCAAGAAGGCCAAAATGGATAGAAGGACTATTCAGCTGATCGTCATGGCCAGCGTTACGACTGCACTGCTAATGATAATAGCACTCAAGAACATCATCTGTCCACCCAAGACCCCAGGCTAGCAGGAGTAAGCCCAACTCGCAGCAAAATTCCAGGGATAGGCCAAGGAGAAGATGCAAGAGCAGCAAGACCTGGACAAGAGCAAGACGAGGGCGATGTTGAAGGAACGACATGATGATTAGATAAACAGGAATAACGCAGAATTTTAAGAATAAAAGCTCGCCAATCCTATTTATTAAAATCCTCTTTACCAGCAACTCGATGAAGCCCAACTGGCATAAGCAGACAGGGCCTCCTACTCGGTAACGAATGCTGGAGACATCCAATCGAACTATGAATCAGCCTATTCAAGGGCAACATCTAACGCACATAATCACCATTCTCAGGCAAAACTTCTTGGTAGAGGCGCTTTTGACAGCAGAAGATTGAATGCTGCATCGAGCCAGCAGATCATAATTCCGAAGGGCGGCGTAGATGCTGTTGGCCTTGCGGGTCAGGAGCTTGGGTTGGGAGGAGACATGCAGTACGAGGTACAATCACAGCACCAGACGAGACACTTGCAGGAATCAATGCACCCTCAACTTCAACGAGATGGCCTCTATGCGGCCTCTATGGACCTACGAAGTCCCAACAACAACAACTCGAGCGCCCTACTTCCAGAAGGTGGTATTGGTAGCCATCTTCAGGGAGCGAATGGCAACATTGGGCGATTAAATATGAGAGGCTAAGGCCACCAGCAGTACGAAGGAGGCGAGCAAGATCACCAAGACATCAGAGAATCGAGGAGAGCCCGGACCCGCCCAAGGCAACAGGACATGGAGTCTATCCCTGGAAGCAGCCCGGTTGCTGGCCGCAGCTAAATCAATATTTAGAATCTCAATTATGTGGTACAAAACGATAACTCAATGAGAGTGGTTGATGAATAAGGCATCAACTTCTTCGCGTAGCAAGGGCACAGGCCTCTACCAATTCAGGCACCTGATGAGAGGAAGACGCCATTCTTTGATGAGAGCAACCCAAAGGGAGTCTCTAGAACCGACGCATGGCGACAGAACGCTCAGACTCCGCCACCAAGGAATGAGAGGCCAAGGTCAGAGCATCCTGGCTTAAATCGCGCCTTAACAAATAATCCAGCATCGGGTCAGCAGCAGCCACCACTTGGTAGAGAACAAGGTCTGCTAAACATAAATTCTTAAATGGCTAATAGATAATCGTAACGCTTTGTCAACGAGAACAACGCCCATGAGAAATATGGCCAACAACGGCTGCAGAGTGCCATCGTGGTTACATCTCCTTCGAAGATCCTGCAGCCTGGTCAATATCCTGAGCATATGAGGCAGCAAAAGCTTGAGGGCGGCAGGGCGTACCAGTCCGCCTATTACCCCGCAGAGCAGCAAGCATACTAGCAATCAGACTATCCAGGTGCTGCTGGTTAGCTCCGGTAGCTGCGGAAATATAACTCATCATAACCAACGCTGGCACCAAGAGGTAGACCCAGCAACGTCACCCAGGCAGATGATGTCAGCCAAAGATCCTTGGTCACCGACGCGCGAAGCGGCATCGGCGGCCGATCAGCACGCTCAAGACAAGACCTCAGCACCAACTCTGTGAGGCGGAGGATACGCGACAAGCGAGCAGAAGCAGCCGAGCAGAAGGAGAAGACCTGGTTGAGGCTGCGTCGGTACCAGTTCCACGCCTCAACCATCGCAGTGATGGTCTTGGCCTTCATGATGAACACCCAGATCACTCAACAGTTCTTGATGTACCTGGTCTGCCAAGATATCGAATACGCTGGGCCTCATCACACTAAGAATTCCAAGGATTCTGTGGCAGTTGTAGCCTTCAACTACTATGATTCTGCCATGGTATGTGACTCTGCGGCCATAGCCAGCTCAGGCATGATCATCTGCTTCCTCGGCTATGTCCTCATCTGGGTCGTGCTAGCTCCAACCTATCTGCTGCTGAGAAGCCGCAAAGAATTCATCATTGAATATTTTGGTCTCATTATCAAGCTCGTGCTGGTCATCGTCGCTCAGTTTGCACCATTCATGACAGAATTTCAAGTCGGTGTTGCCGGAGTCTTCCTGGTCACCTTCTAGTTCTTGATCTTCATGATCTTTAGATCAGGCCAGGTCTCTGCTGAGAGCCAAAAGGTAGTAAAACTACAGGAGCTCAACACAATTGACTTCTCGATGTATCTCACCCTCTGCCTCACTGGCTATATTAGCCTGGTCTTCATCATCTTCGATCTTGACGTGAAGATCGAGAAGATGTTGTACTTGGTCATTCTGGTCATCAATGTCCTCTATCTATTCTTCTGGCTCTTCAAGGTCGCCAAATATGGCTTCAAGCATCTCAAGGCCACGCCCAAGTTGGCCCACGTATACATCTGCCTAACTTGTGATTACTTTGGGGAGCAGCCCAAGACAAGACAAGAAAAAGGTAAAGAGATGCAGGAGCTAAATGAGATTGAGGAGATAAGGAATCAAGACCTGGAGAAGATAGATATTCTGATAGAGCATCTGCAAGAAGTTTAGAAGAGCATTATCACAAAGAAGGAAAAACCTGGTGAAGGAGTGGAAGAGGATGCCGAAGGCGAGGACGGTGAGCTGGATGATAATAATTTAGATACCAAGTCAGCAGCTGCCAAGAGAGGCTTTATCAACCAAAGCCATCTGCTCGATGAAATTGACGAGATTCTCAACCCCGCTCTGGACTCCAGAAGGGGCGAGACCCACGAGGATGAGAGCAACGTTGAGCCCATCTTTGTCCAGAGTGGAAGAGATTTCGACCTCCAGAGTCAGATGGTAGTCCAGCAGTCACAGCTTGTGAGTCACATCCCTGGTGTAGGTGGCCACTCTGACCGGGTGTACTCGCATGATGACATGGACTCTGACGACGATGGCGCTCGCATCCAGTTCCAGCATGACGGTCCTCCCAGAGGTAATAAGAGATAATAATATTAAATTACCGTCGACGGTGAGGATGGTGGCGCAGATGAGAATGGTTAAGGAGCCCGTCCTGCAGGCGCCTTCGAGAACGTCCTCGCCGGCTCTCCTGTGCGCAACTTCTAGGCAGCAGACTTCCAGTCTCCAGAGAGCTTCAACAAAAGTAAATAAATAAACAAGGACCAGCGGGAAGCGAACCAGTTCTCCTTGGCTAGAAGCCGGATGGACGAGCAGGCAGTGCCAAGTAGTAAAAAGAAGCGATCAGACCCTGAAGAGGCGCCGGCCGACGACCTTGGACCCAACCCGTTCGAGAAGGATGCGGTAGGTAAGCACCCAGCTCAAGAAGATCAGGTCCCAGCCAACTATTTCAACGACACCTTCTCAAAGCATGCGATTGAGACCTCCTTGAAGCAGATCCAGCAAGAGGGCGAGGAGAAGTAGAAGTAGGAGCAAAAGTACCCGCAGATCTAGACCACAGTCAGCGAGCTGCTCAAGAAGCTGCAAGGAATCGATTACCCTCACGCTCGGGCCAAAGACCAGCACGTCATGGAAGGGATGGTGGCTCATGGCCCTGGTGGCCATGACGGCTCCTCTGGTGTAGCAGCAGTGGTCGCAGGCGAGGCAGCGGAGCCTGGAGCCGCGAAGTAGGCCGCCGCTGGTGTAGAGGTTCAAACTGAGATTCAGAAGGTACTGGCACAGCTAAGCCATCTCGATGCAGGGATGAAGCAGAAGCCAGGCTTCGAGGTAGGCGAGCCTTCTGCAAGCCTGCGAGTAGCTCCAGGTCAGCAAGAGGCAGCCGGAGCTGATGATGGTCGTTACTACCGGGGCATTGGCCAAGTGGCAGATGCCAAGGCCGCTGGCGATGCCGCGGATGGCAGTCCAGACGCGAATCCGAAAGCAAGAGGACGAACCGCGACGCAGCAGGTGATGGACGACCTCGATGGCCTCACGGCAGGCATGCGAGCCAGATAGCCCGGATAGGAGAACCGAGGAAGCACCCTGAAAGATTTCCTCGAGCCAGAGAGCTAGACGTCCCTCCAAGAAGGTGACGGTGGACAGCGTCAACCCGCTCAAGCCGCCCCAGGCAACACTGAGTAGGCTCGCAAGGCTCGATCCGTCTTGAGAGTCCTAGAATCTCAACGGAGCGCGACTGAGGAATCCAATGAGTAGGTGTTAAATCCAGCCTCAGCGAGAAGACGTGCCGGCAGCCCAAGACTTGATAGCCAACCCAGTGGGGAGAAAGCGCAACCAGACGACATTGACCCAAAGGCAGCTGAGCTCGCCCTCGTCAAACAAGAAGAAGAGAAATAACAAAGAATGAAAGAGCAAAAGGCCCTCATGAATTAAGCTATGAAGAAGAAGCTGGCTGGGATTATGGACGCCAAGAAGAAAGAGATCGAACTCTTAAAGAGGAAAAGGCTCGAGCTTAAAAAGGCCAGCCAGAAAGGCGCCAAGGCAGGCAAGAACGGTGCCGATGAAGGAAAGTGAATTAAACCAGGAGCCAGGTGAATGAGCAAACTCTAGATAATATACTAAGAAATTAAGTTGCAATATTCGACAAGTAAGATGAATGAATAATCGAGAAATAATAAAACTAAATAAATTCAATTCAA
>Ga0138262_1555808_pt1 | contig 11300 bp, 8 predicted proteins | sample RNAB_720151113_FD_105265 | JGI IMG/M metagenome (GOLD analysis project Ga0138262, IMG submission 105265) | Metatranscriptomics of polar marine prokaryotic and eukaryotic communities from Palmer Station, Antarctica after 72hr light incubation -... | ecosystem: Environmental > Aquatic > Marine >...
AATAATTTAAATTGCGTTTTTGTAAATAATGGTTTGTTAAGAAAAAATGAGTTTCAAGATGTGCTTAATCAATATCAAGGAATGAATTTAAATGTAAAGGGTATAGATTATTGTGATCAATTTTATAAAGCTTTAGAAGGCGTAGAAGATCCGGAAATGAAAAGAAAAACTATTGGCCGAGTTTTTATTGAAGCTTTTGATGAAGAGTCTAAAAAAATATCGAATGCTAACTGGCTAGCTCAAGGAACTATTTACCCTGATGTTATAGAAAGTATTTCTGCAACTGGTGGACCATCTGCTACTATAAAGAGTCACCATAATGTAGGTGGTTTACCCGATTTCATGAAACTTAGTGTAGTAGAACCACTAAGATTACTTTTTAAAGATGAAGTAAGAAGAGTGGGTGCTTCACTGGGAATAGACCCTAAATTATTAGGGAGACATCCTTTTCCTGGCCCTGGATTAGGGATTAGAATACTTGGAGATATAACAAGGGATAAGGTTAAAATTTTACAAGAAGTTGACCACATCTTTATTGAAGGTTTAAAAGAATGGGATTTATATGATAAGGTTTGGCAAGCAGGTGCTATTCTATTACCTGTGAATAGTGTTGGGGTAATGGGAGATGAACGAACGTATGAAAAGTGTGTAGCTCTTCGAGCTGTAGAAAGTACTGATGGAATGACAGCCGACTGGGTTGATTTACCTTACGAATTTTTACAAAAAATATCTAATACAATTATTAATAGAGTAAAAGGTGTTAACAGAGTCGTTTATGATATTAGTTCAAAACCTCCTGCAACAATTGAATGGGAATAGAATGTGGAATAAAAAAATATACTTTTTAATTTTATTTTTTGCTTATGGAAATATTTTTTCACAAAATTTCTATAAACAAACTATTAAAAAAAATCAATCTATTGATTTATTTTGTCTTGACAACTCTATTACTCTTTTTGATTTTTCTGCACTTAACCCAAAATTTAATCAACAGTTGTTAAATATTGGAGATGAAATAATCACCATAAAAAATCAAGATAATTTCATAAATGAAAATGATTTTATTTTTCACAAGGTAAAAAGAAAGCAAACATTAGAAAAGATTTCAAATCTATATAATGTTAACATAGATGTACTTAGAAAGTATAATAATTTAACCTCCTTTAAATTAATTAAAGGTTCAATAATTAAAATACCATCTGAATCTATTGTTTCACAAAATAATGAAAAGCCAAACAAGGTTAAGTACTACGAAGTTCTTGCAAAAGAAGGTAAGTGGAGGGTTGCATATAAATATGGTATTACAATAGACCAACTTGAACTAATTAATCCCAATATTGGTGAATTCTTAAAGATTTCTGAAAAAATACTAGTTCCTAATATTGATTTTAAAAAAGTAAATAGAATTGATGAAAACTATGCCTACTACAAAGTTTTAGCAAAAGAAGGTTTTTATAGACTAAAGTTAAAATTAGATGTTGAGGAAAATACAATTGTTTATTTAAACCCATTTTTATCCGATAATGAATTACAAGAGGGTATGGTTCTTAAATTACCAAAAAAAATTGATTTCGATGAAAATTTAGTTAATGACCAAAAATTTAATTTGTCAAATAGTATTACAAATTATACTAAAAAGAAAATAGCTCTAATGCTTCCTTTTGGTATAGATGACATGAATTTTGATTCCATTCAAATCATGAAGAGTCAATTAACTAATGATAAACTTTTAAATTTATCATTAGATTTTTATGTTGGGGTTTCAACAGCTATAGATTCTATTGCTAGTTATGGAATACCTATTGAGATGGAAGTTTTTGATACTAAGTCATCTAGTAAATCAGATATTTATGAAATTATAAAGAGAAATAATCTTAGTGATTATGACTTATTGATTGGGCCTCTTACTTCAGATGCTTTCAATTACACTTCTGACCTGTTGGAAAATGAGTCAGTCCAACTTATTTCTCCTTTAAGCAAAGTCATTCCTAAAAAAAATGTTGTTAACACTATAACAAATAATGATATTTTATTTGAAAGAATAGTCTCTTTTGTAGAGTCAGACACAACTACACACAAAAAATATATTATTTCTGACTCACAAAGTATAATTTCTAGCGATAAACTTAAAGAAAGGTTTCAAAATGCAACTCGATTTTATTCAACTATTAATGATTCTGGGGTTGATACTAATTCTTTAGTTTTAGATGACTTAGATTCAACTTTTATAGATAAAAAAAATATTGTTTTTCTAGAAACTAGAGACCAAGGTTTTGTTTCTAATGTTACTAGTATACTAAACTCTTTTGTTAATGATTCTGTACAAATATCATTATATACTACATCTTCAAGTAAAGCATTTTTAGGAAATAATATTTCAAATTATTATTTATCTAACCTTAATTTTCATTATCCCTCAATTAATAAACCTCTGGATTATAATTTTTATTCAGATTTCATTAATAATTTTAAAAACAAATATAATTTTCTTCCAAACAAATACGTAGTTCGAGCTTATGATTTAGTGTTAGATCTATTACTAAGACTAAGTTCTATTGACGCTAAATTTGAACAAGATGATATGCAACAGACTGAGCATATAGAAAATAGATTCAAATATTTAAAAAACAAGGACAGTTTAGGTTACAGAAATATTGCCAGTTTTATTATTAAATATGAAAATTTAGAATTAATAGTTGTCGATTAATATTTGTTCATAAATAGCTTAAATTGAATCTAAATCCCTAAATTTGTTTGCGTTTATAACGCGTACATGCCATCAATTAAATACATATTTGTAACAGGAGGAGTTTCCTCATCTTTAGGTAAAGGAATCATAGCTGCATCCCTTGCTAAATTACTTCAGTCTCAGGGATATTCTGTAACTATCCAAAAACTTGATCCGTATATAAATATTGACCCTGGAACCTTAAATCCATATGAGCATGGCGAATGCTATGTGACTGATGATGGAGCTGAAACAGATTTAGATTTAGGACATTATGAAAGATTTTTAAATGTACCTACTTCACAAGCTAATAATGTAACTACAGGTAAGATTTACAAAAGTGTTATTGAAAAGGAAAGAAAAGGTGTTTTTCTAGGTAAAACAGTTCAAGTAATTCCACATATTACAGATGAAATTAAAGAAAGAATTCAGCAGCTTGGAAATACAGGTGAATATGATATAATCATTACTGAAATTGGAGGTACTGTTGGAGATATAGAGTCTCTTCCTTATATAGAAGCTTTAAGACAAATGAAGTGGGATTTAGGCCAGTCTAATGTATTGGCAATTCACCTTACTTTAATTCCTTATTTATCTGCAGCAAAAGAACTAAAAACCAAACCAACTCAACACAGTGTAAAAACATTAATGGAGAGTGGAGTACAAGCTGATATATTAGTTTGTAGAACTGAACACGAAATTGGAGACTCCATTAGAGAAAAACTAGCTAGATTTTGTAATGTTGATAAAGAATCGGTTATTCAATCTATAGATGCATCTACTATTTATGATGTTCCTAACTTAATGCTGGACGAAGGGCTAGATAAAATTGTTTTAAAGAAACTAAATTTAAAAAGTGATATACCAAATCTTGATATTTGGAATAGTTTTTTAAAAAGGTATAGAAATCCAAAAAATAAAATTAAAATAGGTTTAATAGGTAAGTACGTTGAGTTACAAGACTCCTATAAGTCTATTTTAGAGTCTTTTATTCACGCAGGCTCTGTGAACGAGGTGGAAGTTGAAATTATTTCAATTCATTCTGAATTTATTGACAATGAAAATATTCATTCTAAACTTAGTCAACTTAATGGAGTGTTAGTTGCTCCAGGTTTTGGAGAAAGAGGGATAGAAGGTAAAATTTTAGCCATTGAATATGTCCGAACAAATAATATTCCTTTTTTTGGTATATGTTTAGGAATGCAAATGGCAGTTATCGAATTCGCTAGAAACGTTTTAAAACTGAAAAATGCAAATTCAACTGAAATGGTGAAAGACACATTGTTTCCTGTAATTGACTTAATGCAAAGTCAGAAAGAGGTTACTAATAAAGGAGGTACAATGCGACTAGGATCATGGAAATGTGAATTGAAAGATAAAACCAATGTAAGTAACATTTATGACACGAATATCATTAATGAAAGACACAGACACAGGTATGAATTTAATAGTGATTACTTAGACCAAGTTGAGTCCAAAGGTCTAATTGCATCAGGAATTAATTCAGAAACAGGCTTGGTTGAAATTTTAGAATTAAATAATCACCCGTGGTTTATTGGAGTTCAATTCCACCCAGAATATAAAAGTACTGTTTACAATCCTCACCCATTATTTGTGTCTTTTGTAAAAGCAGGTTTAAAACATAGTAAATTAATTTAGTAATGATGGAAGAAAAAAAAGATATAAATTCACTTATCGGCTTTACTTTAATGGGAGGCGTTATGCTTTTTTGGCTATGGATGCAACCCCCTTTAGAAGAAAATATTGTTTCTGATAATGAAAATCAAACAATAGAGACTATTGATGATGAAACATTAATAAGAAAAGATATTATAGATAATTTAGATATTGATGATGACTCTTTCTCAAATAAAAATGATAATCTTAGTTTTAATGAGAATCAAGTCGATGATAGTGAAGTAATTACTTATGAAAATGATTTGATTTTTTTACAAGTCAGTACTAAGGGGGGATTTATTTCAACACTTTATTTGAAAAATTTCACTAATCATTTAGAACAACCTATTTATTTGGTTAATAAAGATAATTCTGATTTTAATTTAAATTTTAATCTTAATAGCAGTAGAAATGTTAATTCAAAAAACCTAATTTTTGATTCATCTAAGTTTGAGGATGATGAAAATGTGGTTATTGTTATGAAACATATTGTTTCTGATGGTCAATACTTAGAGTACAGATATACAATTAAGCCAAATGACTATATGATTGATTTTTCAATCAATTCAAATGGATTAAGCACTATTGTTAATACACAAGATAATTATGAATTAACTTGGGATTACAAATCATTAAGAAATTCAAAAAGTATTTCGTACGAAAATAGATATTCAAGATTAACTTATGAGTATGAGATAGATAAGATTGATAAATTAGGACAAACAGGAGACGATGAGGATACTATTTCAGAACTAAATTGGTTTTCATATAGACAACATTTCTTTAGCACTATTTTATTATCTTCTAAACCTTTGAATAATGTAAAGCTATCTCAAATCAATATGGTAATTGATGAGGATATAGATACGACATACACAAAAAATTATATTTCAAATATTCCATTAAATTATAGTGATAATGAGTTCGATGAAAAGTTTCATTTATACTTTGGACCTACTGACAGTAAAACATTATCGGCATATAACAAAAATTTAGAAAGTTCTATTCCATTTGGATGGGGAATATTTGGTTTTATTAATAGGTCAATTTTCATCCCTTTATTTAGTTGGTTAAGTTCTTTTCTTCCTTATGGAATTGCAATTATTTTTATGACTATACTTGTAAGGTTGGTCTTATCTCCTGTATTATATAAATCATATTTATCTCAGGCTAAAATGAAAATTTTAAAACCAGAGATAGCAGAGATTACCTTAAAGTACAAGGATAATGCGATGAAGAAACAACAAGAAACTATGGCTCTATATAATAAGGCTGGAGCCAATCCTATGAGTGGATGTTTACCTGCTCTTATACAGATCCCAGTTTTTTATTCTCTATTTATGTTTTTCCCAACAGCTTTTGACCTAAGGAGAAAAAGTTTCTTATGGGCAGATGATTTATCCTCCTACGACAATATTTTAGATTTACCATTTTATATTCCTTTATATGGTGATCACGTTAGTCTCTTTCCTATTTTAGCTGGTATAGCAATATTTTTCTATATGAAAATGACAACTGGGCAACAAGTAGCTTCTCAACAGCCTGCGGCAGAAGGAATGCCAGATATGGCAAAAATGATGAAGTACATGATTTATTTTTCTCCTATTATGTTAGTAGTGTTTTTCAACAATTATGCTAGTGGATTAAGTTTGTATTATTTTATCTCTAATCTAATTACAATAGCTATTATGTTAGTTATTAAACATTATATCTTAGATGAAGATAAGATTCATGCTCAAATACAAGTAAACAAGGCAAAGCCACAAAAAAAACCTGGTCGTTTTCAAAAGAAAATGAAAGAATTAATGGAAGAGGCTGAAAAACAAAAAAAATCTCAAAAGAAATAATAATATCTTCTTACAGTTTTTAAACTGTATTATTTGTAATTTAATGCTATGAGAAAAGTTGTTGTAGGACTTTCTGGAGGAGTAGATTCAAGTGTTGCTGCCTATTTACTTAAAAAGCAAGGGTATGAGGTTATAGGTTTGTTTATGAAAAACTGGCATGATGATACTGTCACTGTATCTAACGACTGTCCTTGGCTTGAAGATAGTAATGATGCTATGATAGTAGCTGATAAATTAAATATTCCTTTCCAAACAATAGACTTAAGCAAGGAGTATAATGAAAAGATCATTAAATATATGTTTAATGAGTATGAGCAAGGAAGAACTCCTAATCCTGATATTCTTTGCAATAGAGAAATTAAATTTGATGTTTTTTTAAAAATCGCTAAAAGTATTGGAGCTGATTTAGTAGCAACAGGTCATTATTGTAAAAAAGAGACAGAAATTATCAATGATAAAAAGATACATAAGTTAGTAAATGCTAAAGATGTAAATAAAGATCAGTCTTATTTTTTATGTCAATTATCTCAAGAACAATTATCAGAAGTTTTATTTCCTTTAGGAGATCTTACTAAAAAAGAGGTTAGAATTATTGCAAATGATTTAGATTTAATTACAGCCAATAAAAAAGATTCTCAAGGTTTATGCTTTATTGGGAAAGTTAAATTACCAGATTTTTTAAAACAGCAACTTAAGCCCAAGTCTGGCAAAATCATTGAAATAAACAAAGTGTTAAATAAATATAATATTTATAATTCTAAATTAGAAAACCTTCAAAGTTTAGCTTCTGGAGTTAAATATGATGAATCTGACGGTAAATTTATTGGAAATCACCAGGGTGCATATTATTATACTAAAGGTCAGCGAAAAGGTTTAGGTATAGGTGGTTATGAAAAACCATTATTTGTAATTGATACTGATGTAAAAAATAATATTGTATTTGTTGGAGAAGGGGATGACCACCCAGGTTTATTAAGAAAAGTATTGTTCGTTGCGAGTTTTGATGAGCATTGGTTAAGGTCAGACTTATCATTGAGTATTGATGAACAAATAAAGATACAAGCTAGAATTAGATATAGACAACCTCTTCAAAATGCTGTTTTAATAAAAACAACAGAAGGGGTTTATGTTAAATTTGATGAATATCAGTCTGCTATTACTGAAGGTCAGTTTGTCGCTTGGTATGTAAATAATGAATTACTAGGATCTGGTGTAATTTCTTAATATAATGAGATACTTAATCATTTGTATTTTTTTTAGTTTCTAATATTATTTACTCTCAGCAAGAGTTTGCTTGGGTTTATTTTAATGATAAAAAAAATGTTGATTACCTTATTAATAATCCAGAATTAATTCTTTCAGGTCTTTCAATTTCAAAAAAGCAGTCAAAGGGAATTCCTATAGATTACAAGGATGTACCAATTAATAATGATTATATACAAATAATTAGTGATTTAGATAACTTATCCATATTATCAAAATCAAAATGGCTCAACTGTGTATATGTAGAGGCTGAAATAGATTTATTAACCAGCTTAACAGATTTGAGTTTTGTTGCTAGTGTTGAATTTGCTAATAAGTCTTTAAATCCAAATAAAAATTTAAATACAAGCCAACAGATATATAAAAAATTTATATCGTTAGAGAAGTCTATTGAATATGGGTCAACTAGAAACCAAATTGAAATGCTAAATTTAGACTTTTTACATGAGCAAGAGTTTACTGGTAAAGGAGTTAATATGGCTGTAATAGACGCAGGATTTGTTAATGTTAATTCTATGACTTCATTTTCTAGACTGCGAGATTCAGGAGGTATTTTATACACCTATGATTTTGTTTTAGATACAGAAAATATTTATGATTATCAAGGTAATTCTCATGGCACTAAAGTACTTAGTACAATAGCTGGGTTTAAAGAAAATGAGTATTACGGAACAGCGCCAGATGCTTCTTTTTACCTTTTTCGTACAGAAGATGTTTCTTCAGAGACGCCTGTAGAAGAATGTTATTGGGTTGAAGCTGTGGAGTTAGCTGATAGTCTAGGAGTTGATATAATAAATACATCTTTAGGTATAAAGTATATGATAACTCTAATTATAGCCATTCCTCTGAGGATTTAAATGGTTATACAACTTTTATTACTAGAGCAGCGAACATAGCCTTTGTTAAAGGAATATTACTAGTAAATTCTGCTGGTAACTCCTCTTCAACTGGAGTTATTGCTCCTGCTGATTCACAAAGTGTATTGTCAATTGGTGCTGTAAATTCAGAAGGATCTTATGCGTCATTTAGTTCTCAAGGAAGTAATATACAGCCAGTTATTAAACCTGATGTTGTAGCTCAAGGTTCTCAAAGTAAGGTTATAAATGTAACAGATGATATTGTTAGTAGTAGCGGTACATCATTTAGCTCTCCTATTCTAGCTGGTGCTATAGCCTGTTTTGTTCAAGCTTTTCCAAGGTTAAATGTAGATGAAATAATGGATTTAGTTAGAGAATCATCCTCTCAATTTAATAATCCTGATTATTATCTGGGACATGGAATTCCTAACTTTTTAATAGCCTATAATCTAGCTTTAGAGCTATCTTTAAATGATTTTTTAATCTTTCCAATACCAACTATAGATAATTTAAATATAATCTCTAAATGGGGTGTTGAAAACTACCAATTAGATATTTTGGACTTAAATGGCAGAATATTATATTCAAAATACTTCACTAATCCACGTGAATCTATAAACTTTAATGAGTTTTCTGATGGGATATATTTGTTAAAGTTTTCTTACCAAATTGATGGTAAAAATAAATCTTTTGTAAAAAAAATAATTAAAAAATAAATCACTAATAAATAAAATTTAAAAAAATGGAGTCTTTTAATAGATTGTTAGATATTATGGATCGTTTAAGAAACGAATGTCCATGGGATAAGGAACAAACAATTGAATCTCTTAGACATTTAACGATAGAAGAAACTTATGAACTTTCGGAGGCTATTTTAGATAATGATATTAATGAAATTAAAAATGAGTTAGGAGATTTACTCTTACATATAGTATTTTATTCAAAAATTGCTAGTGAAACTGATGATTTTGATATAAATGATGTGATCAACTCTATTTGTAAAAAGTTAATTAATAGACATCCACATATCTATACAGACTTAAAGTTAAGTAGTATTGATGAGGTTAAACAAAACTGGGAGTTAATAAAAAAGAAAGAAGGATCTAAAGGAACCTTAAGTGGAGTTCCAAAGGGGCTACCATCATTAATAAAAGCTATGAGAATCCAAGAGAAGGCTTCTGGAATTGGGTTTAAATGGGATGATAAAAGTGATGCTCTAGATAAGGTTGTTGAAGAAATTAAAGAATTCAAAATTGAATTAAAGAATTCTGATAATGAAAAAATGGAAAATGAATTTGGTGATATATTATTCTCTTTGATTAATTATGCGAGTTATAACAATATAAATTCTGCTAAAGCTCTAGAGAAAACTAATAAAAAGTTTATTCATCGATTTAATTATCTAGAAGATATTTCGAATAAATTAAACAAACCTATCTCTGAAATGAGCTCAAATGAACTTATTAAATACTGGAATCAAGCAAAGTCTATTTAATTTCAGTATTCCAAATTTTCCAGGATTCTTTCGCCTGAATTTTCAGCATTTGATAGCCATTAATAACTTTAGCTCCCTTTTCTTCACTTTGCTTAAGTAACTCAGATCTTACTGGGTTATATATTAAGTCATAAACTATATGCTTATTCGTAATTAAGCTAATTGGAATATTAGGGATTTCTGTAGTCTTTGGATAAGTTCCAATTGGTGAACAATTAATAATTAGATTGTATTTATCAATTATTTTTTTATCTAATTCTTTATATAGTATGTGATTTTTGTTATTTGTAAATCTAGAAACAAAAAGGTACTCCACATTTAATAGTTTTAAGGCGTAAGCTATTGCTTTTGATGCTCCACCAGTTCCTAAAATTAATGCTTTAGTGTTTTGTGAAATCTCCTTTTTTATTGAATCATAAAATCCTAAATAATCTGTATTATACCCACTTAGAACTCCGTGATTAAAGCTTATTGTATTCACAGCGCCAATTTCTTTTGCTATAGGGCTTACAAAATCTAAATAATTAATAATTCTCTCCTTGTAAGGAATAGTTACATTTAAACCGCTAATATCATTACCATTTATAATTTTTTTTAAATCTTCAATTTCTTTAATGTCAAAATTAATATATGTGCAGTCGAGCTTTTCTTTTTTAAACTTATTGGTAAAAAATTCTTTAGAAAAAGAATAATCGATGTTCTTACCTATTAACCCGTATAATTTATTATTCTTTAGACCTTTCATACTTACTTAATACTAAGACTATAAAAATACCAATAAATATATATAAAATTGCAATAAATAAACTTGTGTTTATTTCTGGCAGATATCGGTTTATATCCATGCTATTTGGATCTGTATTTTTCCAAGGCCACAAAACTCCCAATGACCCAACGATAAATCCAAATATTAGTGATTGAATACTAGTATTGAACTTTTTAAGTAATAATGACATTAATTTTGAAAAAATCAATAAACCTGTAATAGATCCCAATGTAAATACTGTTATTATTTTTAGTCTACTAATTATATATACATCTTTTAAAAATTCAAAATCTCCAGCTATTATAAAAAAGATACAGTCATATAAAACATTAACACTATCAACTAAAAGTAGCACGTAATTACCTAGTATTATTAACAAGAAAGATCCTGACAGACCCGGAATTATCATTCCACATACACTTAGAATACCACAAACAAAAACAAATAGTAAATCATCATTTTCGCTCATCGGATTTGCGTAGCTAATAATTAAGCCAGTTACAACACCAAGAATTACCATAGAAATAGAATTTATATTCCATTCACTTATCTTCTGTTTTAAATGTATTATCGTTCCAATAACCAGTCCGAAGAACATGCTCCAAACTAATAATTCATATTTTTCTAATAAAAAATCTAATAATTTTGATGTTGAAAAATAACTTAT
>Ga0138262_1340349_pt1 | contig 11296 bp, 4 predicted proteins | sample RNAB_720151113_FD_105265 | JGI IMG/M metagenome (GOLD analysis project Ga0138262, IMG submission 105265) | Metatranscriptomics of polar marine prokaryotic and eukaryotic communities from Palmer Station, Antarctica after 72hr light incubation -... | ecosystem: Environmental > Aquatic > Marine >...
ACATTCAAAATTAAACAGACATTTCAACATAATATTTACGTGGATGCATGTGAAGGCATCACCTGCAGAATAGGCACATGCAGAATAGGAAACGTGTCTACAAAGGTGGTTCATGAGGTGATTTAATAACGTCTTGCTACTTCGCTGCAAGTCGGGTATCACCGTGACGTATTTATTCGATTGGAGGAGTGCAGGGGAGATCCTCCCGCCCTCTCTCACGCGCCTCTTCCAACCTAGCGATTTCCGGAGGCTTGACATGCTGTGATCTGTTAGTGGCGGGGTGGAAGTAGCGTTTGCAGCCATCGTCAGTCCACTCTTCGATCCAGCCCAACTGATGATAGATTTTGCGACCTTCAGGACCCGATTGCACAATACTTGACGTACTAAGGTAGGGTAGCTGCAGCTTTGAAGCGGAGTCTGACATGGCGCGAGAGGACGTGGCAGCTGCGCTTTTGAACTCATCCAGGTTGGGGTTGGGTGCTCGGGTGATATCAGTAAATTCGAGAATGGCGCCTGCATTTGAACAAGATGCCGAGCGCCGCGAAGTGACAGCTTCTTTGAGGCGCTCTTGCTCCTCTTCCTGCCGGGCCAAGCTGTCGGGCTTTACGAACTGCGAAGTACCTGTGGTGTTGTTGAAGTAGACTTTTCGGCCATCCGATCCCCATAATGCATCCCAATTCGAGCCTAAGTCTTGTAACGTAACATCGGGCTTCGCGAATTGCGAAACACCTGTGACCTTATTAAAATACACATTCCGTCCGTCTTTACCAACCAATTGAGTCCAGGTCGAAACCATATCTGATGTCCTAATTTGTGTAGGAACAGGCATGATTGAGGCCACTACGGTATCTCCACCTTCTCGAAATCTATAGAAGGGGGACGTGCGCTCATGTACTGGGCAGGGTGTTTTGGTAAGAGACACCTCAGTTGTAAGACACTCCTCTGGCGATCCCGGAAGCAGGAACTCCCGCTGCACAACGTCACTGTGGTCTTCTGGTGAATTCTTGAGATTGGCTGTTGAATTGATTTGAAATCCAGTGCTTACGCGATGATCGTCTGGGTCGTGAAGGAGCGAGTTCTCTGTTCTCTGGGAATCCATACCCAGTTCCATCCCGAGAGCATCCCAACCCGTCACTCCCCCAGCACAGTTGTATTTTTGCAGAAACAAACGCTCAGCACGTATATTTCCCCTCGCTGAAGATGAGGCCGTGCGAGAAGACAATTGGAGCTGCACCGCCGCCTCCTCGTCCGGCGTCGGTGCTCCCCCTAAAAAAAGCGCGCGCTGCTGTAAATCCAGCTCTAGAATCTCGACGTTGGAAGCGTTGTCGTCAATGACATCTATGGTTGTCTCTTTCTCACGAGCGTTGCCGTTTTCGATAATCGTCGGCCTGTCTGCAGATTGTGGAGTGCTCGACGCTGGAAAATGCTCCAGTGATGCTGTTACCTTATTTTTCTGGCTGATTTCGGCAGGGGCATCTTTTGTCTTGTGCGTGTCCCTATTTGCTCGCTTTTGCTTGATGCGGCAATACGCTATAAGAACCAGCACTGCGCATGTCAAGATGGAAAAACCGACAACCACCATAACCGCAATGTGCCACGTCTTGAGTTTTTCAGAAGAGGTCGTCTCCACAGCAGGACGTACGGGAAGCTCAAGGACGGCGTAGGAACTGAACGAGGATGTTTCGACACGCACCGTCTTTTCAGCGCTTGATACCACGCTGCCTTCTTTTTCGTCCCAGCGTTCTGTTACCGGATTGAAACGGTGGATTGCCAGGCGCCGTCCGGCCGATGCCGGCGCACCTATGACGTTGATGAGCAGTGTTACTGGCTTCACAAAAGTGGTGCCTGAAGGAGAAAAGTGAAGTACATTTGATCTGAGTGTCATGCTACTCTGCACAGCAGGTGCCCACGACTTGACTTCCACGCTGATCGTTGCTGCAGTAGAAAGAGAACCACTCGGTATCTTGACTCCCTGTCCATCTGAAAGCTGCACAGTGTGCTCAATGTGAATATCTTCAATAGTTTTTGACGCCATTACTGCAGTAGAAACGGAAGAAGACGAGGGAGCAGGTGTGGTTTGCGAAGATGTTGCTAGAGCCACCTGTATCACAGCCACCTCGGCACTCTCAAGCACCTGGACTTCAGGAAGCCCCATTTTGCTCATCTGGGCGTTGAGATTGGTAGACGTGATTTGGTTGACAACGGCTGCACCATGGTTAGCATCTTCGACCACCACTTCCGTTGACACACTGATACCCCCAGCTAGTAAGTGGCGGCGACGTCGCATCGAATCAATACTTGATATTCTCACGCTTTCTTTGGCAACACCAGCTGCATCTGCTAATCCCCGCTTGAAAGAATTTTGCTTATCAGTTGTAAAGTCGTCTTTACTTATGGCCATTCCAACTACCATTTTGACTACTGTCTGTTGGACCATGACAGTTCCGGCAGCTGTCGTGACTGGAGCACCACTGCTTCGCATTGCCCAAGCTGTGGTCGTGGAATACTCTTCGTTCTCAACAGATTCTGTCGTCGGGCTGGGAGTGGTAGTGGAACTTCTCGTCAGACTCGGAGTAGTTGGGCTTGCCGTTGGTGTGGTCGGAGGATTTGTGGTGGAGAGTACTTGTGTTGTAGTCTCAAGCTCTTTCCCCCCAACTGATGCTGCAGTCGGACTGGGAGTTGTAGTGGGACTACTTGTCTGACTCGGAGTAGTTAGGCTTGCCGTTGTTGTGGTCGGAGGATGTGTGGTGGAGATTACATGTGTTGTAGTCTCAAACTCTTGTCCCGCAACTGATGCTGTAGTCGGACTGAGAGTGGTAGTGGAACTAGTCCGAGTCAGACTTGGAGTAGATGGGCTTGCCGTTGCACTTGCCGTTGCACTTGCAGTTGCAGTTGCAGTTGGGGCTACATGTACTGTTGCGCTTTGGGGAGTGGGTGATAATATGATAGCCGTTATTTGTTGCAAGCTCTCTGTAATGAGCTCAGTGTTGATATTGCTCGACGTGAGGCTCGCTGCGACGGCATTGGCCTCTTGCGTCGTACCAGTGGAAATGCTGAAGTCAACGCGAATGGTCTCAGCTAGGAGACGACGCCGCCAAGATGTCACTGTGATCCCGTTGATCGTCACCTTATCAAGCGTCGTAGAGGCAGCGCGGGCTATGGCAACCCTGAACTTAGTCTGCTTGTTAGCGTCGAATTGTGCCACAGTGTAGGGCAGTGCTACCGCCATCTGAACCGTTTCGGTGGGTGTGGGGGAAGTTGTGATGGCTGTCGTGGGTACAGGAGTGGAGGAAGTGGTGGGTACTGGTGTGGAACTGGTGGGAGGTAGGGGCGTGGAAGAGGAAGTCGGCGGTGCTGTCGTCGAAGTCGTCACCACTGCATCAACAGCGATGACAACAACTGAATAATCACGCTCTAGATTGATGAGCGCGGCACACATGAAGATGTTATCGCCAGCAACGCATTCGCTCGAGGCATTCACAAGCTCGAGCCGGCTGCCGATCCTGCCCGATTTGCGCGTACACGGTGCTGACATTGATGAAACCGGTAATACTGCCTGCGGCTACACTCGCCTCCAAAGATGGCACAGAGTAATGGGTGTTGATCTCTGCAGTATCATCTACAGCCCGGAAGAAGAGGCGAACTGCCCCGCCCAACCATCCACTCCGCTCGATTTGCACCTGTGCCACTCCGCCTGGATGTATTACAGTCTCGTTGTTCAACGATAGCACAGCCGCGCCCTCATCGTCACCCTGAATTACGACCCACATACTTGAGCGTGTTTCGAGGATGGTAGTTCCACTCACCATCATTAGTGGTCCACCCGAGGGGATCTGAAGTATGAGCTGAAATCTCTTGTCGGGTCGTCCGTAGTTTGAATCATAATTGTCAGGAATGGCAATTTCGACTGTCTTGTTGACTTCTCCCGGCAGGAACTTAATCATAGAGATGGTTGCGAGAAGATCGTTTGGCACCACCAGTGCATTCTCTCCAGACGAAAGAGCACTCAACTGAGCCGTAATGAGCTCGTTGCTGCCGGCATGTTGCACAGACCCGTCGCTCGTGCGGATCAGCTGCAGCGTCAGCTCGAGCTGTTTCGTCACATTTTCGAACACCGTCATATTCTTGTGAGAAGCGATTGAGAACCCAATTGCAAAATCCCCGGAGTTCGAAAAGGCCGCTGCCGACACTTGTGCCGCTGCCGCAGCTCTCCGCACAGATCGTGCTTGAAGCATTTTAATCTCAGTTGTATTTACGGCGTCTTCAACCTCGATAGGCGCAACAGGCGGTGGTGGAGCCTCTTCCACCACAAAGCTGTTTGCGTCAACAACCATGTTGGTGGCAGCAGCTGCTACTGTAGCTGCCTCAGTGACAAGCGACCCAATTTCGTCGAGTGACACGACAGCCTCAAGGGTTGAGAGAGCTTCGGACTCTGGACTCGTGTCCCCGCATCGCACTGTATTGCATGCACGAATCAAGATAGAATACGAGGTTGATGAGGTCAAATTTACGAGCGTATACTTGTAGCCTCTAGCCGTGGATGCAGGGGTGATGAAAGTATCCGTACGAAGCAAGGTGCTCGACGTGCCATTCGCATACACTTCAATCTCATACTTGATAATGGGTAGACCGTAACCATCTGCTGGAGCCCATTTTGTCTGCAAGCTTTCTTCTTGTGCCATGGTCAGTATTGGAATCGACACACGCGAGGGACCGGCAAAACACTCGGTGCCCGCGCAAATATAGCCTTCTTGGACGCTGGAGCACGATAGACACGCTGAACTGACACCGGCGTCGTCACATACTTCGGTGCCTTGCAAAATGCCGTCGCCACACTTCTGGCACACAGACCTGCCGGCCGCATTATCGGCGCAAGCTGCATCCGATTCTACTGTGCAAGAGGTCGAACAACCGTCATCGGCGACAATATTGCCATCATCACAGTCCTCATGGCCCACCACACGCACGCCGTCGCCACACGGCACACTGCACGTGCTGGTTACTGCGTCTGCTACCGTGCTGTGCGGTGTGCTTGCACACTGCCAAGCTGTCTCCACCTCACATCTGTTGTCGCATCCGTCGCCCGTCACCTCATTCCCGTCATCGCAGGCCTCTCCAGCCTCCTTGGTGCCATTGCGACAGCCGTTACTGCAGACGTCGCCGCCGGATACTGTGGAGCAGGCATAGCCAGTTTCGACGTTGCATGTGCTCGTGCAACCATCAGCCGCCACCTTGTTGCCGTCGTCGCATTCCTCGGATCCCTGACGGGCCCCATCGCCGCACACTGTCAGTGTGTACATGCCATTCCAATCACTCCACTCACTCCAACCCCCACCAGCCTCAGCCCGCGCTCGGCATTGCACCGGGGTGTAGGTCGACAATCCGCCCAGATAGTCTGAGAGCACATTTGCTGGCACCGTAATAGTGGGCATCCAGACCCCGTTGGAGGAGCATTCAATCTCCCAATTCAGGGTGGTGTTGTACTGATCCGAGGGCGCGGAGGCCCATGTAGCAGGAGTCCACTGCAACGCGACGCCAGAGGTGGTAGATCCAGACGACGCCTGTTGCGGAGCGTTAGGAGACGGCATGTGGACGTTCTGTACGATGACTGTCGTTGATTGAGCCTCGCCCAAGGTGGCATTTTCGGCCTCGGTTATTGCAACAGTGAACTGAACCTCAGAGTCGCGGTACCCGGGCTCTGACAAAATGTCCACCGTAATGGTCTTACTCTCTTCAGTTTGTTTGAAGAGAATGATGCCTGTTGCTGCAACAAAGTTGACACCGGCAACGGCGTCGTCTGCTGACATTTTTGACACCGTGTACCTCACGCCACACTCGCCATTGATATTCACAGACCGCGTCACTTGAATGGACAGGACGCCAACATCCTCCAAGACGGTGATAGTCTCCTTGCTCGTCACGTCGATTAGCGGAGCCGGTTCGACCTCAAAATCGACGATGCTCGAGCCGGACAGGAGATGGCGACGTCGAGCGTTGCCGGGAACGACGTCAACGATAGCAATGCGTGTGACATCGATGCCAAGTGTTGCTGCCAGTGAAGAGAGGAAAGTGTCCTTAATTTTATAGAAATCGGCCACTGATGTCTGAACTCCCATGCTCACCGCCACAACTGGCATGCTTTTGATTTCGATAAATGAATCCAAAGAGTGGCCGCCCACTACCAGCTCCAGCATGCCAGTAAACCGGTTGAACCTGTTGGACCCGTGCACGTTGGAGGGCGTGTGACATTTCCAGAGCGCGCTTGCCACATCTCCAATGCTGCACTGGTCGACCAGCGACAGTGTCTGCTCGGTAAAGCCGCCCTGCTCGTTGTTCGCAGCCAGTCGGCCGTCGAGAACGAGCTGTTCCTTACTCTTGCCATCAAGACGGTTGACATCCTCCACGAATCGCTTGCCCACGTACACCTGCAATCGCATATTCCCGGGGTAGAAGATGCGCAGGATGAGCTTCTGCGTCACGGGAGCGTAGGGCAGCAACACCCGGAGAGACTGGGGCGTTGTCGCCGAAAAGTGGACGGTTGATACCGTCCCTGTCTTAACGATGGCCCAGAAAGTCATCAGCCTTTTTAAGCACGTATACGACATGCACCAGCCGTGGTCCATGCCTCCATTCAGCAGATCCGTGTACCCGTCCGCCGACAGTGCCACAGGAGAGACACGCCGGATATTGTGGTCAGCATCCATATTTTCAATGATCAAACGCGAGTAATGTGTGTAGGGGCACAACCACGCGTCCCAGACCGCCTGCAGGGTGCAGCCCTCCCTGGGGATTCCAAAGCCTTTTTCCAGCCAGGTTGAGCTCATGTTGAGAGCGTTGCCGCCCTTATCGGTCCACATTTGCTGTGGGACGTTAGGATACCACATCCCGCCCCAGCCCTCACTACCCTCTCCGCCATCTCCGCCGAGCACTCCGCCCGCCGCAGCGCCGGCAGAGATGCCGAACCTGTTGCGCATTTGGCGGTGGTTTACAGGATCCTTGAACGGAAGACCAAAAAATGAGCCTTGACTAAAACGTTCAGCGCGCGGAAACATGGTGCCGCCCGATCCTCCCATCAGGGTACCGTCAAGATCATGAACTATGGCGTGCTTCATCCCGTCACAATCCATATCAACACAGTCTGCGCCGTTGATCCACGATTTGTCGGTTTTGTGAAACAACAGCAAAGAGTCGTCGTCGACGGCAACCGTTTCGATCTCTTTGGTCGTCAGCGGCCCCAACCCGTCCGCAGGATGTGCGCCACTTGGAATACAAGCGAGTGCCACGTCGCGTGTATTTTCGCGAGGGCCTTCCGTACATGGGCTGCCAAAGTTGGCAAAGGTTGTGCCTTCGATTTTCGTCAAGCCGTACAGACTCGGCTCAGGCGCCGTCTCCCACCAGGGATGAATCTTGGGACCATCGTTCGGACTCTGTGGGAATGAGCCAAAGAGAATCCCAGAGTGGAACTTCGGAAGGTGGAAGCACCAGGCCATATAATGCTTGCACGTGTAGAGACTGGGCTTCTTCATCAGACAATGCCCGTTGGTGCTGTGTCCCACAAAGAGCGACTCTTTGATTTGCACGACTTTCGGTTTGATGACGTGGTCAATTGAACTATGCCCGCCACTGACGATGAGTGTTCCGACGCGGCAGTCAGCAACCTTGACACGGACAATCTCGAGCTGGTCTTGGCTACTAGTCTCGCCGTAGACCCCGTACTCCCAGATCTTCCAAGCAGTGAAATCGTTCAACATTTTGCACGGCGCCCTTGCCGAACCTTCACGTTTTCCAAACGAATAGAAGTCCCACCAGAAGCCAGACAAAGACGAGTGAGCCATGTTGCCGACAAACGACGTCATGTCCCCACACAGCGTGCCAGGACCAGTAAAGCCGGCACGCTCGCTGCCCGCGGCAATGTTGTTGCGCATCTGCGTGTTGGCAGCTTGATTGTGGTACATTCCAATCATGGGCGTCAACTTGTTCTCCCAGATTTCGTCTCCTTGAAACGCGTCACGGTGTGTATACCACCAGATACCAACAACAGCAAGGTTATCCAAGACCACGTTACGGATGCCCGAGTAGATCCGGATCGCCGGCAGGTGTGCGCGGTAGATGAGATTGCCCTCAAGTTTGACTCCATTGGACTCGTGGATGTCAACGGCACCGTAGTAGCCGCGATTCATTACGCAATTGCGCACAGTCACATTGCGACCCTGGTCGGCCAAGTCGTAGATTTCGATGCCGTAATGTTGCCCGTTCTGACCGAAGTAACGCATTTCTACATGATCAACCGACATCATCCCCCGAAAACTGCGCTGGTAGCCTCCTGTACACTGCACATGTTGATTACAAAACGTGAAGTCTTCTGTGTATGCTCCCACAAACACGGTGGCACCGTACTCGTACGCCGGGCCCTTGCAGTCTTCTCTACAGCTCACAGAATCTTCGCTGACTTCGCACATGCCATTGCCGCATGCAGCTGACGACGAAGGCCCCAATTCACTCTGGATATTCCAAAGAGAGTAGTGTGTGTCCTCGCCCTGCCCAGCACCCTTGATCAAAATGTTCCGTGACAAGAGTGCCACGCGTGCTTGCATCTGCAGGGTCTGGCTACCGAAGGCTTCCGCTGGACCCGAGAAGTGCTTGTACTTGAGCGGCTCGGCAAAGGTGACAACGCGGGAACCTCCCGACTCTGTAACTTGAGAAATAGTGCGGACCTCAGCTTCATGCGCATCATAATCGGTGGGCGTGATGACAATCTCGTCACCAACTTCCCACGATACCAAATGTGCTACTCGGATCGACGTGTCTCCCTTTTCAGCCGACGTTTCCAGGGGCACATAGTTGTGGCTCACGGGACGACCATGCGCAATGAATGTGCCCATAACAGCCAACGTAGCAGATCCTATCTGGGTGCCTTTTTTGCCAAGTGACAAGCGAGGAGTGTTGCGCGGATCCCTGCCGTATTTCGCGGCAAGTTTGGCGTTTGTGCCAAGCAGCGTAATGGTAGCTACACCGTCATCGAAGGGCCCAATCACATTGCCAAAGGTATCGCAGTGAGCAATGATGAATGTGCCACCCTTGATTTCGATAAACGTAGCAGTCAGATCTACGCTCGTGGACGCGTTTATGATCAGAACTCCTTCCACAACGATGCGGCCCAAGACGGGTGTACTCACGTCGAGCACAACCTTCTTCCACTCTGGAATCCACACATTGTCAAACTGTGAAGGAGTACTGGCAGCCCATTCCTGAGACTCGTCCAGCATGTAAACGGTCTTGCCCGCCTCGCTGCTAGCAACCTCGTCCTTGACAATCCGGTTCAAAGGATTGTTGGGGTGGTTGGTGGTGTCGAGCCATGTTGTGGGCGCACTCCAGCGCTCGAAAAAGAGCACCACTTCTTCTTTGGGCTTCGGCGGCGGGGGAGGAGGCCAGCAGCCAGCAACCGGGCACGCCCTCACAGTGAATTCTCCAGCAATGTGTCTTGCCTTTGGTTCAGGGAGAGCTGCACACCTGTGCCCGCCAAGGTAAGAGCCAACCGTGCCATCGCAGCCGTTGGAGGTGTCATGCCAGCCTATGCGGCAGCAAACACCTGAGCCGCAATACGCGCAAGGCCCTTGTCGCCGATGACATGCGCCATAGCAATCCTTGTTCTCGTTGAGCAACTTGTTGGCCAGCTTGATGGTAACCAAGGCCGCATCTCCTACTGCATCCTGCTTAACTGTAAGATCGAAACTCTCGTGCTCGGGGCCTGGAACTGGAATGTCGCCACCTCTGGCCACGCCCGTCACGTAGACACCCTTGACATCGTATTCTTGGTAATCCCAGGGAGCCACCTCATGCACCTTTCCGCAGTAGCCAGTGGTAGCATCACAGCTTGAGAGGTTGCCAGCATAATTGACGAGCGACACGGACGACACAAGAGGAATAGAAGCAAAGATCGAAGGAGCATAAAATGCTGTGCTTGAAAGTTTCGTGGTTGCCCTGATATTGTAGAGCGGGCGCCCAAAGTTGTCGGCTACTTTCCAGCGCAGGAAGCGGTAGGTGAAGAAAATTTCCTCTTGGGGAGCCATGTCCCACGCCACGATTGCAAAATTTTCAGGGTCGAGCATTTCGTGTTGAAGCAAATCGATCTGAAGATTGTATCTGTAGCCAACAGCTCCGAGAAAAATGTTGCCACCCCACCACTTCTTCTGAATCTGAATACAGTTGCATTCAGGCATACGGTTATGGCACCGGTTCAAATCGCCCGACCAGCTCGGGCGAATACACAATGATTTGCCTATCAAGTGACTTGGCTCTAGAGCCTTGAACAATATACGGCGGAAGACGACACCAGTACACACTGCGCCTCCCACATTGTCTTTGCTAACAAACGTGAGGAGGCGACGACTATTCGGATAACGATTGCGTGGCAGCACGATATCATCGTTGTCTGTGCACTTATCAGGGGGAAGGAGGACAGAACGTGGGAGCAAAGAGGCACCCTTGATGGAGCCGCCGCGCGTGTAGTCCTCACGAATGCCGGTATCTGTGAGCGTGCCGTCCAAATCATAGAAAAATGCTTCGTTGGCGTGGCGGAAATGGGCGCGCTGGCTCGAGTTGACAAACTTCATGCCCTCGAATCTCGTCTCAAACGCGCCATCGCCAGTAGAAGGACTGCCTCCGCGCCCCACGTGCGCGGCACCTCGCAAAACAGGGTTCACGTGGTTGACAAATGTCACATTTGTGAGCGTCATGCCCCCGGGCAGCTCATTCCAGGGCAACAGCAGGCCACCTAACATGGGCCCCCCCAGCACGTCAACCGCCCCAAAGGAGTCATGGGCTGCTGAATACGACAGAGCGAGCGGGAGATCGAGCCAGCCGATGAGTAGCGCATTCCTGAGAAAATTTTCGTCCCAGCGATTGGTTTCCGTTGAGCGGCCCTCAAAGTGAGTCTCTCCATTTTGAAAGGAAACCACTCCATCGAAGCCCAATGTGCCCACCTTGGTTGCAGTCCATCCGACCATGCCGTTGCGCCAGACAAAGAGATCGTGAATTACCGACGGAGCGTTGGGCAAGAACTCATCAAAGACGCGCAGACCGTACTTGCCGTTGGAGTGGGCTTGGTTGCCGCGGAACTCTAAGATGGGAATATTAATCGGGTGCACGTCTGGCGTGTTGACACTTGCGCCTGTGACCGAGATCTCCGGGCGGATCCAGATTCCATAGCGGCGAGAGGCAACCGCGTGATTGCCGAGGATATACTGCTTGCAGGAGACGATCCAGAAGCAGGCTGGCGTCTGATCAGTGTTGAGAA
>Ga0138262_1041129_pt1 | contig 11156 bp, 14 predicted proteins | sample RNAB_720151113_FD_105265 | JGI IMG/M metagenome (GOLD analysis project Ga0138262, IMG submission 105265) | Metatranscriptomics of polar marine prokaryotic and eukaryotic communities from Palmer Station, Antarctica after 72hr light incubation -... | ecosystem: Environmental > Aquatic > Marine >...
CGCAGGTTCTTGAAGTCTGTGTGGGGAAAGACCATCGTGAGAGCGGTGCAGTGGAGGCTTGCTGTGGCCGCCTCGCCCTTCGCCATCTAGTCGCTTCAGACCCAGCTGCCTCCTTAATGCGGCTATTTCCTCCTGCTGCGCTCGGAGTCGTCGGGCCTGAGCGAGTTGTGCCTCCTTCAGTTGGACATTCTATGACAGCACCTTTCTAATCTGCTTTCGCTCCCTTTATTCTCGATCCATTGAAATCTCATTCGGCAATATCTCGAGCTCCACGTCTCCTGGCGTGGTGGCCTCGCTGTGACCGCTCGCTGCGTCATCGGTCTCACCAGGCTGCTGCTGATGACGATGACTGCCATGGTGGGTATGCGTATGCTGGATGTGTACTCGGAAGAACTCGTTTGCATCCACCAAGTTCAGCGTCAAGAGCGTGAAAAGACCTTTGTTACTGTTGAAGGCGATAATCAGGAGCCCAGTTCTTATCTTTGCAAGCCACTGGAGAAAGAATGCAAGGCTTGGGAGCACAATGAAAGGCATGCATAGCCAATCGAAACCTGACTCTGGATCCATATAGCCTTCTCCTTCGCCAGTCATATAATACAAACCAATGTACATCAGCAGCATCTACACTGCTTGACTGAATATGTTGGCTTTAGTTGCTGCTCGGTCTTCGAAAGGCCTGTGCCTGATGACGAGCATGATCGAAGCTACCATGATCATCACTGCAACCAAGACTTGCACCACTCCTGATACGCTGGACAGGAATTCAGTCGCGAAAATGATGGCAACCTTCCTGAGCATTACGCAAATCTCCCAATAATAGTAATCTAGGTTGACGCCCATGAACAAGAACCCATATCTTTTCATGAAGCTCTCAACCTCATATCGTTCAGCCTTTGGTAGATTGTAAAGAACATCATTATCCTTGTCCTCCAAGTGTTTGATGAGTTTTTGGTTATGCCGGAGAACATAGAAAAAGTATGATGGCACACCAATGATCCAAAAGCAAATGCTTGGAACCGTGACGAAGCCAACAATAAATTGGTGCTGCCCTTGCCAGCACTTTATGTCCAGGTCGTGGAAGAGCCTGCTCTCGCCTCCTCGGTCAATGCAAGAGAGAGAAGCAAACACGACATGTGCGATATCTGGATGAAGGAGCCAGAAGGTAACCACCGTGATGCCGACCATTTTGTCTTTCATTCCTTCAACTGTAAAGGAGCCTCTCATTACTTGAACGATCGAAAGAAGTATGAAGAGCCAGAGGACAATAAGGAAAGGAGAGAGAACAGTGAAAATGAGAGACCTATGAAAGCTATGGAGGGTAAGGCCGTCATGGTTGTCGACACCGTCTGGGCCCATCAGCAAGCAGTTGAATCGAATGTTTTGGGAGAGGAGCTGGAGAATAGCAGATTGGACATCTAAAATGGTTTGGATGAACTCCGACCAATTGTATCTTATTTCAGAGATGGCCGAGAGTATGACGCAGTGGTTTATCATCAGCTTGATTTGACATACGAAAGACTTACATTATCTGCTCCCAGTATCAGCCACGCGCACGTTCAAATTGGCAATTCCCAGAATCAGCAACGTAAGCCAAGCCAGTTGAAAGAGAGCTTATACGATGGTGCTGTTCCAAGATCCACAGCTTTTGCAGGTAAGCCAGGTCTGCTTGTAATGTCCAATAGCGCAAGCGCCACACATCAGTCCTGTGTAGCCCTCTGCACATTCTCCAGCGGGAGTGTCCAGATCTCCTCCAAGACAAGCCTGCTTGTTGAAGCATTCCAATATCTCGTCAGAGAGAGGGCTGCTCCTGAAGTATCCTGGTCTCGGGGCGAGCAGATTTTCTCCATAGCAAATTGCATTTCGGTCGCACGGCTTGCAGCTCTTTGCTCTATCAGGAGGATGGAGCAGGTAGAAGCCGTATCCACACTTCTAGCAAGTTCCAGATGCAGTTTATTCTTCACCTGCTCGACAGGATCGGGAGAGGATTGTCTGAATCGGTGGTTGGTCAATGAAGCTCTTTGGAATACCATTTCGGTCAAGACCAGATATCTCGAATTTAAGTACCTTGAGTGATCCTGGAGCTTGCGTGATGATTAGATTTGGAAATCTGAATGTCCCGTTAACGCATGCTGCCTCAGAGTTCTGCAAGTATACCTCAGTTTCCTTGGAAGCCAGAACGAGATTTCGTTTGCCAGCCTCACTATGGGACTGTGTGTTTTGGAGAGCCACTTCGACAGACTCCATCACGATCTGAGCTGTGGCGACGTTTTCATTCTTAACTCTGCTACCCTGAGCATCCAAGAGCTCGATGGTGATGTTCATCTTTTGGCCAGATGGAATCTCCAGAAAGTTGGAGATGCCTATTTACTTTCTCAGCGAGTCCATCTACCGTTGTCCTTGTGGATCAAGTCGGTCAGCACCTTTGTCAACATCGACAAATTCTGTCACTTAATCGTCATATATGACCTTGATCTGCGTCGAAAACGATGAGATAGTATCAGAGTGGACACCAGCTGTGTTATTGATGAACACGGTGGAGCCATCCACGTCTTGGAAGCCTGAGCTTCTGTAAGATATTGCTCCACCTTGAATTTCTGCATAGTTATCCACGAAAGTATTTTGATTCTTGAGCAGTACCCTGCAAAAGAAGCAAATCACAGACTCTACATTATCGATGTAAATTGCTCCTCCTCTTAAGGTTGCTGCATCTCTGATCAAATTGACTTCTTCGCCGTTGATCTTTCGAGCTTGATTGGCCCGAAAAGTGTTATGGGAAAATGTGACTGGGCCTGAGCTCTTGACTTCAACTGCGGCACCCAGATCTGCGGAGTTATTCTGGAAAAGGCAGTTCTCGATCAATACCTCACCTGCCGATTCAAGCTTGATAGCTGCTGCTGAGAGTGCTGTCAAATTCGCGAAGGTCGACTCAGAAATGCGCACCTTCGATGATCGCCCTATGACTTTGAGGGCTCTCTGATTCAATGGCACGGCTGAACCCGTTGCCTTGTGTATTACTTATGGAATCGAAGACCCACCACCACTTGTACTGGATTGTTATTATCCTTTCTATTCCAATTACCTACGATGTTTCGCACCATTGCCTGGTTTAGATTAGGTGGTTGATTCTAATGGCTCATTGACGTTGTTTCCAATAAGCTTGCGACCGTCAGTTGCCACTTTGTCTTTAGAATCGTTTTGGCCTTCTTCGTTGTTAAGAGTGGCATAAGGGATCAGAAGTCCTTCGTCACTGAGAAAGTGGACACCGGAAATAAGACCTCTTGCGTCCAAGATGATTATTGAATCTCGACTTGCGTGAGGATAAATATGGCTATCTGCGATCCTAAATTGCCTGGTTGGGAGCATATTCTCCAAAGCGATGCCGTTTGACTCCGCCATCAAGATGTGTGACACTTCGAACACGATCGGAGAGTAGACCTACAGGCAGGACGCACCCGAAGTCATGTTCATTATGGCAGTATTATTGCTTATCCTTATTGAAGACTGCCCTGTCGCATATAAGAAAGAGGCTGTCTACGCCACGAAGCCTTTGATAGTAGAGTTGCTGATCCTCACCTCGCTCTGGTAGTTCATGTTTATGAATCCTGCCTCCACATTGTTCATTATACTCTTTGTGATATTCAGGCTGTTTCGGCCATTGTCAATCACGCAATCGCTTATTATGGCTTTAGAGTAAATCATAGAAATTCCATTTGAGCTCAATTCTGCATAATTGCCAAGGAATCTTGTACCTCTGAGTTCAACCTGAGCAAAAGTTAAGCTGATCAAACTAGATTTTGACATCGTGTCTATTATACTTGAATTCTGGATGACTATCTTGCCATCTTGATTTTGGATCGCAAATAATAAAGCTGATTGATCAACGCCGATAAGCCTTTCAAAACGACACTGGTCGATCAAGACGTCTTGGTCTACTGTAGCCTAGATCAGTCCTCTGGCTGCTTTTGATTCGATGAATGAGCAATTGAAAACTTCGGTCAAGCCCTGCTATGCCATCAGGAACCCAGTTGGCAAGTCCAAGTGAGCTGGGAGTCCGGTTGTCACCGGAGTCTCATCGTGCTAATGGTCTCCATCTGCATCATCTTCAGCTGATGCTGGCGCCAAATCAACACCACTAAGTCCAGCACCTAATCCCAGCTCTTGCGCAAGCCCAGTTGGGTCTGCAGCTGGGTAGAGCGCCTTCGTGCCAACATCATGAATTATACTGTTGCGTACGAAGACTTGACTTGCTTGTTATTGGTTAATGACTAGAGTTTGAACATTATCGAAAAGGACATTGTCCATATAGAGAGAGCTTCGTATGGTCTAAATAACAGCCTTTGCGAACATTTTCGAGTGGATATGAAGGAATTTACTGTTGCAAAATTGACTGGCACGGATGTAGGTGCTATTACCAAGCTCAAAGCCTTCGAAAATCTATTCTATACCGGTAAGATTTTAGCCGAATCTAATCTGGTCGAAAAACTTTGCTGGAGGTCTCTGATCGATCGTTTGCTGCTCAGGGTCTTAGCGCTTTGGATCGAGCCCCTCACTTGGGTTTGTCCTTTTCATTGACGAGAAGAGGCCCCAGACATTTGTGACGTCCGCAAGAGTAATCAGTCGATATTCGATGTTTGTTGCTAATTCGACATTGGCATTTTGTTTGGTTGAATTTGTTCCAACTATGTCCTGTATTTGATATTACTTCTTATTCTTCTTCTCATATAATATCTCTTAATTCTCTTACTACTATGACTTGTGTAATTTGCCTTCATGGTCTGCAACCTTGAAAAGAATTTCAAGTCCTTTTGGCTTTAATGTCAAACCACTTTCCTCTGAGAAGTGCTCCTGAAGTGTTAATTTATAATCCTAGAACATTTTCCTCTTGATCTCATCGGCAAGCCCTGTTTCGAAGCTTTTGACTTTCTCATGGCCAAGTGCATCTTCGAGCGCATCACCGCTGAAAGTACAGTTATCGCAATACAAGCCGACCTTGTCGAAATGCACAATGCTCAGGAAATTCTCTGTGAATATCGAGTCGCGCACTATGAAGGAGAGGAGCTGTGTTCGAGCCGTTGCTGTATACAGTCCTGCAGCTGGATGAGTCGCTTGGCACTGGGAGACGACTTCATCCTTCATCATGACGATGCCTATGTCCTGCACCTGCTCCTCCAGGAGATTAAAGACCGCAGCCTACAATTCGCTGCCCGCGCCATCGCCAGGTCCCAAGGCTTGCTCGTGATCAATGCCCATGATGCCTGCCATGTCACCGAACACTTCGTGGTAGTAGTTGCCTTCAAGATGCATCCTAATGGATCGAAAACCACTGGTTTGGACGGAGTATATTCCAGCATCATGAGCATAGATTTTCCTGAAGCGGTTACCTCTGAATGTGTTCACCATTCCAGGCACTGAGAGCTCGTTTTGAAGCAGAAAGATGCCAACACGCTGATGTCGGCTGACGAGTCCGGTGGTAAAAGGCATTCGACGGGCTGTACTGCTCGCGTTATATGGCAGAGACATCCGCTGGGAGCTGGTACTGATGGTCAGGTAGCCGATGTCAAAGAACACGTTGTCCGTGACGGTCATCGATCCTCCCCTCGACTGTCTGATCAGCGCCGTGGCCTTCCCAATGAACTTTTGGTTGTATACAATATTGTTGGCAAACTGCAGCTCAAACTTTGGATTCGTGCTCTTGGCGTCTATCAAGGAGGCAAAGTACTGCATTTCAACTGCCAAGTGTTCACCTTCGACAGGTCTTTCATAGCCAAGGACCTCCACGTTGTTCTAATCTCTAAAAGTATTATTGAAGATTCTGATCTCAGATCTCGCCCGCGAGCTCAAGTGGGCCTGCGGCATTTAGAGATTGATTTAAGGAGAGTGGGCACTGCTGAAATAGTCTGGCGGGAAGAAGTCATACAAATCTCTGTTACTAGTCTTCACGAAGTCCTTGAGAAAATCCAAAGCATTATCATGGAAAAGACAATTTGTGATCTGCACATCCGAAGCCTCTTGCTCTATGAAAATGGCACTGGCTCTCTCAACGGCACGACGAGCGTTCTTCTGATCTTTCCGAGTTACCATTCCAACAATTTAAACGCCATTCAGGATGGGTCCAGCGTCGTTCTTGGTGAATGTGCAGTTCTCAATCTTGGTCGTGTTAATTTGATTCATGTAGATGGCTCCTTTCATGTGAGGATATTACAGGTGGAGCATATGGTCCTCGAGATCATTTGGCTTTTCAAGATCTGCAGCAGCAGCTGTATTGTATTGTTGCACGAAGCAGTCTGGCCTCCCTATAGAAGCTATCTCATCAGCGCACGCGGCATATATTGTTTTGTTTTGCGCCCTGTGAGCGAAGTAATTGAGAGAATGCTGTTGCATCGCCAGGATTTCATAGAAGGGAAGCATATGTTCGCGCTCAAGAAATGAGAAGCTGCCAGTGTTGTTATAGAAGATATTGCTCCTCAGTTCAATTGTTGATGACTGGATGTCTTTGAGATTGATCGCAGAGCCCTTCTGGCCAGAGTAGTTCTGCTCGAAAAGCGAATTTGAGATCTTGATCTCGCCCAAATGTACATGGACTAAGAATTCCTTATCAAGTCCAAACATTATCCTTTCAGGATCCTTGAATGTCGCCTCATTCTATTTAGGGCTCTTATTCTTCATTTCCAAATTCCTTAACTATTCAATGGATTCAGCTCTGCCGTCCAACCCTAACAGGAAGTCACTTCCTTATCTTCCATCAATTGAAACTGCACCACCAATTGCCACATTCATTCCATAGTTCTTCTTGAATGTGCAGTCTGTGATCACAACCTAAAGCAGACTATCATTACGAACAAAATCACGATCGCTTCTTGTTCGCTGTGCTCCACTCACAGCGATAGCATTGCCTTCAAAGTAAGCCATATTTCGAGTGAAGGTATTGTTTTGAAAATATATAAATGGCGAATATTGCTTTGAGTCTTCGTCGGAGGCTCCTTGCTTAATGTTGTCGATGTGGATTGCGCCTCCATGGATTCCGATGTTGCTATCGAAAGTATTATTGGCGAACATGATGTGCTTTCCCCTAGCATTCTTGATGAATATTGCACTTTGTGATGTGTAATTATCTCGAAGAGCTTGATATTGCTGTTCTGGGTCCATATAGTTCAGATAGTGGATGGGATGCTGGAGCAAGACCGTTTCATTCGCCTGTAGCTAAAGGTAAGCGCCTTTCTTATGGCCCAGAACCTCATTCGCCTTCGACTGAAAGCTGCCGAGTACGGGATCCACAACGCTTTAATTGAACTTCTGAGTATTGCTGAAAATGGCTGAAGGAATGACTACCATATTGTGACTGACATTATTATTTAGGAACTCAATACGGCCCTCAAAGTCACTGATCGAGCACACAATCCCACTGCTCTAAGAGAATACGTTCTCATCTGGCTTCAAGGAAGCCAAGCTTCGCAGATATTTCCCATAATTCAAATTCGAGAACCGGGAAGAACTAGCAATAATCTGTCGTTGATCACGTGCCGCAGCATCCATTTGAGAGACTGCTTCTGCGTATTCAGCCTTCTAATTATGCTGATGAGCATATAAGACATCGTCCTTGGGGTCGATGAACCTCTGTGCCGGTGGCACATATATCATTCCAAGAGCAAAGCTACTGTCTACGATATTGCTATCTTCAATCACAATGTTTGCGCCAGCTTTGTAATTGCCAAAATGACGCGCAGTCAACTCAGGCAAGCCAAGAGGATTCTTGCGCACGATGAAGTTGTCGTTCTCAACATATATAAGCGATTGATAATCATATAAGAAATTTCTTACTTCAACATTTTTCAAATGCAAAGTAGGAATTTGATAATTCGTTCTCAAACTAATATCACCGGTGACGAACTCCATAGAAACATTTTTCTAAAAGGAATCTTCGAATGTGAAGGCATATAAGTTGAAAAGGGTTTATCTTCGTTTTGAAGCGAAGAATTTGCCATATTAGGTCGAGTTTTGGTTATATTCAGCTTAAAACTCATTGTACAATTCCGAAGTATAAATCTATTCGTCTTGTTGGAAGCTTTCGGCCAGCTTTTGTTGAGATATTTCTCTTTCATATTAGTTGCCCTAATGCGGCGCTTCCGTGGTGTCGCCAGAATGAAATGCACTGTGATCATTTACATTTGTGAAGCGAGCAGCTTTGAGTTCATCGAATACGGCTGCGATGCCTTGCTCGTAGAGATTGAGCTTCGCCAATTCCAAGGCATTCCTATGGTACCGACAACCTGACTGGTATGGTTCATCGTGGACTCGATCGTATATGATATGGTTTTAAGTTTTATTATTTTAAGTTTCTTCTGCGTTTAACAGGTTTCTTAGGACTAGTTATCCATAGCTGTGCAGTTATAATCCTAATTTGTCCTTTTAAGTAGCATCTGACTATGGATCTTTAGGAGTAGTTTTATGTTTATGTTTTTGTTTATTTGCAATTTCGTCTTTCAAGATTTAGATTAAAACGGTGTTCCCGTCTTTGGTAGAGAAATTTCCTGGCACAGCAATCTCGCAGATCTTCTGAGGCCAATATGGCACCCTAACAGGCTCTGTTGGCGGAGCGATCTTGGTTTCTTCGTATTCTTGAGTCAATTATTCGGCTATTCCGTGGATTTTATCCGATGATTTATTTTAAAACTATTTCGAAGCACTCACATGAACTTCTGCAAACGCATTGATTCCATCAAATATCACATCTTGAAAAACGGCCGATTTCGTAATGTTGAAGTAAAATTATGGCCCATTGACATATATAACTGGCCGAGGGTCCGTCTTCTTCGCCTTATCTTGATTCAGAGGCACGCAGTGACTATAGAACCATACTTTGTCATATGTAGCTCGGTCCAGATTTTGTGCTTCCTCTGAGTCACAGCTCATGGCTTTCACTTATAAATTCACGTTGTCAGTCTTTGGGAATGATGTTTGCATACTTTAGTGCGCGCATAGCGAATTGTGGCCGAATGGAAATTCGACGTTAAGATCGTGCAATTCGTTACAATAAAAGAAAAAGTGGTCTCCTTTCGAGAGCCAAATAGTAGCATTCACTCCGTCGTAGTCAGCTGCAATGCGATTGATTTCGTAGAGAGCTTGTTGAATATAACTCCACCTACCGGCTGATTCTTAGCGTTTGAGTTCTTCCATGTCAGAAATTCGTTAAGAGAGATCGGCTGTAAAGTCTTTAGCTGTAAGAGGTTGATGCCTTGCTTCGATAACAAAATCTTTCTCAAGAGTAAGTTTAGGAAGTTGACCTGCAGTTGCCCTTTCAGTTTTCCATTCAAGCAAACTTACGCATTTATCCTTCTTCTCACTGAGTACATAGCTCCCCTCACATTTTAAACAAATCTCTGCCTCTATGGTTTCTCCTTTACTTTGAGATGAAACGCCAGCTGCTTAGCTTGTTGTTTGAGATTGATTAATTAAATCTTCTCCTCTGGCCTTAACCATTGCACATTCTGAACAATGGTTAATTTCACATTTCTCGCAGTAAGATATTCCGTTAAAGTTCACAACCTTTCTGTGTTACGAAGGACATGTGTCATAAACGCACTCCTCCTGGGTGTTGCCATTTGGTGTGGTCACATTGTTCAAGATAAATGAATCGATGCACATCTTGCATTTCACTTCTGCTCCTGGTGGACCTCCGCCGCATAAAGCGCAGTTGCGAATTTTCGCGTGACATGGAATAGCTATCAGGCTAGGTTTCCCAGATTCAAATTGAACTTACATCTTCCTTTTTCCGAAGTTTTTTAATTGTTATAGTTTTTCATCTTGTAGGAATTGATGGTGATATGTAAAACCGGTTAGCTGACCGGATTCCATATCTAATGGCTGACCACTAAGGCTGCAATGTCTCTATAGGTATATATTTTCGTTCTTGAATTCTTCATATGAGGGTATTCCTGAATAGCCAGCAACCTTGATGTAAGCTGCTGGACCAGTCTGTGTGCCAATACCTCCAGCAGGGCACGACATGCAGCCATAGCCCTTATTCGCAAGTGTGGCCAGAGCCAGCTCGTCAAGCTTTCCAGGTATTGGTTCATATGGCTTCTCTACAGCTTTAACTTTTTGATGTTCTATTATGTGATCAAATGCTTTAACAAATTTCACTTGCTATTATATGTATTCAATATCGAATTTTACTTGAGAAATGTCAAGAGTGTGGCACAGTTCCATCCCACTGCGCTAATCTTTTGTGATTTCTTGGCCAAAACTAGAAGTAAGCTTAGTGCCTGCTTGTAAGGCTGTGCTGATGCTGACTTGCTAGAAATATGGATAGACCCACTCTGATTTAGACACCTAGGTACTCGAGAGATGTGGATGCTGTCGCTTGAGCTCTTCGTTTATCACAAGTGTGCTGGTGAGTGGCAGAAGATTTTCATATGTGAGCTATTTATCTCCTAAATCTAGCAACGAAGTGATAGTGCTGGACGGAAATACGTCAATATGATATTACTATGAGAAAATGGTGCTGTTTACAGTTTAATTTAAATTAATGAATACATTACTATTATCTGATTCCTCTGAGTCGCTTACTGAAGAAAGGATCAACTTATCAGCCAAAGACCCTTTCTAAATCAAACTGCCATAATACGCTGGCAACGAGTACCCACCCGATCCATCTCGTGTTACACAGAGCGTACTTCCATTCATCACATCCAGCCCATAATACGCTATAAAACTGGCGGTGCCATTGCCAACTTGAATACCACCAATCCAACCTTCCTTACTTGCCGGACCCACCGTCTGAGTCTCCTTGCATATCTAGCAATAGACTGGCATTCTTAACCTATCAACATACCTATAGGTCCCCTGTTTGGCGTTTACAATTTCATAATCGTAAATGAGTGCGTTCTTCTGATTTCCAGGCACCAAGTACTGGCCACAGGTGTCTCCTTAAATGTCAGGAAACACTTTCTCCGGTGGGATGGAATCATATTCTACGTTGAGCCATTCCGCCTTTGGAATTTCTGACGCGGAGGCTGCCGAATTATTCATTGGTGATTGTTCTAGCATTCTGAGGCTATCAGCTGATGCTGTTGCTTAAGTGTTCATAACTAATACTAATATACCTGCTAACATACTGAGCCGCCAATATCGTTTATTAGTATTTTATGATGTTTTCA
>Ga0138262_1378860_pt1 | contig 11132 bp, 9 predicted proteins | sample RNAB_720151113_FD_105265 | JGI IMG/M metagenome (GOLD analysis project Ga0138262, IMG submission 105265) | Metatranscriptomics of polar marine prokaryotic and eukaryotic communities from Palmer Station, Antarctica after 72hr light incubation -... | ecosystem: Environmental > Aquatic > Marine >...
CCAGCCAGTAATTTCTTTTAGTGCTTTGCCAATATCAGCTAAAGAACGAACAGTTTTAACACCAGCGTCTTCTAACGCTGCAAACTTCTCATCTGCAGTGCCTTTACCACCTGAAATAATCGCACCAGCATGGCCCATACGCTTACCAGCAGGCGCTGTAACACCAGCGATGTAAGATACAACAGGCTTAGTAACGTTAGCTTTGATGTATGCTGCAGCTTCTTCTTCTGCAGTGCCACCAATCTCGCCAATCATTACGATCGCTTCTGTAGCTGGATCTTTTTCAAACAACTCAAGCACGTCGATAAAGTTAGTGCCTGGAATCGGATCACCACCAATACCTACACAAGTAGACTGACCAAAGCCTGCATCTGTAGTTTGCTTAACTGCTTCATAAGTTAAGGTACCAGAACGAGACACTATGCCTACTTTACCTGCTAAGTGAATGTGACCTGGCATAATGCCGATTTTGCATTCACCTGGGGTGATAACGCCTGGACAGTTAGGGCCTACTAAGCGAACACCCAACTGGTCACAAACGACCTTACACACCAACATATCTAAGGTTGGAATACCTTCGGTAATGGCAACAATAAACTTAATACCAGAATTAGCTGCTTCTAGAATAGAGTCCTTACAAAAAGCTGCAGGCACATAGATCACAGAGGCTTGCGCACCTGTAGCTGCAACAGCTTCAGCAACCGTATTAAATACAGGCAAGCCTAAATGTGTTGTGCCACCTTTACCAGGTGTTACACCACCCACCATCTTAGTGCCATATTCAATGGCTTGTTCAGAATGAAACGTACCCTGACTGCCAGTAAAACCTTGGCAAATCACCTTGGTGTCTTTATTAATCAAGATACTCATGCTGCACCTCCAGCTGCTGCAACCACTTGCTGGGCTGCACCACTTAAGCTAGTGGCGGCTATAATATCAAGGCCGCTTTCAGCCAACTTTTGACTTCCCAGTTCTGCATTATTACCTTCCAAACGCACAACCACAGGCACACTTACGCCCACTTCTTTAACTGCACCAATGATACCTTCTGCAATTAAATCACAACGTACAATGCCACCAAAAATATTAACAAGTACAGCTTTAACACGATCATCAGACAAGATGATTTTGAACGCCTCTGTTACGCGTTCTTTGGTTGCGCCGCCACCTACGTCTAAGAAGTTAGCCGGGAAGCCACCGTGTGTAGCTACAATATCCATTGTACCCATAGCTAGGCCTGCACCGTTAACCAAACAACCTATAGTGCCATCTAGGGCAACATAGTTTAGCTCCCAAGAAGCTGCATGAGCTTCACGCTCATCATCTTGACTTGGGTCGTGCATGGTTTGAATATCTTTGTGACGATAAACAGCATTACTGTCGATCACTACCTTAGCATCTAAACAGTGCAAATCGCCGGCATCTGTTACTACTAGTGGGTTAATTTCTAGCAAGGCTAGGTCTTTGTCTTGGAACAACTGCGCCAAGCCCATAAAGATTTTAGTAAACTGACCAATCTGCTTGCCCTTAAGGCCAAGCTTAAACGCCAAATCACGACCTTGGTATGGCTGTGCGCCGGTTAAAGGATCAATTTCTGCCTTTAGTATTTTTTCAGGAGTCTCTTCTGCAACCTGCTCAATTTCAACGCCACCTTCGGTAGACGCCATAAATACGATACGCTGGCTACTGCGATCAACTACAGCACCAAGATAAAGCTCTTGAGCGATATCAGTGCAAGTTTCAAGATACACTTTAGAAACAGGTTGTCCATCAGCATCTGTCTGGTAGGTAACCATGCGGTTGCCTAGCCACTTGTTAGCAAAATCAGCTGCTTCTTGCTTAGAAGTAATTAACTGTACGCCGCCTGCTTTACCACGACCGCCAGCGTGAACTTGTGCCTTAATTACCCAACGCTCACCTGGAATTTGATCCAGTGCAGCCATAGCTTCTTCTGCTGTATCTACGGCGATACCGGTAGATACGGGCAAGCCGTACTGGGCAAACAACTGTTTGCCTTGATATTCATGAAGATTCATTATGTTGCCTGTTTACTTAACGTTAAATTTAACTTAAATAACTACTTTCTTGCTTTCCTGTTAGCCACATGAATAGCATGGCCATCTACTGCTAAAGCTGCTTCGTGCACAGCTTCACTTAATGATGGGTGAGCAAATACAGTAAGTGCTAGGTCTTCGGCAGTAGAGCCAAATTCCATTGCGATTACGGCCTGAGCAATAAGCTCAGATGCGTTACCTCCAATAATGTGACAACCTAAGATACGATCTGTCTTTGCATCAGCAATCAGCTTTACAACCTTGTGTATCGTTTGCTGCCATAGCACGGCCTGAAGCTGCAAATGGGAATTTACCCACTTTAATTTCCACGCCTTCTGCTTTTAACTGCTGCTCTGTTTTACCAACCCATGCCATTTCTGGGTGAGTATAAATAACCCAAGGGATACAGTCATAATTCATCAGTGCTTTATGCCCAGCGATGATATCTGCTACCATCATGCCTTCTTCAGAGGCTTTGTGAGCTAACATTGGACCACGTACTACATCACCAATAGCATAAACCCCAGGAGCACCTGTTTTACAATGTTCGTTAACGTGAATGAAACCACGCTCATCAAGGCTTACCCCTGCATCAGCTGCTAATAACCCTTCCGTGTAAGGTTTACGTCCAACAGCCACGATTAGTTTGTCAAAAGTAAGAGTTTCAGGGTCTCCATCAGCTTTTTTAACAGACACTTTAACTTCATTATCCACCACTTGCGTGCCTGTAACCAAAGCACCAAGGCGAATATTCATACCCTGCTTCTTTAATAGCTTAGCTGCTTCTTTAGATAGATCTTTATCAGCTAAAGATAAGAATGTATCCATAGCCTCTAATACAACAACATCACTACCTAAACGCTGCCATACAGTGCCCATTTCCAAACCAATAACACCAGCACCGATGATACCTAGTCGTTTTGGCACTTCACTAATATTAAGAGCGCCAACGTTATCCACAATCATGTCATCAGTTAAAGGTGCTGGCGGAATACTCACAGCCACAGAACCTGCAGCCAAGATCACATTTTTAGCCTTCACTTCACTCACACTGCCGTCCACAGTTGTCACTTTAACGGTGCAGTCTTTTTGTAGCTGCCCTGTGCCATGGATCAAGGTGACGCCATTGGCTTTAAATAAGCCCGCTACACCAGATGTGAGGTTTTTTACAATAGTATCTTTACGAGCCAACATTGTGGCTACGTCCATAGATACTTCACCCGTGTTGATACCATGCATTTCAAATTCATGTTTGGCATCATGAAACTTATGGGTAGAGTCTAATAATGCTTTTGATGGGATACAGCCAACGTTTAAGCAAGTACCACCCAATACTGGGGCACCCTTTTGGCTCGTCCATTTTTCTACACAGGCTGTTTTCAAGCCTAACTGAGCAGCACGAATGGCAGCAACGTAGCCACCAGGGCCACCGCCAATAACAACTAAATCAAATTCTTGGGACATAATACTTTCTCATGTTTTTTAATCTACGCAGCATCACAACACAGACTAGGTTAATTAGGCCGGCTTATATTTCTAGCAATATTCGTGCTGGGTCTTGCAGTAATTCCTTAATGGTCACTAAGAACTGAACCGCATCCTTGCCATCAATCATCCTATGATCATAAGACAGAGCTAAATACATCATTGGGCGTATAACAACTTGGCCGTTTTCTGCAACAGGGCGTTCTTGGATAGTGTGCATGCCAAGAATTGCTGTTTGTGGGGCATTCAAAATGGGGGTGGATAATAACGATCCAAAAATACCACCATTAGTGATGGTGAAAGTACCACCTTGCATGTCTTCTAGTGTTAATTTGCCTGCCTTAGCTTGAGTAGCTAAACCCACAATGCCTTTTTCGATATCAGCCAAAGTCATTGCTTCTACATCGCGTAATACTGGCACTACTAGGCCACGATCTGTAGATACAGCAACACTGATGTCTTGATACGCATGATAAACCATATCATTGCCATCTAATGAGGCGTTAACTGCTGGAAAGCGCTTAAGTGCTTCTGCTGCAGCCTTAACAAAAAATGACATAAAGCCTAAACGAGTACCATTATGGGCTTTTTCAAATTGAGTTTTATATTGCTTGCGAAGCGCCATAATTGGAGACATATCTACTTCATTGTAGGTAGTCAGCATAGCGGCTTCATTTTGGGCAGACACTAAACGTTTTGCTATGGTTGAACGCAACCGTGTCATAGGCACACGTCTTGATGTGCGATGTGTTGGCCCAGTAGAAGGTGCAGGCATTTCTGTGGCAACAGGTGCTGCTACTGGTGCAGCAACAGGAGCTGCTACTGGTGCGACTACACTTGGGTTTTTCAAGTAATTAAGCACGTCTTCTTTAAGCAAACGCCCACCTTTACCCGTACCTACAACCAAACTCGCATCTAAATTATTTTCGTGTAGTAACTTACGCACAGCTGGGCCACTTGCATCAAGTGCGACAGCATCAGCTTCTGTTGCAGCAACGGCTTGGGCTGCTGCGGCGACATCGCCTGCAACAAACATAGCAATAACTTCGTTACTCAACACAGTGCTTCCTTCACCTGCCATAATTTCTGACAAGCTACCGTCTGCTGGCGCAACCACTTCCATTACTACCTTATCGGTCTCAATATCAACAATCAAATCATCACGTTTGCACGCTTGCCCTGGTTGCTTGTGCCAAGTTGCGATAGTGCCATCGGCCACAGACTCAGGAAAAGATGGTGCTTTAATTTCAATAGACATGGTTTATCTCTTCGCTTTATTGATTAGTAGGGTTTGCTCTATTAACCCGTTCATGATTCTAATCCCAGTGCTTGGGCTACTAAATAACGTTGTTCTTCTAGGTGCACAGACATGTAACCACATGCTGGCGCTGCAGAGGCAGGCCTTGAGGCAACAACCAAAGGCAGGCTAGGACGGCCACTTTGAACAACTTTACGCATATGATGCTGACTGCAATACCAAGCACCTTGGTTTTGGGGCTCTTCTTGACACCAAACTACAATTTCTAGATTCGGGTATTGCGATAACACATCAGTTAAATGCTGCTCAGGGAACGGATACAATTGCTCAATGCGAACAATCGCCACATGATCTAACTTGCCCAAACGACGCTGTTCAAGTAAATCGTAGTAAACCTTGCCACTGGTTAGCACAACACGTTTCACTGCCGCTTTGCTGTGATCATCTACATCATCGATGACGTTTTGGAATTCGCCATTAGCTAGCTCGTCTAGGCTTGAGATAGCCACTTTATGACGAAGTAGACTCTTAGGCGACATTACCACTAGTGGTTTGCGCATAGGGCGTATCACTTGACGTCTGATCAAGTGGAATATTTGTGCTGGAGTCGTAGGCACACAAACCTGAATATTATGCTCAGCGCACAGCTGCAAGAAACGCTCTAAGCGCGCCGAAGAATGCTCTGGACCTTGGCCTTCATATCCGTGGGGTAGCAGCATCGTTAAGCCGCACATACGGCCCCACTTATGCTCTCCACTGGTAATAAACTGATCTATTACGACTTGAGCACCGTTGGCAAAGTCGCCAAATTGAGCTTCCCAAATAACTAACCCTTCTGGCGCCGTGGATGCATAGCCATATTCAAAAGCTAACACTGCCTCTTCTGACAAAAGAGAATCAAAGATAGTGAATTGAGGCTGTGTGGGTGATAGGTTACGTAAAGGGACATAAGCGCCACTACCTTTTTGATCGTGGAGTACTGCATGACGATGAGAGAACGTTCCTCGTCCCACGTCTTGTCCAGTAAGACGGATAGGATAACCTTCCTCTAACAAAGACGCGTAAGCCATAACTTCCGCAAAACCCCAGTTTATTTCTGTAGCTCCAGATGCCATTTTCAAGCGGTCATCAAGAATCTTTTTCACTTGGCGCTGCACAACAAAACCTTGAGGCACCTGATCTAAACGTTTACCTAAGTCTTTCAATAACTCAGCAGAAACTCGCGTATCACCAGCGGCTGTCCACTCATGGTTCAAGTATGGCTTCCAGTTAACAAATAAAGTTTCATCAGGAGTGGTCACAAGAGATTTAGCCACATGCTCACCGTTATCCAGTGCATTGCGGTAATCGTTTTGCGAAATAGTGATGTCTTCTTGCGTGAGAACACCATCATTGATCAATTGTTGACCATACAATGTCGCCACAGTTTGTTTGGCTTTAATGGCGTTATACATGAGCGGTTGCGTACCAGAGGGCTCATCAGCTTCATTGTGTCCGCGACGACGATAACACACTAAATCTATCACCACGTCGCGCTTGAATTCATTACGATAGTCAAGTGCTAGCTCTGATACAAAGGCCACTGCGTCTGGGTCATCACCGTTAACATGAAAAATAGGTGCGTCTATAAATTTAGCAACATCGGTACAATAAGGTGTTGTGCGCGCATCTTCTTTTTTACTGGTGGTAAAGCCCACTTGGTTGTTGATAACTATGTGTACAGTACCGCCAGTTTTATAGGCACGAGTTTGGGACATCTGCAATGTTTCCATTACTACGCCTTGGCCGGCAAATGCTGCATCCCCATGCAAACAAATAGGTAGCACTGTGTCACCATGGGGATCATTACGGCGGTCTTGACGGGCACGTACTGAGCCTTCAGCAACTGGATTAGCAATTTCTAAATGCGAAGGGTTAAATGCTAAAGCCATATGAACTTCTCCACCTGGAGTGTTCACATTAGTTGAAAAACCTTGATGGTATTTAACATCGCCAGAGGTATTTAAAGGGCGCTTACCTTCAAACTCTTCAAATAAATCAACTGGATTTTTGCCAAAAATATTAATCAATACGTTAAGACGGCCACGGTGAGCCATGCCAATAACAATTTCTTTGGCTTTGTTACTGCCTGAACGCTGGATAATATTATCCAACATTGGAATAAGGGTTTCGCCACCTTCTAGGCCAAAACGTTTGGCACCAGAAAAACGCGAAGCCAAATATTTTTCTAAACCTTCAGATGCGATTAAACGTTCAAAAATATGACGACGCTTTGCTGGTGTATGTGTCGGGTGGCTGCGCACTGACTCAACGCGCTGCCTGATCCATAGTTTCTCATCTGTATTTACAATGTGGCTGTACTCACAACCCACTGTTGAACAATATGTTTTTTCAAGCCCTGCAATGATTTCTGACAAAGGCATTTCTTCTTTGCCTAAGTATGACGCACCCACCTGAAAAACAGTGTCTAAGTCTGCAGCTGATAATTCATGGAAATGTAAATCTAAAGTGGGCACCACTTCTTTAGGTTGAAGCTCTAAAGGATCTAGACTTGCAACTTGGTGACCATGCAAACGATAGGCGTTAATAAGTCGCATCACTCGCACTTGTTTACGCTCGTGATCACTGCTTAAAGTAGAGGTTTGTACAGGATGTGATTTACTTTGGTTTTTACCTAAGAGAACAAAGTGTTCTTTTATTGTAGAGTGAGGTATGTCGCCACTGATCGAGTTGGGCACTCGTGGCAATTGATCAAATTCTTGGCGCCATTGCTCTGGAACTGCATTGGGGTCACGTAGATAGGTTTCGTACATTTCTTCAATGTACGCGAAATTACCACCAGAGAAATGAGACTCACGCCTCTGCTGCTCCATTACGCTGTCTTGCATTCAGTATCACCGATTGTTTTATTTATGGCCTAACCTAACCAAACATGCATAGTATAACGCGTATAGCGCCAATTGGTTAAGTTACATCGTCAATTTTTCTAAAGAATACACGCTCAAAGCTTTAACTGCCTTAAGCGTGCTTCACATACCCTTAGGTAGCTCTGGTCATTAGCATGTTACGAATATGCCCGATTGCCTTAGTAGGGTTTAAGCCTTTAGGACATACGGTTACGCAATTCATAATGCCATGACAACGAAACACACTAAACGGGTCATCTAGGCCTGCCAGACGCTCTTCAGTGGCCGTATCTCGACTGTCAGCTAAGAAACGATAGGCCTGAAGCAAACCGGCTGGGCCAATAAAACGATCAGGATTCCACCAAAATGATGGACAAGCAGTTGAACAACATGCACACAGAATACACTCATATAAGCCGTCCAATTTTTCACGCTCTTCAGGTGACTGAAGGCGTTCAATGCCTGGGGCTGGCGTATCATTCAACAAGAATGGTTTGATTTTTTCGTATTGCTTATAGAACTGATCCATGTCAATTACCAAATCACGAATGACAGGCAAAGCAGGCAATGGACGAAGCACTAATTTGTTATTTTTTACAACCGAAGACAAGGGTGTAATACACGCCAAGCCATTGGTACCATTAATATTCATACCATCAGAACCACATACGCCTTCGCGGCATGAGCGGCGATAAGCAAGGCTGCGATCTTGAATTTTCAACAGGTTCAAAACGTCTAATACCATGATGTCCTTACCACCAGTATCTATTTGAAAGTCCTGCATATAAGGCTTTTCATCAAGTTCTGGATGGTAGCGATAAATACTCACTGTTAACATATCACTACTCCTTAATAAGTACGGATTTTCGGTGGAAATGCTTCCATCGTTTTAGGTGAAAAGTTTACGTCTCGCTTTCCAAGCCGCTCTTCTAAGGGGTAATACACTGAATGCTTTAACCAGTTTTCATCATCACGTACGGTAAAGTCATTACGAGCATGCGCTCCACGGCTTTCTTTGCGCTGTTCAGCAGAAATTGCTGTGGCAAAGGCTACTTCAAACAAGTTTTGTAGCTCAAGTGCTTCGATACGATCAGTATTAAATGCACCTGTTTTGTCTTGCAAGTGAAGGTTAGATACCTTTATTCGTAGCTCACGTAACAATTCTAAGCCTTTTTGCATGCTATCGCCTTCACGGAACACACCAAAGTACAACTGCATAGTCTTTTGAAGCTCTTCTCGAACTTCCGAGATACTTTCACCAGACTCAGAATTATTCAAAGTATTAAGGCGCACCATAGCCGCGTCTACATTGGCCTGACTGGCTGCCTCTGACTGATAGCCTTCACGCATCGATTTTTCAATCTGGATACCTGCAGCTCTGCCAAATACAACTAAATCTAATAATGAGTTACCACCTAAACGGTTAGCGCCGTGAACTGATACACAAGCCACCTCACCACAGGCATATAGGCCATCAACAACTCGGGTTTCTGATTCAGATTCTGGATAAAGCACCTGACCACCAATGTTGGTAGGTAAACCACCCATCATATAGTGGCACGTAGGAACTACTGGCACTGGCTCAAATACTGGATCTACATGAGCAAATGTACGAGATAGTTCACAAATGCCAGGCAACTTACTTTCCAGCACTTCTTCGCCTAAATGATCTAGCTTTAACAGCACATGATCGCCATTCTCACCACAACCGCGGCCTTCTAAAATCTCTAATACCATAGAACGAGCAACAACATCACGGCCAGCTAAATCTTTAGCATTAGGCGCATAGCGCTCCATAAAACGTTCGCCGTCTTTATTGATCAGATATCCACCTTCACCACGGCAACCTTCAGTAACCAAGGTGCCAGCACCTGCGATGCCTGTTGGATGGAACTGCCACATCTCCATGTCTTGGACAGGTAAACCCATGCGCAAGCCCATACCAACACCGTCGCCAGTATTGATTAATGCATTAGTAGTAGACTGATAAATACGACCTGCACCGCCTGTAGCCAAAACAGTAGCTTTGGCTTCAATGTAAACGGTTTCACCTGATTCGATACAGATAGCGACCACACCAACAACAGCGCCATCATCATTTTGCACCATATCTACAGCGAACCATTCGTTCAAGAAGGTAGTGCCACCTTTTAAGTTACCTTGGTATAGAGCGTGCAATAACGCATGCCCTGTTCGGTCTGCAGCTGCGCAAGTGCGAGCGGCCTGACCACCCTCACCAAAATTCTTAGATTGACCACCAAAAGGACGCTGGTAAATACGACCCTCTTCTGTACGGGAAAAAGGCAGACCCATATGGTCTAGCTCAAATACCGCCTGCGGGCCAACACTACACATGTATTCGATTGCGTCTTGGTCGCCAATGTAATCGGAACCTTTGACGGTATCGTACATGTGCCAGCGCCAATCATCATTTGGATCATTACTTGCTATAGCGCAGGTAATACCACCTTGAGCAGACACTGTATGTGATCGAGTTGGAAATACTTTAGTAATACATGCCGTCTTTAATCCCGACTCAGTAAGCTGTAACGCAGCCCTCATACCGGCACCACCACCACCAATAACGATGGCTTCATAGGACATTTTACGTAAAATGTTTGACATAACTTATAGGCCCCAAAGAAGCTGAACACCCCAAATGGTGTAAATAAACATTAACAAACCAACTACCATTTGGAACACAAAGCGCACAGCAAAGTGCTTGAGGTAATCAGTAGAAACAGACCAAAGACCGATCCAGCAATGGGCACCCAAAGACAAAAGCGCCATTAAACTAAAAATACGCATGCCTGTGCCGCTAAATAAAGCGCTCCACTGCACAAAATCTATTTGTGGGTTTAACAAAAGGTAAAGCACCATAAAAATAGAGTAAACAGCAAGTATTACGGCGCTTACACGCTGCACTAGCCAATCGGAAAGGCCACTACGACCATAACTTGTTACTGTGGTTACCATACCCAGACTCCTGCTAATACAGATAATAAGGCGGTTAAGGCAATTACGAATTTTGCTGCCCTGTTGGCGCTATCTATTTCTTCGCCATGGCCAAAATCCATAACAAGATGCTTCATACCTGCACTAAAGTGAAACCCTAAAGAAGACAACAAACCCCAAGTCACAAACTTGGCAAAGAAGTTATCCTGCAAAAGAGCCTGCGCTGAGGCAAATTCTGAGGCACTAGATAATGATGAATCAAATATGTTGAACAAAAACACTAGGCCCACAAACAAAACCACACCAGAAATACGGTGACAAATAGAAATCACAGAAACTAATGGATGGTTGAATGTGCCCAGATCAAGGTTTACGGGTCTTTTATCGCTCACGGCTACCTACTCTTGGCTAAATAATTAGTAAAACTAAGGCTTGGAACACTACGTAGAATCGACACTATCTTAACTGAAAGCG
>Ga0138262_1161898_pt1 | contig 10924 bp, 12 predicted proteins | sample RNAB_720151113_FD_105265 | JGI IMG/M metagenome (GOLD analysis project Ga0138262, IMG submission 105265) | Metatranscriptomics of polar marine prokaryotic and eukaryotic communities from Palmer Station, Antarctica after 72hr light incubation -... | ecosystem: Environmental > Aquatic > Marine >...
CTTATAAAATAATTACATAAACTGGTATATAACAAAATTCACAACACCTCCCAGTTTTCACGTTACCTCACGCTGGCCCTCGCTTGCTCGTACTCAAACCTCTCAGCTCTCATCTCGTGCCTCAGTATTGCTTTGATCTTTTCGATAATTGCATTGGTCTCTAAAGATTTGCGCTCGTCTGGGAAGTTCAACGTTAAGGAGTAAGCGTCTGCGTGAACTTTCTTGAGCTGCTTCGAAGAATCCTTTTTCGCGAGATCTAGCTCATCAAAGTATCGATTGAATAGGCGTTCCTTCAGACCATTTAGTTGTTCCGGTGTTTGCTTTCTTAGAGCTCCAGAGATTCTGGTTACCTTTACACCTGTGGCTTCTCTGCCGGGTTCGCCACCTTTTGTTGCCTGTTGGACCTGTTTGACGTTTTCGCCTGTATTTGTGATAAGGACACGAGTGAGTGGGTAGCCTCCTTGGGTGACGTCTTGGAGGACGTTGTCACGCTGGTTGTACTTAAATCCCAAAATCAACACGTCCTTGTTGAGCAGCTCCGTGAACGCAAGGTGCTTCATCAAGTATAGACCTTCGATCGTGATCTTGCTCCCTGTTCCATCTTTGTGTATTTTTCCGGTTGGGTCAGGTGTGAGAGCTGCTGCTTGCCGTTGTTGTTCGACAGTATCTTCTCCTTCGACATCATCTTAATGGGTATCAGCGATAAATATGTGCGAGAGCTGAGCAATGAAATACTTGGTGACAACAAAGACCGTTGATTCATAGATCTTTAGGTGCTTGGCTCCGCCTTTCGTCGGCCTTGTCTCTATCCTTGGAGCTTCAACAATCTCGAAGACGTCGTAGATGGTGGTCATGTCGATCTCTTTGGACATTTGGGGGATGACTTGCTACCAGTTAGCATGCATTTAGTTGTACGGACGGATTAGGTGATGAACTTCGTAGAATGGACGTGGATTCCTGATCCTCGTCGAGAGCGCGGTCGAGAGATTTGTGTTCTTTGTTTGGTTGTCCAGTCCTTCAGTCGTTTTCGCCACTATGTCGATGGTTCCGCTCACCGTTTTGGTAACAAGACCTGCTGCACCTTTGCCAATGCCTTTGAAGAAGCCGCCCACGCCCTCCTATTGTGCTCCTTCGACAGGTTTTGTGAAAACGCCAGCAACTCCGCTCAAGATGCTGGTGCCAGCGCTTGAAAATCCTTTGACAACACCTTCTCCAATATTCTTGGGCTTGTTTTTATTGTTATCATAGTTTTTGGCCTCAATGAACTGATCGTCAAAGCTCAAAGCCAACGTGCCTTTGCTTATGCTGTTGCCGATCTTCGACATGGCTCCAACAGGAGCCATCAGTGTGTTTGTGAGGAATGACTTTGAGCCTTGAGCGAAGCCATCTGCTGCTTGGAGGACGGAGCCATCTTTCATTCCTTGGTATGGCTTGACGAAAAAGTCAGTGACTCCTGTTCCAATATTGCTGACGTATCGAGAGGGGTTTCCAATCAGGTTACTAGAGCCCAGAAGTCGTAAAGCATTATACTTGAACGTTTCCTTGTGGAATGTCGCCAGCTAGCCCAGAACTTCGCTTCCTTCTCCAAATAGATTGCTGATGTTGAGACCATTCATCTGGAAGAGCATGTCTTCAAATGTGCTGAAATACAAGAATCGCCTTGCAAACTGCTCATCTCTTGCTCCAAAGAGACCAATCACATCTTCGCCGTCGTTGTTGTGATGTTCGTCTTGCTATACCAGGCCATTTTGTATGAGTTGTCTTTGGCTCTCTATCTCATCAAAGTTTTATCCGAGTTCTTATCCATTCTTCGTCTTGTCTTTTTTTAGCCTTTCGTTGATTGCGCTGACGACCAGCTCCAACGGGCTCGATTGATAGTTCTGAATGAAAATTCTCCAAGAGCTTTGCGCAACCATCTTTGACGAGAATTGCCAATTGTTATCTACATTGCTCATTTTAATCGCTTCGATCTTCTTCGAGGATTAAGCTTTAACTTTAGAGCCTACAAGCACATCCTATTTCTTGAAATTATTGAGACGGTCCCTTTTCTTCTGCTGTACACTATCACCATAATCCATGACTACTTTCTCTCCTTCGGCAATTTGCTTGAGTAGGCTCTAGTCCTCAAATACATAGTGAACTTTGGTAACTCCTTTATTCAACACCTTTCCCAGATGGTACACAAAACTGGCCACCTTGAGAAAATGAGTGAATTGAATCTATATCTACAGTGTCTGCATCAGGAATACAATCCTTTCAATATATACAACGTCTTTAGAGTTGGCCTTTTTGTTGATGACAATCTCAGACATGAAAATCTTGGCGTTCTCGTTGGTGAAGCCATCAAGACCTAGTTGCTCGCGTTCTTGGCGCTCCTTCTCTGTTTCTGCCAATTTGACCTGGATTTCGCCGTCTTTGAAGTAGAGGTCTCTTGGTTTCATCATTACCAAGTATGTGGGCTCGTTTTCTGACTAATTATCAATCTGCAGGTAGCCAACGTTGAACTTCGTAGTCACTGTTTGTTCAGTGTCTTCTAAGATGGCTTGAATCTTGGAAATGAAGATGGTGAGGAGCTCTCGCTTCTTATGGATAAAGGACAGGCACACCTGGTCTAGGAGGACATCAACAGTGCTCATACGTAGAGCTTGGAGAGCAGGATTGAGATATCTGTGTAAATCGTGGCGGCTGTGGAAGTGAGGTACTACCTCAAGCTGATCATCAAGTTAATCCTGGATCTTCAATATTTTGCTAAAGCCATTCGTTGTGATTGTTATCCTGACTTTGGCGAAAATACCTGAGGCGAAGTTTTGGAGCTCCTTCGTCATTCCGTGTTCAGGCACCTGCACCAAGGCGATATCTTCACGGAGGCCAATTTTGTCAAGCGGAACCACCATATCATATTTGGAGACCAGTAGATGCTTTTGCTCTTCGCTGTGACTCTGCAGCATCAGTTTGGCATTATTGAAGCTTTTGAAAGTGCTCGTGAAGCTGAGCTGAAGCAGTTTGGCGTGCAGCACACTGCTCCAACAGAATCTGGTCGTCTAGTCTATCTTGAGTCTTTCGCTATGTTGAGCTGACTCGGATAAGCGTATTTATGAAAGCTTCTGAGGGATTTTGCTTTTATCGATGGCTTATTTGTAAATCACATCTACGTGTTTAGACTCGTTGATGATTTTGTACTCAGATTGCTCCTCTGTCTCGTCTCTGATAATGATAAACATTGAGCCAAGGCAGTCACTCTAGTCGGTTTTGCAGGTGACTCGTAGATACTGGTCTTCCTGGAGCATGCTTTTGAGTAGCGCTCGTTGATTGGGATCGGAGAGGGTATTTGCTTCCTTTGTATCTCGTTCGTCTAGCCCAGTTGATGCTAGCTTCACTGTGAATTGCCCAACTGACGAGATCTAAAATGGACTTGACCAGGAATACCGCTTCCCGAATGATCCGTTTCGAGGAGTAGCTCCAGCAGCTGCCGAGGGACATTTTTCCTCGAGCGTCTGGATCGGAATCTGCTCATCGCAGACCTTGACGTGCACGAACTCAGCCTAGCCCTAATATTTGGTCTGAAACTTATAAAATTGGAATGCCTACCTCTGTCCTGGCTCCAAGATCAAAGGGAACTGCTGGTGGTTTTGTTCAGCACCTCCGCCAGGTATTTCTGATTGCTCAAGAATAATGGTCTACTTCGACTCATTGACCACGACGTAATATGGGCTCACAGTGGTAATCTTGGTGTATATATACTCGTTCTGAGTCGCTAAATACACATCTGATGAGTAACAGAAATTCATGCTGTTGTAAGCGTTGTCCAACCGCAACTCCATCTACGTCGCTGTTGCTTCAAGGTCCATCTTGACGAACGCATTCTTGGTGCTCGCAGTAGAGAGCGCAGCATAAATCTCACCAAAACCTTGACCTTCGGGGATGATGTATATCTTCTATCTCTGCAGGCTGAGATTGACAAAGGGTATCATGTTTCGCATCATATCCTTGCCAGCGCTGTGAGCATCAGGCCTCTTGTAATAGTAGAGCAGCTCGGAGTCAATAGTATCGATCATCATTTTCTTGCAGTAGAAGATGATTCTCTATCCGGCCTGTTTCCTTTGGATCTAGCTGTATATCAAGGTACTCCGGCCGTATCGGTCTTGGATTCGTATGACGTCCTCCATATCCTTATATCGTTCCAAATTGAAAAGTTTGAAGCCTTTAATAGTCTCAAAATCAGGAAGGAAGATGTCAACCTAAGCACTTTTGGCCATCGAAAAGCAGAATAAATTCTTTTCCTCTTCCTTTTTGAAAACTATTTCTTGCAACACATCAGAGCTGTCATAGAATTTGAGCTTTATGGCAAATGGCAGACAATTCTTGACAATCATTGGTGGCATGAAATTGATATCGATCACTTCCTCGTTTGCTATGATGTCGCTCCTCGTCTTTCTGATGAACGTGTACAAGGATGGACCATTTGTCAAATATGAGCTGTCTTCCAATCTGAGCTTGTTCTTCAACACTGAGAGAGGAATCAAACTCGACCAGTTTTTGAAACCGTACTTTTGATTTCGCATGTCATCGATGAGCTCTTGCTGGGCTCGAAGTTCTTCTGGGTACTTTGATCTCTCTACGTTGGCATCTTTCTGATGTTGCTGTTGCTCATCGTTCGCTATCATTTTGATTTGGACTTTGAAATCATCATATCTTTGAGAAACTGCCAGGCTATCTCCAGATTCTAGATGTTTGACCAAGCATGAATTCTTGTACCTGAAATATATCAGATAGTCAAAACCTGTAAAGTTGACGAGTTGATATTGGCTTCGCAGAGTGAACACCTTCTTGCAGTCAATCAGTTTGCATCCATAGAATATCTTCTCTGGCTTTTGACCACCTCTGATGACGTGTGCTTGATAGCCTAATCTATTCAGGTCCACCTTTGAGATCTCATTGTTCTCATCAAAGAGATGGCGATTATGGGAGACCTCAGCAGTTGTTTTGTCAAATTATATTTTCGTGAATTCGCTCTTGTACTCTCCGATGTGATCGTTGTGGATTTGCTCTTCCTGTTGAGATGAGAGATCAGTCGTCGATTGGCCTCCTGGCGAGGAAGGAGTGGGTGTGGCGCCACGGAGCAGCAGCTCGACTTCTGAATGGCTTTTGCTCGTGTCATAGTCTACCATGTAGTCCACAATTTAGCCTTGAGGCAGCCTGTACACGTTCTTAAGTCCGTTGGTTCTGCTCAGCTGAACTTGGCTTTGCTTTCTGTCAATCAGGTGCTCTTTCTCTCTCTTTTCTTGACCTACAGCCTGTAGTTAGCTTTGGAGGAGATCGAGTTCTGGTTCATCGAGTTTGTCTACATTCGCAGGTGCTAGGGTGGTATTCTAGGATTCTTCTCGTGGCTAGTCCGGCAGCTACGATTTGCTCATGGAGTGCAGAAAGTCAGAATACTGGTACCTCTCAGCCTCCTCTCGCTTGAACAACCTTTTGATGAGTATGGTCAGGTCCGTCTTATTGACGATGACATATGGCGATATCATGTCTTCGTTGTTGTTCTAGGCCGATGCCGACTGCTAACCTTTCAGTCGTAGTGGAGCAAGATCATCCTCCTTGAGAGTTCTTTGTCGACTGATGGTCCTTCGGAGCTTCATGTCCACAACAGATAGCTTGGGACCATCGTGATAGGATTCAAACTCGATTATCGACTGAGCGAACCTGCCAACATCATATTCTATATCTTGCGTTGATTGATTTAGGCTCGCTGTGTGGTTCTTCTGTGATTCTTGCTCGAATTGTTTATATTCTTCTTGGCAGATCTTCCATGACTTTTGTGATTCATTTAAGTTCTCGATCAGCTTCTCTGTGAAATTCATATTGACAGGCTTTGGGAACTCCAGATGCATGATCAGCTTCTTGTTGAGGACATCCTGAGTCGATGTGACCGCGAAATGGAACTTCTCAATGAATGGTTCCCACATGCCGATATTCACGTTGAAGAAATTCAAGGACAGCTTGAAAACGGTCTAGATTGTGCTCTGCTAGGAGTGCATAAATGCCTGTATCTGACATGGCGACGAATTCAGCGACATGATCGGCAGGAAGTTGCTGTCTCGATCGTTGATCACGATGAGTTTGAGGCCCTTCGAGATGAAGATCAGCTCATCGACGCCTCTCTAAGAGTCAGGCCTGGACGGGATCGACGGAGAATCTTCTGGAGGCTTGGTAGATCTGCTTTAACCTGCTCGATCTGGAGATTGCGGAGTCCCAAAGGCGGTGCTCTGCTCCTTAATCTGCCTGTGGGAGCTATCGTGAACTGAGCTCGATGCTGCAGCCCCACCAGGCAAGACCGATGGGCTCGCCTCGGCAGTTCCACGCAGCCTCTACTTGTCTTGTTGCTCCATTCCCTTGCGGTTGGTGTTACTGGTAGACTTCAAATCATTGTCGTGTTAAGAGATCTGGTGTTATGTCTTTAGCCTTTTGAACTGGATGTCCATTTACTCTGAGTCCATGTTCTTTTTGAGAACAACTGTTTGGCGTCTTGAGTTGCGGTTGGTCCTGACCTCACCTTTTTCGTCATCATCTTCCAACTCTGTGCCAAATCTACCCCAGGTTTCGCGATTTTAAGGTTGGTGAGACGATACTATTTATGACTCGTCCTCGAGGGCGGAGCCGAAACCAAGAGACACAGGACTTTCAAAGACACCAGATCCTCCCTGAAAAGAGTCTGCAACAAGTACTTGGCTAGATCCAAGCGGAGCGCCATCGACGTCCACGAGATCAGAATCACCACCATCAGAATCAAAGGATCTTCGCAAATAGATCTCCTCTGCTTCATGCTCACTTGAGCGAGCGCTCTCTTGGAGATCGCCTTCCTTGCCTTCGCCATTCCTCTTCTTGGTGTGATTGAGTTCATCGTCGAGTTATCGCAATCTTTTGATGATGCCCTGCACCACAATCAAGTCATTGAAGGACACATATATCTCCGTCAGATCAAACGTGAATTTGGTCTTCTGGAAGTACTTGAAGTAATCATCCATCATGAGCTATTGCTAAAGAGCTCCAGCTTGGATCGACCGAGGCACAGCCTCATGCATAGCCTCCTGCATCAGCTTTCTTTGACTCTCAATGATGTCCACGCTTTCAAATTTCATATTGAATGGATAAATCATTTGACGTTTGCTTAACGTCGTCATCGACAGTCCTCCTTCATATAAATCTTTGATATCGCAGAAGAAGGGTTGCAGACCAACAATTTCAAGCAGCTTCTTCACCAGAGGGTGCTGATAGTTGCCTTCCTGCTACTCGATCTTTTCCATAATCGACGCTGAGCTCACGAAAGACGAGACTCCACGTCCTGGCCCTCTTACTTTTTGAATCAAATGCTCTTTAATTTAATTTGGTTTCTCCTGGACATACTTGAACTGCACTTCTCCTCTGAAGGCAACGGTCTTGGTAAAATAGTCACCGTGTGGAACTCGTTGTTATTCCGCCTGTGCGTCGAATAGCTGCTGGATGTCGAGCAAGTCGGTCATGCTGTTTGGCTATTGGGTGAGCTGCTCGAAGCAGATCAAGCTCTCTTTCAGACGGAGAGAAAAGGCCTTCTTGGAGGCGTTGCCTTGGTCTGGGTCAAATTGGGCTGGCTTCTCATTGCACTTGTCATAACTGGGCATCCCATCCATGAAGAATGACTTCAAGATGAGCAGCTGGTCTATGCGTAAAAAGAGTTTCAGCTTCTGCAGACTGAGGGCCATAGTTTTCGTGCCATCTGGCGCAAGGCGAGCCGTGAAGGAAAAGTCGTCCTCTTGCCTATTCTGCTTCTGGTCTAGCTTCTGTTATCCCATCTATTGTCGATCTTGAGTATAAAAGGAAGGAGAGGTCTCAATAATGCTTGGTGAATTGATCGGTCCTAGAATCAGGCGCTTAATGTCCGTGAAAACCTCTTGGCTTTGCCCTCGCTTACTCATCATCTGCTCCTCCTTCTCCTTGTAGAGCACATAAAAGCTTCGGGATCTCATGTTGACTTGACTTCTCGTGTCCAGGAATTGAAAGATATCTATGTCAAGACGACGCAAAACGAGCTCAGAGAGCAAACTCTCATCTTCTTGATTTCGGCATTTCAGTGAGAGGGCAGGAAATTGGAATTTGATCTCTCTCCTTTTGATTGATGTATCTATAAATTACTCCTTTACCTATTGGTTGGTTGCGTAAGACTTCATGGTGTTCAAGGCGCCCCAGCTATGGAATTGGAAATACTGCTCAAAGCCATCATAGAAGTTGATGTTCAAATCGAGGCACCTCAAGATGTACTTGTAGACATTCTGTTTGATATTCATCTCAATGTTCATCGTTGATGTAATTGTGATTCTATCTTGGTTCTCAAATTGGTTGAAATCTATACCATCAGATGCTGCTGGGCCTTGTCGAGCAAAGTCAAGGAGCTTCCGATCCACTAGCAGCGGGCTCGGAAGCAAAGTTTGGTATGAAATAGACAAATCAAATGGAGGAGTAACATTGTCAATCAGCTGCCTTGTGTGGTCAATCTTGATGCTCTTGGCGTCAATATACATGGTATTTACGCCAACCAGCTTGTCCGGGTGTTCCTTCCATCTACCACCTACGTATTCCAGCTCATTGGTAATCTTGATGAAGCCAAGATCCAACTCGAGTGCTCCCAGCAGGTAGGGCCGGTCTTTTATAATTATCTGTGGGTTCTCGATGACTATGTCTAGCCCTATAGCAAGAGGTACCTATTCTAGATCAATGCCATCAAGTTGTGGCTGAAAAGCCACCTGATTGTGAGCTTTTGAATTTCCACTGTAAATTTAAGAATCTTATGGCTCATTCTCATTAGGAATTGCATCCTTGGCGGCATCGGCTGGGCCATGGCCTTGATACAACTGAGCAATGCTGTCGAGGCAACTCTATTATTCTGCTGGGCGTTCACCATCTTTCATATTCTACTTCTTGTTCAGCATGTTCTCTGCCAGCCTATTGAGCATGGAGTTTTGTTCTGCCTCCTCTACTTGTAGCTCATCAGTATCCGCGAATGGGTCAATCTGCTTTTCCAACCTACTAATCACATCTTCGTAGGGATTGGTATCTGATACTGACTCGAGCAGTTGCTGGAGGCAATAGTCACTTAGCCTCAAAATTTGCTCCTGCATGTACATAATTTGGATTTACTTGATATTCAGCTTCAAGAGTTTGCTGAACTGCCGATTCTTGTTAGTATTCTGCAGAGGACAAGTGCAGTCATCCGGAAAATTGAAGCTAGTCATTTCAAAGGACAAAGCAACTTCATTTTCTGGTTTTTGACCCTTTGCTTCTTGGCTGCTTTTCAAATTATGCTCCATCAGACCCAGAATTTGCTAAGAGTGAGGCTTTGAATCCTTCCCGTAGCTCTTTTTTGGGTCAAAAGTTTGAGGATAACCAGTGTTGTCAAGAATTTTGAAATTGCCAATTTGGCATTTGTAAACATCATGGTCTTGATGCATGCCATATTCGAAGTATAAATTGTCGATTTTGCCTGTGAAAATGGGATACGAGTCATTTTATGGATGGAGACAGACCAGCTTGATCTTCTCAACAGTAACACGGACTGCTAAAAGGATCGTGGGGTCGTCTTGGCAAGTGGTTCTCTGAGAGCACTTGTCGAGAGAGAGAAGAGAGAGGGCATTTAAATTCTCGCTAGCACTCTTTGCTCCGAAGGTCTTGCTTCGTTCCCGCTGTGGTAGTTGATGTTCGTATCCTTCCGGAGGATCGTCGGGCTCCTTCTCTAATCCTGCTGCTCCCTCGACAGCTGCGGTCAGCTGCTTGATCATATCGAGTGTCTTCAGTCGTTGCTTGACTTTGTCGTGATCGGCTGCATCAGCTCGCAAATTGAATTCTCGGTGCAAATTTTGCAGCCTCGCTTTGAGAGTCTGTTGAATTCGCCTTTTTTCAGCTTCGATAACTTCAAATGGATATTTGATAAACCTGATGAGCCTTATGAACCGATTATAGGCAATAGGGCTCCAATTCAAATGTATTCTGGAGATCTAAATATCAAGATCCTTCTCGACATCTTCGTATCTGGGTGACTTCAGCTCCTGCATCTTGAAAACTACCTTGATCATGTTCTGCTGGCCCTTGGAAGAATCTGAGTACAACAGCGCTTGATATCGTCCCAGGTCATCATAATCAGGATCGAAGTCTCTCTTGTTCGTGGGTTTGGCTGAGCGATCGATGACTCTTAGTGATCGTAGGCTGACCACCATGTCGTTGTCCAGTTCACGATGATAGAAGCCGAAGAACAGCTTCTCAGCTTCAAAAAAGAATTGGAATTTATCTTGATCATCCAAACTTCTTGATGAACTATTCGTACTCTTCTTGTTGAGCTGCTCAGGAACCTGTGAAGACAGCACAATCAGATCGTTCTGTGATGGATCCACGCTTTTTGACTTCAGCTTGAATTGTGTCAGCCCCTCTGCCACGATAGTCAGCTTGGTGATCGTGACTTCGTATGCCGCCAGTAGCTGCAAAGGGTCATCGGTGACCAGATGGTCAAAGTTATTCTTCTGGTCCAGCTGCTCTTGCAGGATGGTCTCCTGGATCTTCTGATGAGCTTTGCTGGCTGAAATCGAGCCAAAGTCTCCAAAAGCGAACTAATCCTTCTTCAAGAACCGGTCAATATCGTTTGCTTTATTCACGATGAGGTCTGACCAGAGCTGGCATGCTTCATTTGAACGATACTCCAAGATGCACTCTTGGTTTGAGGAGTTGGACATCCACGTCGTATGCTGCACTGCTTGACTTGCTCCTGTCCTCGCCTCCTGATTGGGTTTAGATTGGTGTTTGACTTCGTCGATGTAGTCCGCGTAGTTCCTCACTCTTGAGCATCCTTTCAAAAGATACCATTCTTCATAGTCCAAATCTTTGAACTGCTTCTATTTCTGAGCGA
>Ga0138262_1359895_pt1 | contig 10890 bp, 20 predicted proteins | sample RNAB_720151113_FD_105265 | JGI IMG/M metagenome (GOLD analysis project Ga0138262, IMG submission 105265) | Metatranscriptomics of polar marine prokaryotic and eukaryotic communities from Palmer Station, Antarctica after 72hr light incubation -... | ecosystem: Environmental > Aquatic > Marine >...
AGCAAATCAAAGAGTTAGGAGCACCAAAGGCTAAAATCCCTCTTTTCCACATTGATTTGACCTTAGGCGATGACAATAGGCCCAAGTATAGTACTTCAGCCAAAGAAGTGGTATCTTCAATTTTGACCATTTTTGATAATGGTATCAAGTCTCTTCAAGAAATCAATCAAGTCGAGCAGAAGTTGTTGCCACACCTTTTCAAAACAAATCAGAAGATGTACTTGAAATCAACATATAGACCTGAGTATAGACCAGAGGACCCAAATCCAGATGACAAGAAGGAATTACCAAACGAGAATACCTGGGTATTCGATGAGTATAACGCTCTTAGAGATTGCGTCACCAAAATCATCGACCCATTGGATGATTATATCTCAACCTACAACCGATTCTAGAAGGAGTATGATTACCAACCCGATAAAGAAGTTGCTTCATATGAAAACCAAGATGACTGGCCCGAAGTTGACGTGCTCAAAGGTCAAATTATTTTCCACTAGAATGAAGTTAAAAGACTTCATAACGAGATTCCAGAGGAAATTATCTGTTCAGTCTTCAAGGTAAGCACTAAAGTTATTAGAGAAATGCTTTCCGCTAAGCATTCTAAGATTGCTCAAGCTCAAATTGAACTCATCGGAAAATGGGCTAAGTGGACATCTAACAACATTCTTGAGGAGTTCGAGAAGTTCAACATTAAGGTTGAGAGTGTGCCAAGGAACATCGAAGAGCTGACTGCCCTTAAAGAATTCATGAACAACCTGCCTAAAGAGCTCGAAAAGAAGAATACTGAAATCAAAAACTGCATGCAAATCTATGAGACTCTTGACCAATTCCACCACAAGTTCGATGACGAGGAGGAGTACGACAAGATGTGGCGAGTATTTGGATCACCTTTGGAGACCGTGCAAAGGATCGAGAAGCAACAAATGTTCCTTGAGAAAGAAAAAGAAAAGTTTATCAAATAAATGGAGAACCAAAAGAAAGATTTTAATATGGAAATCACAGATCTAGAGAACTTAACTTCGACCTTTAAGCAATATTGTGATATTGGAAACTTTGAAGAAATTGCTGCAAATGCAAAGGCCATTAAAGCAAGAATTGACGAAGCCTTCGAGAAGTCAAAGTTAATCAATAACAGAGAGGGTATGGTCGATTATGACGAACCTTCTGATTACTCAACCATTCCATAGATGTAAAAAGATTTCAAACCTTACTTCGATCTATGGACTACAGTTGAAGCCTGGAAAGTCAAGCATGAATCTTGGTTAAATGGTCCATTTGATGAAATCGATGCCGCCAATGTTGAAGAAACAGTTGACAATTCCAAAAAGACATTGGCTTAGACCATCAGATTTTTCAGAGACAAAGAATTGCCCGATATCCTCAAAATTGCAGACAATTTGAAGAATGATGTTGAAGATTTTGCTCCTCAAGTTCCAGTAGTAATGGCTCTGAGAACAGAAGGAATCAAAGATAGACACTGGACAAAATTGTCCGAGTCGCTCGGCCAACCAATTAAACCATACGAGGGCTTTACCTTCCAAAAATGCATGGACATGAAGCTTTTGGAGTACACAGAATAAATCGTTGAATGTGGTGAGAGAGCTGGAAAGGAGTACAACATCGAAACAAGCATGGCAAAAATGAAGTAAGACTGGCAAGCAATCAATTTTGGCCTTAAGCCTTTCAAAAACACAGGAACACACACTGTTGTTGGTTTCGACGAGGCGATGGGAATCCTTGATGAGCACATTGTACTCACCCAAACAATGGGTTTCTCTCCTTTCAAGGGACCTTTCTTAGAAGAGATTGAGGAATGGAACACTACACTACTTTATGTCTCAGAGTGTATAGATGAGTGGATGAAATGCCAAGGTCAGTGGATGTATTTGCAACCTATCTTTGATTCACCTGATATCATGAGATAACTCCCATCTGAGAACAAGAAATTCAAGAATGTGGACAAGGTATGGAAAGCTTGCATCGCTGGATGCTTAGACGACCCAAATGCTCTTAAAGCATGTACCAGAGAAGGACTTCTTGAGAAGTTCTAAGAATCCAACAGAAACCTCGAAGTTGTACAGAGAGGTCTTAGAGATTATCTCGAGTCAAAGCGTGCTGTTTTCGCTCGTTTCTATTTCCTCTCAAATGATGATCTTCTGTCGATCCTTTCTCAAACGAAAGAAGTAGAAAATGTTAGACCTCATTTAAGAAATGTATTCGAAAACATTCATAATGTCACCTTCTAGGTCGACAAGACCATCACTTCAATGTTCTCGGGTGAGAAAGAAGAGATCCAATTTAACACCCCTGTTGATCCAAAAGATAAAGGTGTAGAGTACTGGATGGGCGAGATCGAGAATATGATGTACGACTCAATTAGGCAGGTGCTCCACAATAGTGTCAAACACTACACTGAAGTTAAGAGAACTGAGTGGTCTCTTGTTCATTCAGGTCAATGCGTTCTCAATGGCTCTTAAGTTCACTGGACAAGAGAGGTTGAGGAAGCTATAAGTTCAAATAAACTTGCTGAATATCTCGCCTTTTTAGAAGCCCAATTGCTTGAAACTGTAGAGCTTGTGAGACAAAAACTGACCAAGCTTTAAAGTATCACACTTGGTGCACTTATTACTATTGATGTACATGCTAAAGATGTTATTAAAACATTGGTAGAGCTCAACATTCAAGACGTAAATGCTTTTGAATGGATTTCCCAACTCAGATACTATTGGGAAAAAGATAACTGCAGAGTTAAATGTATTCAGACCGACTTTCCTTACGGTTACGAATACTTGGGTAATACTTTCAGACTCGTTATTACCCCCCTCACAGATAAATGCTACATGACTCTTATGGGAGCTCTTAAGCTTAATCTGGGAGGTGCACCTGCAGGACCAGCAGGAACAGGAAAGACAGAGACTACCAAGGATCTAGCTAAAGCTCTCGCCAAGCAATGTGTGGTCTTCAATTGCTCCGATGGTATGGACTATATTATGATTGGTAAATTCTTCAAAGGTCTCGCCGCCTCTGGTGCTTGGGCATGCTTCGATGAGTTCAACAGAATCAATGTTGAGGTCTTGTCTGTCGTCGCCTAACAGCTCCAATAACTCTTTGGTGCCAAGGCATCAGGAACTGAAGAAATTCTTTTTGAAGAGTCCAATATCAAAATGAAACCAACGTTCTGTGCTTTCATTACCATGAATCCAGGTTATGCTGGAAGATCTGAGCTACCAGATAACTTGAAGGCTCTTTTCAGACCAGTCGCTATGATGGTGCCTGATTATGCACTTATTGGACAGATTTCTTTGTATTCATTTGGATATGCAGCTGCTGGAATCTTGGCTAAAAAAATGGTAACGACTTTCAAACTTAACTCAGAGCAATTATCTTCTCAAGATCATTATGATTATGGAATGAGAGCTGTAAAATCTGTCATTAATGCTGCCGGTCTTCTTAAGAGGTCTGATCCAGGAATGGCTGAAGATTAACTATTGCTTCGTGCAATTAGAGATGTCAATGTACCCAAGTTCCTGAAAGACGATCTTCCTCTTTTCGAAAATATTATTTGTGATCTGTTCCCAGGTATAGAGAGACCTCAAATCGACTATGGTGCTCTTATGGATTAGATGAAGAAGAGTTGTGTTGAATTAAATAAACAACCAATTGAACCTTTCCTGGCTAAATTGATTCAGTTGTATGATACTATTCAAGTTAGACATGGACTGATGATTGTAGGACCAACAGGAGGTGGAAAATCATCTAATTACAAAACTTTAGCTCACTCTATGTCTGCCATTAGACACCTCGAGAAATTTGATAAGGTTAATTATCACATTCTCAACCCTAAGAGTATCCTCCAGGGTCAAATGTACGGTGACTTTGATCCTTAAACCACCGAATGGGAAGATGGAATTCTCGCAAAGATTATTTAATACTGTGTCGGAGATGAGTCCTCAGAGTTCCACTGGGTCATGTTCGATGGTCCAGTCGATGCTATTTGGATTGAAAACATGAATACTGTGCTCGATGACAACAAAAAGCTCTGCCTAAATTCTGGACAAATCATTTCTTTGACTGACAGAATGACAATGATGTTCGAAGTAGAAGATCTTGCTGTGGCTTCACCAGCCACTGTGTCAAGATGTGGTATGGTCTACATGGAACCAGGGGCTTTAGGAAATGATTGTCTTGTCAAATCATGGATGAACACTATCCCTGAATCTTTCAAACTCGTCAAAAACTTTAACTCTTAGCTTGAAGCCTTTATTAAGAAATATATGCCTGACATGCTAAAGTTTGTGAGGAAATAGTGCTATGAACTTGTTTTTACAGTTGATAACAACCTTGTCCAAAGTATGATGAGAATTCTAGATTGCTATTTCGCAGAATATCACGAAACTGAAGCTGTCAAGATAACCAAGGAACAAATTGAAGACCTTGAGCATTCTCTTGAATAGCTAGTCGTTTTTGCGGTGACATGGTCACTCGGAGCAACCACGAATCTTGAAGGTAGAGAGAAATTCGCTAAAAAGTTTAGAGGAATGTTCTCTTCGAAGGTTGGAATGCCAGATGAATTTGGAATTTATGATTGCATGTGGAATATGACTTCCAAGGAATGGGTTAAATGGACTAATATCGTCGATGAATATCATGTTGACAACAGAATTTCATACGGTGAAATCGTAGTACCAACCTTTGACTCTATCAGAATGCAGTATGTCACTAGAACCTTGCTGAAGAACAAAAAGCATGTTCTATGTCCAGGTCCAACAGGTACAGGAAAAACAGTAAATATCTAAATCATGTTGCAAAATCAATTCCCTGAGGATTACCAATACATTCCAATTACTTTCTCGGCATAGACTTCCGCTAATCAAACTCAGGATGCCTTGGACGAAAAATTTGAGAAGAGAAGAAAAGGTATTTATGGCCCACCTACAGGCAAGAGGTTTATATTGTTTGTTGATGATCTCAATATGCCAAAGAAAGAGGAGTACGGTGCACAACCCCCTATTGAACTCTTGAGACAATGGATGGATCATTAGGGATGGTATGACCGTTCTTAAAAAGACAAGCCTTTCATGGTCATTCAAGACATCATTTTCGTGTCTGCCATGGGTCCACCTGGAGGAGGAAAAAGTGTCATTACCCAAAGACTCTAGAGACATTTCAACTTTTTGACCTATACAGACTTAGGAACCACAGACATCACCATGATCTTCAAGAAGATCGTTACTGCTTTCATTGGCAACTTCTCTGATAAGGTTGGGGGTGCCATTGATTAAATAGTTGCCTCGACTTAAGATGTTTATTATGGAGTTGCTTAAAAATTAAAGCCAACCCCAAGTAAATCTCATTACACATTCAATCTTAGAGATATTTCCAAGATATTCCAGGGTGTATGCTCTGCTGAATAAAAAAACACCTTAGAAGTTGTGGACTTGATAAGGATTTGGATTCATGAAAACCAGAGAGTATTCGGAGATCGTATGATCAACGAGATTGATAAAGGTGTTTTACTTGAGCTTTTACTAACTGAAAGTGAGAAATTTGGTTTAAAGAAAGACAAAATCTTCAACGTCGAGAGAATCATTTTCGGAGACTACTTTAACGGTATTGATGGTGAAAATAGGCCATACATTCAGGTTGAAGATATTGCAGGTATGCTTACAAAAATGGTAGAGTTTCTTGACGACTTCAACTAAGGCAGCAAAACTCCAATGTTGCTGGTTATGTTCCTGGATGCTTGTGACCACGTGTCCAGAATTTGCAGAATCTTAAGACAACCTTAGGGAAATGCTCTTTTATTGGGTGTAGGAGGTTCTGGTCGTTAATCTTTAACGAAATTAGCTACGTTCATGAATAACTACAAACTGTATCAAATTGAGGTAATCAAGGGTTATAACATGGTTATGTGGAGAGACAATCTAAAATTCTGCTTATTGCAAGCGGGTGTTGAATCTAAATTTACGACTTTCTTATTTGTGGACACTCAAATTATCAATGAGCAAATGCTAGAAGATATTAACAATGTTCTTAACTCTGGAGATGTCCCACAGCTGTACAAAAGTGAAGACTTTGAAGGTATCTTCAATGTGGGTAAGTAAGAATGTACAAAGAAAGCGTTGCCACTCAATAAGATGAATATGTTTGGTCAATATTTGCTCAGAGTCAAGAAAAACATTCATATGGTCATTGCTATGTCTCCACTAGGTGATGTCTTCAGATAGAGACTTCTCAAATTCCCCTCACTTGTCAACTGCTGCACAATCGACATGTTCTCCAACTGGCCTGAGGAAGCACTTCTCAGTGTAGGAACTGGATCCATTAATCAAGATGAAAATATTGACTTAGGCGAGGACAAGCAAGGATGCATTGAAATGTTCAAAATTATCCATCAGAGTGTCGAGAGTATTACCAATTAGTTCCTTGATGAGATGAGAAGATATAACTATGTCACCCCGACTTCATATCTTGAGCTGCTTAACTGTTATAAGAAGACTCTCCTATAAAGAAAGAAGGAGGTCGGTGAAGCTAAAATGAGACTCGCCAAAGGTCTTGACGTTCTTGCAGGGGCTTCAGTTGAGGTTGCTCAGCTTTAGTAAAAATTGAAAGACAGCTAGCCCGATCTTGAGAAGACTATGAAGGAAGTGGCTGAAACCAAAATTGTCATTACTAAAGAAAATGAGGATGCTAAAGAAGTAAAAGACGTTGTATAGAAAGAGGAGGAAGAAGCATCAACCCAAGCTGCTGAAGTAAAAGGAATTAAAGATGGTGCTGATGCCGAACTTGCTGTTGCACTTCCAGCACTTGAGGAGGCTGTCAAGAAAGTTAAGCAAATCAATGTAAACGATTTCTATGAGCTTAAAGGTATTGCTAAGCCTGGTCTATCTATTGTGAAGATGTTTGAAGTCGTTTCTCACATGTTCAAAAAGAAGCCTTAGAAAGTCACAGACCCAAAGAAAGCAGAGAGTGATCCAGATGGATATTTCGAGCTGGCCAAAAAAGAATTGCTTTCAAACCCAAAGAAATTCTTGTAAGACATGATTGAATACGACAAAGATCATATTGCTGATGCTCTTGTAGCTAAAGTAAAGCCTATGATGGAAATTGAAGCCCTATCTGAAGCTAAGGTAAAAAGTGCATCTGGTGCGTTGGTTGCAGTAAGAATCTGGGTACTGGCAATGGTTACATATCACGAGGTTCTTAAGATAGTCAACCCAAAAAGAGCCATTGCTGCCGAAATGACTGCCAAACTTGACATTGTAATGTCTGCTCTTAACGAGAAGAGAGCAACAGTTAAAGCAATCAATGATAAATTGGCTAAACTGTCAGCCTAGCAAAATGCTCTTGAAGCTCAGGCTAAAGCTCTTAATGACGAGATCGACGAGTGTGGTAAAAAGCTCGTCAGAGCCGAAAAGATGATTGGTGGTCTAGCAGGAGAAAAAACAAGATGGACATAGATCGTTGCTGACTTGACTATTAAATTGGAATTAGTCATTGGTGATTCTTTAGTCGCTGCTGGAGCTATCTCCTATTCTGGATCATTTACCTCAAAGTACAGAGAAGAACTTGAGCAGATTTGGAGAGATGCGATGGAAGATCAGAGAATCAAGTTCTCTGAAAAGGTGACTATGAGTTAAGTTCTTGGTAATGCTGTGACCATTAATCTTTGGGGTGTTGCCGGTCTTCCATCAGATAAACTTTCAGTAGAAAATGGAATCATTATGTTTGAATCAAGAAGATGGCCACTTATGATTGATCCTCAAACTCAAGCCAATAAGTTCATCAAGAATATGGGCAAGTCTGTTGAAACCGGACTTGATGTATTCAAACAATCAGAGGCTAATCTTTTGAGAGGTCTTGAGATGGCCATTTAATTTGGAAAATGGGTACTCCTTGAAAATGTAGGTGAAGAGCTAGATCCAGCCCTTGAACCTATCCTCTTGCAACAAAAGATTAAAACAGGAACAGGTTTCAGCATCAAAGTAGGAGACAAACTTGTACCTTACTGTGACACTTTCAAGTTCTTCTTGACCACAACGCTACCCAATCCCCATTATAGCCCAGAGACCCAAGTAAAAATCAGTTTACTAAACTTCGCCATCACCTAATTCGGTCTTGAGGAATAGATGCTCAATCAGCTGGTTAAGCTTGAATTCCCTGAGCTCCAGGCTTAGAAAGATGAGATTATCGAAAGCAATGCTAAGAATGCCAAGATTACTTATGATCTAGAGAACAAGATTCTCTATGCTCTATCAGCTGCTGACGAGATTATGGATCTTTTGGCTGATGATAATCTCATTGACATTTTGGCTGACTCCAAGCAGGTTTCACAAGAAATTGAGGAGCAACAAAAGATTTCACAAGTGGCAGAAAAGTAAATTGATGAGACTAGAGAAAACTTTAGAGTTGTAGCTTACAGAGCAAGTCTTCTCTTCTTCTGTATTGTGGACCTAGCCCACATTGATCCAATGTACTAGTATTCTCTACAATGGTTCTAGAGGCTGTTTGCTTCAAGTGTTAAGAACTCTGAGCCTAATACGGAAGTGGAGCCAAGAGTCAAAATCCTTAATGACTATTTTACATTGTCACTCTATCAGAATGTTTGCAGATCTCTTTTCGAGGCTCACAAACTTCTTTTCTCCTTCTTATTATGTACCAAGATTCTTTTTGGAGACAATAAGATTAATATGGATCAATGGAGATTTTTCCTTGCAGGTGCAAGTGGCCAAATAGAGCAAAAGCCTAACCCCACTGATTGGCTGGACGACGTCGAGTGGACCCAAGTATATGAGTAACTATTTTGTATGTCTAAATTAGATGTATTCAAGGGTATTGACAGTTACTTTATTGAGTTCCATAAAAAATTCAAGAAGATCTTTGACGCAACTGAAGCTCATGAAGAGAAGATGCCTGGTGAATGGGATGACAAACTGAACTCTTTCCAAAAGATGATTGTTTTAAAAGCTATTAGATCAGATAAAGTTACCTCAGCTATTTAGAATTACATCTCAGAATAAATTGGAAGACAGTTCATTGATCCACCTACTTTCAATCTTGGAGCTTGCTACAATGACTCATCAAACATCTCACCCCTTATTTTCGTACTTTCAGCTGGTTCTGATCCAATTGGTGATTTCATGAAATTTGCTGCTGAAGTAGATATGCTTTCTAAAGTTGATCTAGTGTCTCTTGGTCAAGGTTAAGCTCCAAAGGCTGAAAAAGCAATTGAAAAGGCAAGATTAACAGGTGGCTGGTGTCTTCTACAAAATTGCCATTTATCCATCTCCTGGATGCCAAAACTTGCGATGCTTGTTGAGCAGTTGACTGAAGAAAACAATCCTGAATTCAGAATTTGGTTGACATCAATGCCAAGTCCTGCATTCCCTGTAAGTGTGCTACAGACAGCTGTAAAGATGACTATGGAGCCTCCAACTGGTTTAAGATCCAATCTTTTACGTACTTATGCAAACATTGACAATAAGATGTTGAATGACTGTGCTAAACCAGAAGCGTTCAAAAAACTTCTTTTCTCGTTCTCTTTCTTCCATGCAATTGTATAGGACAGAAGAAAGTTCGGTCCGATTGGATGGAATATTCCATATGCTTTCACATTTGAAGACTTCGATGTATGCAGAAAATAGCTGAAGAACTTCTTGGATGACTATGAGATCATTCCTTACAAGGTTCTAAATTACTTAGGCTCTGAAGTCAACTATGGAGGCAGAGTCACAGACGATAAGGATATCAGACTTATAAAGTCTATCCTTGAGAGATTTGTGAGAGCTGATGTACAAGATATCGGGTTTAAATACTCTGATAGTGGCAAATATAGAACGATAGAACCATGCACGCAGGATGAGTATCTTAAGTATATTGATAACCTTCCGATGGTACCTCAACCTGAAGCATTCGGTCTTCATGAGAATGCAGAGATCACCACTAATCAATCTAATACTTAAGAGCTCTTAGAGCACGTGCTCTCGGTGTAACCAAGATCTTCTTCAGGTGCAGGAAAAACAAGAGAAGAAATCATTGGCGATATCACCAAGTCTATTGAGGATAGAACTCCACCAGTTATTGACTTGGATGATGTCCTAGAAAAGTATCCAACAGCCTATAATGAGTCCATGAACACTGTGCTAGGACAGGAGGTCATTAGATACAATAGGCTCTTGTCGCTTATGGCCATTATGCTCAAAAATGTCCAGAAGGCCCTGAAAGGTGAAGTAGTTATGTCTGAAGACCTCGATAATTTAGCTGCTTCTATGTTCAATAACCAAGTACCTGGTGCTTTCTCTAAGGTTGGGTTCTTATCACTTAAACCTCTTTCCTCATGGATCAATGATTTAAATGAAAGAATTGGATTCCTGACCAAGTGGATTGAACATTCGATGCCACCAGCATACTGGCTATCTGGATTCTTCTTCCCACAAGCTTTCTTTACGGGTGCTCTCTAGAACTATGCCAGAAAGAACGTCGTAGCCATTGATGAGCTTGAATTTGAATACAAAATCTATGACGAAATTGAGCCACAAGACGTCACTGAGAAGCCTGAGGATGGTGTCTTCTGTTTTGGATTATACTTCGAAGGTGCAAGATGGAATAAGACGATCCACATGATCGATGATTCGAAGCCAAAGCAGCTTTATGTAGAGATGCCTCTAATTTGGTACGTGCCAAAGAGAAACAGAGAGATCCCCAAGTCTGGCATCTACAACTGCCCAGTCTACAAAGTCCTCTCGAGAACAGGTACCCTTTCCACAACTGGTCATTCGACAAACTTCGTCCAATTCATTGAATTGCCTACCAAAGAAGAAGAAGCCAAGTGGATCAGAGGAGGTGTCGCTGCTTTCTTAGCTCTCAAATATTGATTTGCTTTCGTAAAAT
>Ga0138262_1297172_pt1 | contig 10870 bp, 18 predicted proteins | sample RNAB_720151113_FD_105265 | JGI IMG/M metagenome (GOLD analysis project Ga0138262, IMG submission 105265) | Metatranscriptomics of polar marine prokaryotic and eukaryotic communities from Palmer Station, Antarctica after 72hr light incubation -... | ecosystem: Environmental > Aquatic > Marine >...
GAAAAACTAAAGCCAATCGTTTTTGAATTTAACTAAATAAATTAATATTTTAAAACCTTTATCAAAATCAAAGTTAGATATTGTTGTTTTATATCGCACTGCTTAGCTGTATGCTTTTGGATGCTGGGCCATCCCGCTGTGCCTTGTTAGGGGTCTTGCTTGATCCAGTGGAGCCATCTTGGGCTGCGGGTGCTCTTTTGGCGACTGCTGCTGGTCCTTGGCCGCCAAGCATGCCTAGAGCAGGGCCAGCTGGGTTTTGGAGCGACTTGTTCAGATTTCGGTGCTCGTTGACGCCAGCTCCAGACCTCGCTGAGCCTGGTGCGTTGGGTTTATTCCTGGCACTGGCCTTGCGTTTCTATCCTTGTGTGGCTGAGCCTGACAGCTGCTCCACTTGCGGGGACTGCATCTTCTTGTACTGGTGATGACTTCCTGCACGCGCTTGGTTTTGACTGCCATATTTGTTATTTGCTGAGAGTAGATTGTTGTACTTTGGACCCTGGCTATCACTCTTTTGGTTTTGAGTCGTGAACTGCGGACCTGATGGTCCAACTTTGCCTCCCAGATTCAAGATACTTTGTTGAGGATGATGTCCTCCAGTCGTGGAGTTCGCACTTCCAGCTGAGCGTTCTCGCACTCTTTCTCTCTGAGAGTGCATAGTTCGGTTCGTTTTCAAGTTGCTGCTGTTTTAATTAAGCATCATATCGTTTTTGTGGTTCTTATTCTATGTGGAGCCACCCTTCTGGTTGTGAATAGTGGTAGCTGCCATCAGCTGCTTGTTGATATCACGTAGGTCAAATTTCTGAGTTTGACTGTAATTCATCAATAACAAATTGTTCAGCTGTGGAGGTTGATTTAAATTGAATGACATTTGTTTGTTTTTGCTCTTTCCAGCAAAGTTGATCTAGTTGGTGGTGCCAACGGCGCCTCTTGAGTTTGCTGAGCTGCCGTCTCTCTATCGTGATGACTTTTGCCCCTTGTTCTGGCTGGAGACTCTGTTTGGTGGCGAGTGGCTAGGAAACTGTTGGTTCCTGTTCGACTTGTTCGATTTTGATGATTTGTTGCGACCAGAATGGACATTCTGCTGTTGGTGGTTGCTGTTGCTGTCTGGGGTTAGGTCGAAGATGCCTCGTCCACCTGACTGACCTCTGCTACCGCCAGAGCCAAGCCCATGTAAATGACTGTGTTGCTTTTGCTGCTTCTTCCCTTGATGGTTGTGATGTCTTCCTGAACTGGAGCTGCCGCCATGTCTATGCCTAAGTCCGCTCTCTGACTTTGCAACAGCCTGGGTTGAAGCAACCTTACTCAAAATCTTGTTGAGCTGGGTCAGATTGAATCCATTCTTCTTGAGCTGATTTTGTATGCTCTCTGCCGTCTGGTTGCTGACTCCCTGATACTGCTGATTCTTGAGTTATTCATAAAGCTGCTGTTGCGCAAGACCAACATTCATGCTTGGATTTCCAATGGTGCTCGACTTTGATTTGTGATTTTGGCCTTGCTTATTTGAGATCTTCTTCGTGTTTCCAGCGTTTGTGGTATTGAATGCTTTCATTTGGTCACCGAGATTCATCAGGATGCCTTGAATCATATCTTTTGGGGTCTGAGGCGCAGAAGCTGTACCACCAGCAGACGATAAGGTTACGATACCCTACTACTGCTTCTAGTTCAATATTTGTGGTGGTTAATTACTGCTGTTGTACATTTGCTATGAATTGTCTAATTACAGATTTGAGTTTTTGCTGAATTTCTCCAATGTTTTGATGAAATAGTTGAGATCCTTCATATTCTCTTTGATCTTCTTGTTCTGTTGCGGATATTGGTTTGCAGGCAATGCAAACTGCTACTGATTTGCTGGAACTGGACCATTCATCTGATTTGAGCCAGATGTGACGCGATGCGTCTTTTGAACCCGTTGACCACCACTGGTTGCCGAATTTGTGTTTTGATTTTGAGATCCTTTGAACTGCTTTGTACCGATGATTTGATTCAGTTCAGCATGATTTTGTCTGTTTGGTGAAATGCTGAGGGTCTTCTTTTTGCCTGCTGATTTTGGTTGTCTTGTTTATTTTGCTGTACCTCCTCTGCTTTGCATCTTTTGCTGTATGGCAGCCAGACTTGATTCCTCAGATGAGTGGATGTCGTGATAGATGTGGGGGTTGACGCGGCCCAACGATGTTCCACCGCTAGTCTTGCCTCCTTGGAGACTCTTTTTGAATGCGACTTTCAGATTCTGGAAGCTCTTGTCTCCAGATTTCTTATTCTTGGTCGAGTTCAGCCCCTAGTTGATATTTGCTGTCAATTGACCTCCCAGCTAGTTGCTGATGTTCTACATGATGAAGTAATCCTCATTGTTGGTCTTTATCTGTTTCAGATTTTTGAGGATCTGCTTCTTGGTGTTTGTGGCGCTCGAATTCGAATTTACAGAATTCACTTCTTTCGAGTTATTCATCATGAAGTTTTGGGTGTTATTTTTGCCTCCTTGGACTCGATGCGAAAAGTTCCCAAAGTTGCTACTGAGAGGAATGTTGTTGTTGTTGATGTTCGCTTTGACGAAGTTTTATCGAGCAGAATCTATTTCTGAAGAATGTTTTTGCGCAATGCCAAGAGTTTTCTGCTTCTTTTGCTTCTGCTGGGCCGATTATGCAGCCTTTGCTTGCGCATATGCCATCAGTTGAAAATCAGGAGTGGAATTGGAGTTGCTGACCTGCTTTTTGGTCAACTTCTTCGTGTTGAGCTTCTATGTATTGTAGCCATTTGGCTTCTCACTGCTATTTGCACTCCCCGAAAACTCTCCTGAGTTGAGCATTTCATACATCTCATATTGGTCTTGTATCTGCTGCATCTATTGTTATGACAAGAATTCCAAATCGTTTTGCAAGTCATTCCTGTGTTTGGCCATGTCGATTACTTGTGTTCTTGCCTGGAATGGCATCTACTGCTCACCGCTGAGGAGATGATACTGGCCACTTGAGCTGTTTGGCTGCTGAACTATAGACCCTGTGGCCACCTCTCCTGATGACATGGTGTTTCCAGAGGAAGATAACTGGATTAACTTGAGCTGATGCCCATTTTATTGGGTATTATTTGAAGATGAATGCTGAGTTTTATGTTGTTATTTGTTTGTTGTCGCTGGCATTCCAAGCTGATTTGAGACCTTGTTTGTCGCTGCTTCGTTGCTCTTGGCTTTCTCGTAATCGAGAATCACCATATCTTATCTTTACTTTTATGTGACTGGTGTTTGGGAATTCGATTATGTCTGTTATTGGTTTTAGTTTTAGGTTTAATTTCTCTTCTCTTGCTGGATCATTTGGAGTGTTTTACTATTCTTTCTCTCAATTTCTTCAAGCATGAAGTCTTGATGAGATGGTGGTAGTCCTTCGATTCCATCATCAGCGAAATCCTCATCTTGGTTTTTGAGTTTGGCCATTTTATTGTGTGAAGAATATTGAGATTGAGTATTCTTTGATAATGTTTCTGATACTCTTGAAGCATTCCCAATGTCTCCAGTCTTCTGGGACTCTGCTGAGGCCGAGACCTCGTTGCTCATGCTTTCGATGACCTATAGCTCAGTGCCCAGCTTTCCGAGCTGCATATACTTCTCTTCCTTCAGCTGGTTTTGAGCTGCCTTCTAGTTCTCGAGCTCTTCGAGCTGCCGAAGGATGTTGTCTTCGCGTGTACAATCTTGGCTATCTTCATCTTCTTCAACTTCCTCAGATTCTAGCATTCTGGCTGCCTCTACTTCATCGTCGCCATCTTCCAGGCCGACGTTTGCTCCTTGCCCGCCGACGAGACCACCGATATCGCTATCAGAGCTGTTGATGACATCCTACTTCTGATTGTTTTGGTTGATGTCCTCAATATTTATATTCATTTCATCAAAGTTGAATTGCTCAAAAATGTTCAGATCTGTTGCTGGATCAAATCGTTTCTTGTCATCGTCCTATTTGGCATCAGCAGCATTCTATTCCTATTCTTGAAAATCTGATTCAGGTTTTCCATCTGCCTTTTCTTCAACCTTTGAATTTGGTGGCGCTTTCTCTTCAGCTTTCTTATTTTCGATTTCGTTGGGCTCTTTTGGAGGCTCCTGCTTTTCTTGTTCTTTCTTCTAGACCTCCTCTTTCTTCTACTCCTGCTTGACCGTCTCTTCTTTGGACTTGTCAACTGTGACAGGCGGTGATAAATCATCTCTATCGACCTTTCCACCTCCACTACTCTAACCTTGACCTGGTTTGGCGTCACTAAGCGCAGAGCCGTGGCTCGAAGTTGTACCGTTGCTGACCTGGTCTTGAAGCTCTTGCTGCTGCTTCTGCTGCAGGATCATCTACTGCTGATTGAATTGCTCGATGGCTCCAGAGTAGATATCAGCATAAAAGTCAGGACTGTTGAAGAAGCAAGATTCAGCAGATTTCTCGATCCAGAGGTTTTTGGGAGGTTTGAAGTCATTCCTGAAAATGGAGATGATTTCTTGAATCTGATCATCTGAATAATCGTCAACGAAAAACTCGAATTGTTGAAAGGGATTTAGTTGCGATGCGGAAGCTGTCTGAGGAAATTGGCCTTGCATGGCTTGCATGAGGTGCTGATTTTGTTATTGTTGTTGAAGGAGGATTTGCTGGTTCATTTGGTTATTGGCGCCGAACATATTTGATCTCTACGACATGCTTGACTGTTGAAAAGCCGCTTCAATATCAAAACCTCCAGCTTTCTTGACACTCTCGTCTTTTGATTGATAGATTTTCCCTAAATCAAGAGCAAACTGTTTGCTTTCGGTGGTAGCTTTAGCATAAGGCGCTTCTCTGGCTGAATTGGGCAAGAGAGCTCCATTTACTAATTTATCTTTGTCAAAATTGATAGAGGACTTGCGACTTTCATCAATATCTATCATATCTTGGTTGTCGTTTAAGAAAGTGGCCATATCAACTTTTCCAAATTCATTCAGAATGTGCCCTGGAATTCCTGGTATATTTGGTGTTTCTTTGTTTTTATATCCGAAATCAACATTTTTATAATCGATTCGTCTGGAGCTGCTTTGGCCTCCACCATTTTCATTCAGCTTCTTTAGTCCATTCAAGCTTCCTTTGGAATTGATATAAAGTGAATTCTATCTGGCTGAGCTCAGATTGCTCAACGAACCATGACCTCCTGGGCCACCGCCACCACTCTTGGCCATTTTATTGAGCATTTGCTGAAAGATCTGGTTTTCCTTTTCAATCTTGCACTTGTTGAAATATTTGATTGCCTCTCGAGGCGCACATAGCTGAATGAGGACGATTGATGCCTCCTTGATTGTGATGTCCCAGTCGTCTTGCAAATCGAATACCAACTGCCAAATCGGCAAGCTGATGAACTCAGAATTTCTCTTGAAAAACTCAAGATTGCGCGAAATCTTCACTTTCGAAAAGTCATAGCTCAGCCCACAAATAGATCCAAGAATGTTGAGGCCACCAGCTTTGGACTCTGACTCTTTTGAGCTAAGCAGATTAAGCATCATCGGAATGACGAACTGCCTGAGCTTCAAATAGAATTTATTCTTCTCAATGAGCTCTTTATCTTGGTCTTCAAATTCCTTCATGATTTTCTGTTCTCTTTCTTATTCTTGTTCACGGGCTTTCGATTCTTCTCGTTGGCTCTCACGGAAGGGCGAGTAGGGCAAGTATTTGTTACAGTCTCCAACATCAACCTTCAGCATGGAGCAGATCAGGCCGTAGCAGATCGAGCGAATATTGCTCCAGGGCGAGTTCAGGGCATCTTGGACGTAGGGCCAAAGCTTGTAGACGATCTTGAGGCGCATAGCCGTATATCTTGTGTCAGTCACTTCAAGTTCAGGAGTGGACTCGGTGATATTCACTGTTTCAAGATCGATGGTGTGATCGATCTCTCCCAAATAATTCGAATTCGTCTACCTTTCGTTGGCCGTGTCGATCTCTGATCGGTTCGCTCTTGCTGCTGCTCGGCCAGTGGTTGTACCTTCCCCACCGCTGCTGCCATCTTCAAGTTGACTGTCATTTTGGTTTCTCCTTTATTAGGCCATTTTCTTTTATTACAGAATTTGATTTTCGATGTTTTGTCTTTGCTTCAGCTGTTCGTTTTAGAAAGTGGGCACAGGCAGTATATTCTGGAATAGATAATCGAGCAATATCAGAGAGTTGAACTGAAGATATGAGTCATTGCCTTGGTTTTGCTCAAATGATTTCCTGACGCACTGCACGATCATCTGAGCAATGTAAAGCCTCTCGCTGTTGATGAAGTCGACCTCCATCATTTCGAACTCACCTTGTCGAGCAGTCCCACGTTGGGAGCCAGAGGGTCCTGAAGGAAGAGCGAGCTCATACAGAGTTTTGGATGAACAATACTGGATGAAATAGGTCCCCAAGATCTCAAGAATCTCATGACACTTCAGGCGTAAGTTGGTCTCACCCAGGTTCAGGAGGCTGAATAACGTGCTTTTGAATTTCCTGTTGAAAATGAGGGAGTTGAAGTGGCTTATATGCCTTTCGCCCATAAGATTTAGGGAATCAATGAAGAATTGCAGCTTCTCGATGTAAAGTTCATGCAGGTCTTGGGGTGATCTAAACTAAAGACTCTTATCCATCCTGATGACGGAGTCATCCAAGTTGGAAGGAGCACCGCTTTCTGGCCAAGGCTTGAGAACTTCGGCTGCGACCCTTGCTGGTTCGTCTTCATTTTCAAAGAAGCAATATTCAAGCATCACGTCAAAGAAGTTGTTGATTTTTGCTGACTTACTTGACTATTTGGTACCACCTTGAGAATCAGGATCGATCTCGATATCTTGATTGAATATGTCAATCATATCAAGATCATTGAAGTTAGCTGATGCTCTCTTCTTTGGATCGCTTTTGTTGATGTTCACATCCATCAAGGACTTCATGAATGACTGAATAGATGCTTTCTACGCTTTGTTCTTCATGGTGTACTTGTCAATGAGAGCCAATATGCACTTCTTCAGGATCTTCTCGGTGATGATGTCTTGGCACAAAGATAGGAGCTTATCAAACACTGGGAAGATGTCTTCGTAGAGGCAATATGAAATATAGCCAACTATGCTATTCAATTGGTCCAAGAAGAAATACTGCAAATCGGGATAATTGGTTTGGCAATATTTGCCAACTTTGATGTCTTAAAGAACAATATCAAGGAATTTGAGCATCGATTGCGTTGGGCTGTTCTGTCGCAAATATTCAGAGGTCCTCTGAAGTATGGGGATTATGATCTAAAGGATATCGATGTCCACCTTCTTTGGTGGCAGGTTTTCAAGCACATCCTTTATCGTTTGATAAACTTGCTTGAAGAGGCCCAGTCGTTCCTCTCTCTCAACTGAGAAATCCAGCCAGAAGAGCAGAGGATTGAGCAAGAGGTATAGATCCATGCAATAGTCTTGCTTGATTTTGATGAGGGAATTGGCTTCTTCCTGATTGTTTCTTCTGCCGACTGATATGAAAGTAATGATCTCAAGGTACTGACTCAGCTGCAGCAAGTCGTCTTCAGATAGCTCAAGCATCGCTATCTCTGAAGCAGAACTTTTGCCATCCAGGATAGTGCAATTTTGAGCAAGCAGAGACATCTTGGAGACAAGCCACTCGATGAGTTGTTTAAAGCCTTTCATGGAATAATTGGTAAACACTTTCGACCTGATGCTAGTCCATAAATTCTTCATCTAGTTTCTAAGTTGTTCAGTAACTCCGGTCATCTCCATTTATTTTTTGAAACTTTATGACGATTGAGATGCTACAAGAGTGTCAAGCAAGGTCTTGTTCATGATGAGATCTCCTTGGCAAATTGTGATGATCTTTTCAGCAATCTTCACAGCAAATATTTTGACCTCAGCCGAAAACTCGGCCTGTAGGATTTGGTCTTCCTTTTCCATTGCATCAAAGCGGACTTTATCTTCTTCAAATGGCTGATTGGTCAAGCATGGCAGAATGACCTCGTAGAAGATTTGGTGCAAGATGTGCGAGCTGATGCTGCTCAAGACGCTGATGTAGGTCTCCAGCAAGTTGTTGAACAGGTTCATCAACGTCTTTTCAAAGCCACTGTTGGGTTCCCTCTTCATGGTTGGCTCGTCTCGCATTGCCATCCAAGATATCGAAAAAATTGACTCAATCATGCTCATCTTCTCTCGTTTATGTTGATCAAGAGCGCCAGATTCTCTGGCTGAATATTGATTGAGTTGATAGTTCATCATTTGATGGATGTCTTTGGCAGAACTGAAGCCGATATTTTGGCTGCCTGGATTAAGCTCGTTTGCGCTGCCAGTGCCGCTGATTCCACCAATTCTTCTGGCCTCGGATAAGAAGGTCTTCCCAAATCCTGAGGGTCCATTTACGTTCTGGTTATCTCCTGCTCCTTTTGAGATCAATCTGGTCCTTCTTTCAGATGCTCTTTTGGCAATCTTTTCCTGCTTAGCTTTGTCAGGATAGTTTTTGAAGATGGATTTGAGAATTACGATCATCGCTGAATCGAGAGAGCAGCCCTGGGTCTCAAGGATGAACTGGATATTCCTCAAAGCGGAGACTACGATAATTTCTCGATTATATTGCATGTTATTTTCTAGACATTGAATGCTGAACTTGAGCATGAATGGTAAAATCTTGATCATCGTGGTGTACTCATCTTCTGCCAAGAAGATCTGATTTCCAAAAGAAATGCTTGGCACGAGCTATCCTCGACAGAGCTGGGTCATCCTCACCAATGATTTGAGTTTGTCATTGATCTGGGGCCGAATGCACATCGACTCAGCGCACATCAGCTCAAGAATGGCGGCTTTTGTGTAGAGCTTCTTGAGCTGCACCTTCAGGTTCTGTCGGTCATCGCTGCTCAAAATGGCACTTTGCTCCTGGTTGGATCTTGGGTCATCTTGGCTTCCGAGCTTGGCCAAATGGGCTTCAATCTGTTTGAGGTAGACAATCTGTACTTTGTTCCTGAGCACCTCAATTGCTTGCGTATTTCTCTTGGATGAGATCAGAAGCGTCCCCAACAAAAATTCAACTTCAACAGCATCTTCCAAATGTGTCTTGCCCTTGCGCAACTAGAACGAGGTATTCATCAAGTGAGATAAATTGGTGATCGCTGGGATCTTGTTCGTATTGAAGCCAATTATTTTGATGGATTAAATCACTTGCTGGATGAGGCTCTGAGCCCACATGTTTTCATTTGTCCCTTCAAAAAGTTTTCTCTCTTCGAACAGTTATTTTTCTTCTGGCGTGTACTCGAAGAACTGCGAGGCTGTAGCAGCGACACCAACCGTACCCTCGGCTGCTTGAGCTGTCTCATTTGGTTTCTTTTGGATCTACTTGGCGTTGTTACCACGACCAGAGCCTCGATCTTTTGCTCGCCCGCTTCCAACATCGTCATGGTCTTGGCCCTCCTCAATCATAATTTCGATATCATCATGCTTGACAGGCGCTTGCTTCAGCTCGGTCTCTGAGGAATGCGACTGATGGAGCTATTCTCTCTTCTATTGCTGCTTTCTGGCTATATTGGAGACCTCATTGTCCAAATCATCAATATCGCTCCCTTCTGGGTCGTAATAGAAATCACCACCGTAGCTCGAGGACATGAATTGACTCTAGGTGTTGGACTTTTGGTTGAGCTGCTTGGGTGCGTCACCAGCTTCTTTGCCTTATCGTTTCTCTTCTGGTGCTTGGTCCTTCAGATCTTTGTGCTGCTATGCTGATTGGCTTATCTTTTTGGCCATGATATCTTTGCATTTCTTAATGAGCTCTTCAGCCCTTCTTCTATCGAAGTCGAACTAGAGGTTGATTTAATTTCCAAGACCGTAAACATTCATTTCAATCACTTTCTTGTCGGTATCAAAATACCCTGATTGGAGCTTAAAGTATTTGGATTCTGGTACCTGATCTAGCGTGGTGAGCTGGATGTCTGGTCCTATTCTGGATGCTCTATTTATTGCATCCTTGTTGAGGACTGAGCCTTTCGTAGCTCCTGCGACCTTCAAATATTTATTCAGCAGCTCAAACCTGCCTGCAGGTTAGTGTAGCTTGAGTTCAATTTATTCCACCAGCATCTGATATGGAAGATTGATCGACACCTCCACCATCGACCTGTCTTCACTGCTGGCACCCTAGCCTTTCTCGGCCACTTTCGGATCCTTGGTATATGACGAATGTAAAACATCATCACCAAGAGAAAAGATATGCTTATCAGTTTCTATTTGAATGTTTTTGCGATTTATTCCAGACGTATTTCCAGAATTGTTTTCGGCATTTTCGTCCTTGCAGCGCCGATGAAAAGTGCTTGTGTATCGCTGAACGGTCTTCTCATCGAAGTTTTCTTCCTTGACAACGCCACAATGATATTTGAGTCCAACCTCTGCACCGGTGGAATACTCAAAGCTCGAAAGACCAGCCATCTTTGGCACTCCTTTCAAAGCCTCCTATAGGTTCTCCTGCCTCTTCACAACCTATGATCTTTTGGCAGCATCAGTGTTGCCCTCTGCTCCACCCTTCTCAAAGGTGCCCTTTCCATTGGTGAGCATATTGGTTGGCGAAAGTGGTTGCCCATAGACATCTCGCTCTACCTTGCCTTCGTATTGGACCTTTATGCCAGGTGGTGGCCCCATCATGCCATTCTGAAATCGAGTATCTTTCCTGTCTTGCCCAGTTGTCTTCTAAGAGAGGTCACCTGTTCCGCTTATCAAGGAGCCAGCACCCGATTGCATGCTTATGTAATTGGAGGAAGTCACCGGTGGACTCGACCTTCCCAGGTTGAACTGCAGATTATGTGGTTTTTGCATCTATCTATCTTGTTCAATATTAGAGGAATGGTGTTAAGTCGAATTACTTCAATATTTATTATAACTTTGAATGGATTTACTCAAGTATGTTTTGAATTC
>Ga0138262_1116301_pt1 | contig 10849 bp, 10 predicted proteins | sample RNAB_720151113_FD_105265 | JGI IMG/M metagenome (GOLD analysis project Ga0138262, IMG submission 105265) | Metatranscriptomics of polar marine prokaryotic and eukaryotic communities from Palmer Station, Antarctica after 72hr light incubation -... | ecosystem: Environmental > Aquatic > Marine >...
ATAAATTCTTAGAAAAAATAAAACACAAGATAAAGATAAGAGTGTAAAACTTAAGTAATATATATATGCGTACCATAACATTTAAACATTACTACACTACTTACGGGTAGCTAAAGTGTTGATGTTATAAGTAGGGCATTACCCTAATAACGTGGTAAAATAAGACGTCCACCCAGTAAACTTAAAAAAAATCTCCACAGCGCTTAACGCTTTATTACAAAATTATTACTCAAGTCCTTTATAGCATAACAATAACTAAATAATCAGTAAGTATATAACCCCCCCCCAAACAAACTACTTACAGGATACCTAAAGAGGAAACTATATTAAGTTATTTTAGGCCTACAGATGCTATACACAATAAAACCATTCTAATTTAAATTACTGATTACAACTTAAGGTGTATACGACGTACCTCTCAACAACGCTCAAATGCTAATTCCTAACTACCAAAAAACAAAGTAAGGTACAGACTTTAAATAAGATAAGGGTATCGGTATATAAGAATTGTAAAAACGTATTTTTTTTGATAAAACTGGTAATCTATATTGTATTTGTGTTAAAAAGTAGTTTGATCGGCCTGGTCGTAAATTTTTAAATTCAATAAATACTACACCTGCGGAAACGGAAGAGCACCAACCATCAAACTTACCCTTACCCTTACCCATTCTAGAGCCTACGATTTTGCGGGATAAAGGTAGGTGCGGAAATGCACAAATCCAGAATTTACGCAAAGTCATATCAGAACGTTTACAAGCTTTTTTTAGTAACAATTTATATTTTGAAATATCTTTACTGTGTAACCGCATGGGTTGTAGTAACTGTAACCCTGTTTGACCATATTTAAGAAATCCTTGTCGAAAAGGTTTATAGATGGTCCTACGCTTAAATCGGTTTTTGTGTAAAAATTTTCTAGGCTGTAATAACATTTAAACAATCTTACTAAAATAGTAACCAAGTAAAGACTAGTAAAATATCATCAATAAAAAATAAACCTAATATAAGTATACTAATAATATTTACTGAGAAGTAATAATAACTTATTGACAACCTCTCAGTAAAAATATGTATAGACCCCCTATCGCCCATACTAGTAGTATGTAAAAATCGTATATTTTGTGTGTAAAAATATAAACCTATAAATAATGTAGGGAAAAAGAGGTAATAAAGTAAGTAAAGCGTACTGTTAGTAAGTAGTGTTAATATAAATAGTTTAGAAAAAAATCCTATAAAAGGTGGTACGCCTGCCATGGAAAATAAAAGAATTGTTAAAGTAACTAACTGGTAACTATAATAACCTAGGCTACTAAATGAGTAGAGGGTTTTAAAACTTGAAATTTTTATTGTGAATAAGGTCCAAAATAATAATAACATCGTAATATTGTATAAAAACATATAAGAAAACATTAAAACACTACTATCTATAGCCATACTGTAAAATAACAACTAAACAATTATTTAAAAAAGTAAAAGATTAGTCTTCAGGTTAACCCTAAGGTACCTAGTTCTAGTCCTTAATTTGTAACCTTTAATCATCACTTGGTAATGAGGGGTTTCATGAAGTAGAATACTTGACTTATTTAAACAAGACTTAGCTCTAACTTTAGCTCACATTTGTTTTTGACGTACATTTTTTGGACTTTTTACTACTGCCACCTAAACATTATAAATAAACATCAACTAAATTAGAAAAATAAATCGCGAACAGAAGGAGCTACTAATGCTAAAAATACAAATAACGAGTTCAATAAACTACTAACCGCCAAAAAGGATTTAATATAGTAAGCTTCACAAAGCATAAGTAATAGAAAAAATAAACCGACAGTTATTATCAACAGTGATATTATTGTATAAAAGTAAAATATATCCGCAAAATAAGATGTTAACAAAAGTATAATAAAAATAAATAAAAAAAAATAAAAAAAACAAATATAAATATAAATAGTGTAATAAGGCACCCCTTTAAAAAAGCTTGGTTTTCATATATATAAAGGCACTACGCCGCATTTTAAAAATAAACAAAAAAGAAATATGTACCACGATATAGAAAACGCGCATACCTCCCTAATAGAACTTGTTATAGTAAAATACGTAAAAACATACTCTATTAAAAACCAATCAAATGTTAACATTTTGTTATATATAAAAAAACAAAAAAGGAAAAGATTTAACGATGAAATTAGTGAGACTCAAAAAAAGTACAGTAAAGATTGTATATACGAAAATGGGGTTATATTCTGAAATAGGTGCCCACTTTTTATTTTCATATTTTGGTAAAAAAAAGCCGACGAGAAAACAGAGGTTACGATTAGTAACAATAACAAAGCCGAAAGTACCTCAATAAAAAATATCATAGTAAAAATAGAGTTAACAAAAAATAGAAACACTAATCAATAAAAAAATAATAATATTACAATGATGTAGTCGTATACCTCTTTTGAGGTAAAAAAAAGTGAATTAGTTAAAACTAACAAAGTTAATATAAAAACTAAAATAAGTAATTTGGTCATCTTTAATTGAAGAATTGAAAAAATTAGGTGACCAAACCAAGCCGTTAGTGTTGGGGAATTTCATGAAAAAAAAACTCCACAGTAAATTAAACAAAAAAAAAATATGATACTAAAAATTTCAAATGATCCTAAAATATAAAAAAATGATTTATTATTTGCAAATGAAAGTTTAACATAATTAACTGTAGTGGGTATTAAGTATACTACAAGCGATGTTATAAACGTTATGTAAGAGACTAAAAAGAAAACTACTAAACTCCATAAAACTGAATACGTGATGAAAAACACTATTTATAAAAAAATTACTATTAGATACAAATACAAAGTAGAATAAAAAGTATTACGTGTATAAATAAAAAATGTACAAACCAATAATTATGTAAAACTGGAGTAATTAGTCCGTACTTAGTAGTCATAAAACTAAGGGTTGTGGAGGGTTTTAATAACTCAACAGTACCTAAATGGGCGTTAGATACAAGTTTCGTAAGTTTACTAATAACGTTATTAACTTTACCCCCGCTTAAATAAAAATCAAAAAGAGAATTAATATGCCCCATGTTAAAGAAGTTGTGAGGGCCGTATGAGCACTCAAAATTTACTGACCGGAAAATAGTTAATAGATGGTGAGGTAAAAATTTTGTATTTTCTGTACTAAAATTACTAATACTTCGGTTGTATATAAAAAACAGCGTTAAGATTGAGAGCTTTGTAATTAATTTTATAAACGTTACTGAAGGAGTTTTAATTTTTGTTAAAAATATGTTACGTAGTATAAAATAAAAAGTATTTTAAAAAAATTATAAACCCTAAATTAAACACTAATTAAGTAAAAATAAATTAAAAATTTACCCACACCTAGACTCGAACTAGGACCCTAAAGGACAAGGTTTTAAGCCTTGCATGTCTACCAATTCCATCATATGGGCTAATACCGATAAGTAACGTTTAATTTTTAAAAAATAGAAATTAAATTAAAGTAATAAATGCCCTCGCAAATTAAATCGTCAGGCCCTAATGGTAAACTGTTATCACTATTCGTAGGCATAACCAGCGATAGAAGGTGTTTAGCAAGAAATCGCATATCGTAAGCAGGCGAAAACATTAAAACTATTAAACTTTTAAGGTACATAAAAGTAGATAAACATACAATTATTAAAAAAACAAAAGAAAAATATTTTCATTGCCGTGTAAACTCCTTATTATAACCTGTCGATACCGATTGTAACTGACTGACTAATTCAAACCTTTGGCCTAAATTTATTCCTGAATAACTAAAGGTACGTACCTCGAAAGTAAATTTACCTAAACGCAGTTTACTTTTTAAAAATTTTTCATGCTTTTTTTGCCTTACTCATAGATTTAAATACCATTTTCTAATATTTTTATTTGATAAAAGGAGTTTTTGGGTAGATTTTTTTTTAAAGAAAGCTAAATTCACTAGTTATAAAATTAATATTTATTATTTTTATGAATATCTCTAAACTTTAGATTTTTTAGTCCACACAAAAGAGTCCTCTTTATAAGAATAGTTACTTGAGTGTACTTCAAATATTATCAAAAATGTAATATATAAAGCCAAGCTCACACGTGCCCCTTCCTCAATCATATAGGCTAAAAAATAAAATAATTTTCCCCAAGCCACGTAATACATATAAAAAAAGTCAGACATAAAATCACTTTCGTCTTCTAATAAGAATGATCTATCGTCGTGGTTGTCTAAAGTAAATAGTATTGTTCCGTGGATCGACAAAAAGAGTTCTTGAAAATACTCATCATCATCAAAATCTCCAATAAAAATATAATAAGAATCAAAAAAATCCTCTAATGTGTCGTAGACATTCATACGGAATAATAAAATATAAAACCTCATCAACACAGAGAAAGTATCTATGAGATCTGCTTGGAATTGAGATATAAAATTAGTACTCCTACCTTTAGGGTTTGAGGGACCTAAGAAAGAAAAATAGTGGACTGAGTGTTTATAAAATAAATAAAAAATACAAAGAGAGAAAATATAAAAAAAAAAGGAATCAACAAATTCAATTACCTCTTCTTGGTCATCGTCGAAAGAAAATAATGTCATAGCCCAATATAATAAAAAGAATATCATAGTTTGGCTTACAGCTTCGAATTGAATTCTAGTCTCTCTAGAAATACTAAAGAAGTAATAAAAGGCCCTCACTAGTTGGGGTGAAAATGATGTTGACCAACCAAGTATAGTCGTTGTTAGGAAAAAGTAAATAATAAACCAGGCGTAAAGTCAAAAAATTAAAAAACTAAAAATACCTTCACTGAAAAAAAAGTTATTAGAGCTTACATAAGAATCGAATACGGCAGAGGGGGTGTAGTTTATTGAATTACTTAAATAATATAAATTTGCGTACTCAGTAAATACAGTTGATAACTCAGGTGAAAGTAAAAGTAATGTTGAAAAGAGTTCTTGGTACTCAGTATGAAATAAGTTTACTATAGGCCAGCAGAGTGTAACGGTCTCTAACAAAAGATCGTAAACAAAAGACCCGTAAAGGGTTTGACTTACGAATTTAGCAGAGTCAACAGTAACTAAAAATGCATCAAAAAAAGATAACTTACTAATATGGTCTATAAAAAAATGTTGGTTTAAGAAAGAAGAATTTGTTAAAAATGACAAGGGGGACCATTCTGATGAAACTATTGAGGATATTTTCTCCCAGTTTAGTGATTCAGCTAACCATAACTGGTCAGACGACCTATAAGTAGACATTCACGAAGTTTCGGTAAATAAATTTAAATTCCTCATTAACTATACGTTATATTTGAAAGTTCACTTATATTTGGTTTTGTAGAATTATAAAAATTCTGGTAGTCAGGAACTTTTATTGTAAGTAACTAACCGAATTTTATCAAACAGTTGTTTACCTGTTGTAGTAAAATTATTGGACATAGTAGCGTGTTTAATAAAATGAATATACCCCACCTAATAAAACGTACTGATATAAGCATTCGGTGACGTAAACATCCATATATCTCCATACATTGGACGGAAAGTACCCCTGTTTTTTATAGTTAGCATTACTCTATGTAATGAGTAACCAAGAGTACAACCAACTTTAATTCCGGCTGATGGAATTGGCCACGAGTGAATTACATCTTTTGATCAAACTAAAATATGCATTCGTACTTCGGTAGGCAAAGCTACAGCACCCACAGAGCGTAAGCTTATCACGTCAGTAACATCCTCCCCCATCGGTCTATACCGGTTTTTAAACAAATTTAAATTTAAAACAAGTTTACCCTCTTCAGGTTTTAGTAGGAAAAAGTTTGTAAAATATGTTATAGGTTTTTTTAGTTCATCACCGAGTGCTGAGGGATTGGGACTTAAATAGTAAATAGAGGAGTCTTAAAATTTAAATTTTACAAAGCAACTGTTTTAACAAAAATAGTCACGTGAAACTTCTAAACTAAAGACTACTTGACCAATTAATAGGTAAGCAGTATTAACTTCTCCTAAAAGTGGGTTTATTGGTGAAGCGGTAAGGTATTTAGGTGGATAAGTGGTGCAAATTTTATTTAAAAAATAGTGAGGGTAAAGATAATTACGTTTGACTAAGATATCTATTGAGGTAGGAATATCATACGAGTACGTAGACAAGGATTAGTTAGTTGTTCGAGTAGGTTTTTTTTAAAAACCTACTCGTTAACTTAGTAATTTAGCCTTATACCACCATACGCGGCGTGTGTTGCGGACCTATGTTACTGCGTCGCCTACCTGCACCCCAGTGAGGTACTTTTCTTTCAGGGAATGCTACTGCCAGCCATAGACTAGTAGCTAATTTACTGCCGGTGCAGAGTAGTTAACACTGCAGTATGCAGAACAAAAACTACGGGTAGAGAAGGGCCGTGTTAGTTTTGTATATTCAATAACAAACGGTATATACGTCGGAATATACCTACACACTCGTTTTGAATTCGTGGAACTTGCTTGACATGCGTTAGTCTGCAACTAAGTTCGTTAAGCCAGTAATAAGGGGGGTCCCAGTTCACGTCAATGGGCTTGCTCCGCCACGGCTAAAAAAGTGCGTACTAGAACAGGTGGCAGACTTGTTGACTGTAACATTCACCCCAAGTTTGTTAATAAAATGGTAAAATTATAATGAGGAACTTCAGACCACCTATAAGTAGGCATTCACGAACTATTTTGGGGAAATAAATTTAAATCCCCAATTAAACCATGCACTATGTTTGAAAGTTCACCCATATAGTTGGTTTCGTAGAATTATAAAAATTCTGATAACCAAGAAATTTACGTAAGTAAAAAAAATATCTTTTTTTTTGAAATATGTTTAGTTGTAGTTCAGAACTTCAATACTCAGATCGGACGCCAAAAGAGTAACCTGGTGATCCCAAACTAGGCCATTAAGTGCTCTAAGAATACTTAAGTCTTTTTGTTTAGCTTCGCTATATGGTGTAGGTAAGGAGAAATAAGAGTTATTTAGGTTACGGTTTAGTCTACCTAAGTAACTAAACCTCTTGTGTGTAGAAGCCAGTGTTCAGTAAAAATGTGTGAAGGCGCTAAATCCTCTTTACCGATCATTAACTCGGGTTGGGCGCCTATAACGCACTTAACTTTAGGTTTTGTAAAGAAAGTATTTTCAGATTTTAGAGGTTTAGTTTTTGTTAATTCGCCACTTCTAATATTTTTTAAGTAAAGTTTCCATAACTTATTAACTAACTTGGTATCGCTAGCGGGAGTGGCTTTAGTTTTTAAACCATACCTGCCCTCACCGGATAGTAATTTGATACCTAAGACGTTCTTAGGTGTACTAATTTGTTTACTCCAGCCAACACCCTTATTAAATTCAAATTTTACACATTTAGGGCCGTTAGACCGTGCTGGGCTATGGTTGGTTAACAGAGAGTTACTATTTGAAATTAACTTTTGCATAATTTCTTTATTACGCCAGCCTAAGTTAGTGTTTGAAAAAAGCTTTCCCCAGTCATTGATTATAAATCTTATTACGTTTACTAAAATTAAACCATTTAAATGGTTTTGTAATTTAGACATGCTTAGATTAGTACTACAGACACTAATATCATATAGTGAGCAACTGCTTCTATCGGCCAGTAATACTAATAACTTCACAGAACTTAACTTCGTAAATCTATTTTTAACTAAATTTATATTTTGCGAAGCTAGTACAAGGCTACAACTACGGGCAGCACTGTTACCCACAAACTCATCCCGAACTAAGCTATTAATCTGGTTATGTCAACTCAAATTAAATGTTTTTTTTTAAACTGTTTAGAAACTAAAGTTGCTTCTTTAGGACCAAACTTGTTACCTACTAACACCCCAACTAATAACAAAGCCCCCAGAAATTTCATTTAATAATTGTTTAGTAAATTTCGACGATAAATCTAAGCCGTTTAGTAAAACTTTAAAAAGACTTTTATTAATTTTTTTATTGCCTACAGGAATGTTTAGTTCATTAATTTTCCGAGAAAACTACTCAACTATTAAAAATCCCGGCGTTAAACTCACGAATTTTCCAGGACGTACCTAAAGTATTATTACTTTTAGCGAAAAAACCTTTATCACTAAATTTAAGCTTACTAGAGAATAAAAAATTAAAATTTTTTTTACCACCCAGACCGGTATTATACTAACTGACACGTGCGAAAAAAAACTTCCAAATGGATTATTTGGGGATTTACTACTAGAATTGGTATCTAAAAATGTTAAACATGTTGGGTACATTAAGAAGTCCTTATAAAGTACTTTTAATTTTGGCCTACCAAAGGAGTTGATAATATTTTCCTAGCCTCTGTACTTAGTTGGGAAGCTTAGAACCGTACCGTGTTGGTACCCTTTATAAGCTGTGTAGGTACCAAGTTCTCTCGCCCCTTCCTCTCTTATATAACTAGTCTGCGGAGAAACTGAGCCCAATACTTTATTGTTATTTTAGTTATGAACAAAATTGTACTTAAAAAAACATAGCTAAATTACCGTTGCCGACTTTAGACATAAAGTCGGTTGTTAGCGCTTTAGATGATAAAAAATTATGTTGCCCAGAAGTATTACTACTAGAGTCTGAGAATTCTGTTTCATTAGAGTATAAACCAACTAGTTTGTTATACCAAAGGCTGTAATCCGAGGTGTTACTGAATAAAAGTCGGGGTTTACCTTTCTAAATCATCAGACTCTTTTATAAGCTGTAGAGGCATCACTTGTGCAGGCACCGACTCTATTGAAATCTAAAAAACTAATAATACCCAAATTATCAGAAAGGCTTAAAGGTGGGTGTATAGAGACTAAATTAGGTTTAGGGGTTTTTTAAAAACCTACTCATCAACTTAGCGGCCTTAGCCTCATGTCACATACGCGGCGTATGTTGCGGATCTACAACACCACGTTACCTACCTGCACCTTAGTCAAGTACCTTTCTTCAATGGAATGACACTGCCAACCGTAAACTAGTAGTCGGTTTCCTACCGGTGCATGGTAATTAGGTACACTGTGGTATGCAGAGCAAAAATTACGAGTAGAGAAGGGCCGAGATAGGTTTATGTTTTCATTAACAAACGCTACATACGTCGGAATACGTATACACCCGCCTCAAATTCATGGAACTTGTCTAACATGCATTAACCTACAACTAAATTCATTAAGACAGTAGTAGGGGGGGGAATGATCCCAGTTCGCACCAATAGGGTTGTTCCGCCACGATCATAAAAATGCGTACTAGAGCAGGTACTGAACTTGTTGACCGTAACATACACTTTGAATTTGTTAGTAAAACGGTAAAGTTATAATGAGGAACTTCAGAGCACCCGCAAATAGACATTCACGAATTATTTTCAGTAAATAAGTTTAAATCCCGTATTAAGCTATACGTTATTTTTGAAAGTTCACTTATAGTTGGTTTTATAAAATTATAAAAATTCTTATAACTAGGAACTTTTAGCGCAAGTAACTAGCTGAGTTTTATCGACTAGTTGTTTATCTGCTACGGTAAAATTATTGGATACAGTGCCGTAGTTAATAAAATGAGTACTATATGCATTAAAAATATCCCACTTATCAAAGTGTACTGTTGTAGGCATTCAGCGACGAAAACGTCCACATATTTTTATACATTGACCGGGAAATACCCCAGCCTCTACAAATGTCATAACTCTATGTGATGAGTAACCGAAAACACAATTAATTTTAATTCCAGCTGGCGGAATTGGCCACGAGTGAGTTACGTCCTCTAATGAAGCTAAAATAAGTATTTGTACTTCGGTAGGCAAAGTTACAGCCCCCGAAGAATGTAACCTTACCGCGTTAGTAACACCTTTCCCCACTGGAAAGTTAACCCAATTGCTATAACCCGACTGGTTAAGAAGAGTATAAATAATATCGAAGCAAAAATTAACCCGGTTGCGATAGCGAAGTGGGTTGAGAGAGGCATGCACACTAAACTTAATGCCGCGAATTTAACAGCTTTTATAAATAACATCTAAGTAACTTAAACTAATATAAAAAGTGGCATAATAAACCACTTATCAGCAACTTATCAGCAACTTAAATGCCTATATCGATTTTTAAAAAAATTTAAATTAAAAACAAGTTTGTACCCTCTTCAGGTTTTAGTAGAAAAAGGTTTGTAAAATATGTTATAGGTTTTTTTAGTTCGTAACCGAGTGTTGAGGGATCAGCACTTAGATAGTAAATAAGGGGTCACAAAGTCTAGATTTTACAAAGTTCCTGTTTTTGGTAAAAATAGTCACATGAAACCTCTAAACTAAAGACTACTGAGTCAATTAGCGGGTAAGCAGCATTAACTTCTTCTAAAAGTGGATTTGTTGGTGAAGCGGTAAAATATTTAGGTAGGTGAGTGTTGTAACTTTTATTTAAAAAATAGTGACGGTAAAGATACCCACGTACAGTTAAAGTATCTATTAAAGTAAAGGTACCATACGTGTATGTAGGTGAGGTTTGCCGAGGAATTAGTTGCGTAGGGTTGTGAGCTACCTAAAACATTCAAAGTAAGTTTCATTCAATAAACTGAGCTGTTATGAAGTAAAATTTCTGAAGAAGCTACAGAACCGTAACTGTAAAGTAATTTATCTTTATTTACAACCCCCGCTCCACTAGTTAGTTTTTCTCACCCTTTAACATTTCTAAGGCCCCCCAAATCAACGTTAGAACCTTTAGTAGTTACTCTAAAAAACTCTTTAAATATTACAAGTGAGCAACTATAAGATAACGCGCGGGCGTAAAAATATGGTGTGTGATCGGTTTAAATAATAGTTTTTACGTGCCTTAGATAAACTAACTAAGTAGTTCCCACTTTCATTTATAGATTATCCAACTG
>Ga0138262_1069186_pt1 | contig 10841 bp, 14 predicted proteins | sample RNAB_720151113_FD_105265 | JGI IMG/M metagenome (GOLD analysis project Ga0138262, IMG submission 105265) | Metatranscriptomics of polar marine prokaryotic and eukaryotic communities from Palmer Station, Antarctica after 72hr light incubation -... | ecosystem: Environmental > Aquatic > Marine >...
CGTCATATCAGTAGTTCAGTTATTTAATGTTGATTTTGTCGTAGGAGGGTACAATTCACCCTTAGAAGATCCAGGCTTCTTGCTTTTGGATTGCAATGAGTTACATTAGGAATTTGATTCAAAGAGGAGTGAATTACGTGTTTAGGGCTACAGGTCAGATTCGTCAGGTGTGCCGTCGTTTTTGTAAGAAGTGGTGGAAATGGGGGCGTCCAGGAGTTGATTTGTTGGGTTGGTGCTGAGCTTTTGTCTGCTCTTCTTGGAGGCGACTTGGTGCTTGTCGTCGACAGAAGAACGAAGAGGATTGGGGTGGTCCAGGCGTCGTTGTTGTTAACGAGGAAGAGATTGCTGCTTGGTCATGAGGTGAGAAGTTGGTTGCATCTTTTGAAGAGCTCGTGGTTGAAGGTCCATTCTTGAAGGTCCTTTTGACGCCAGAGAATTTGAGAGTCCAAGAGGTGCGTTGGGGTTGTTGGAGGCAGATTTCTGGTCGAAGCATGATCTTTGGGGCGCAGCGCCGCTGAGGGCGATGCTGGCGTTGACAAAGTTGTCATCATCGATGCTAAGATAGTCTTCGGACATATCGACAGCTTGGTTTGGCTTCGTGAGAGGTTGAATTTGTTTTGGGTGCCCTGCAGATATGAAATTTCCACGGATGTCGCCTTGCTGTTGGAGTTCCATGCCTTTCGATTGAAATTGCTTGCTGAGTGATGATGTGCCAAAATGATATGCTGTTTGGTAAGCAAGCTGAGACCTCTCTCTATTACGGATGGCCTCGGCTCCCTTCACAGGCAGGAAGAGGCTACCATGCTGGCCGAGAGGTTCTTTTTTGAGGTTGTCTTCAGGGTCTCTTGAGTTGGTGATAGTCCTCAAGCAGTCACGGTTAGGATTGGGTTGACTTGTCGGCTTTCCTCGCTTGAGTATGTCAACCTTTGCTTTTTGGTGATTTTCGGATTGGCTCAGGTTCATGAGGATTTCCTTCTTCAGCTTGATGTCGTTTTCGAGACGCTTGATGCTATCGTAATGGCTCTGGTTTTATTTAGTGGCTTGATGGACTCGATCTTGGACAAGGGGCTGCTTCCTGATGAAGCCAAACTCAGATTTATTGGGCGTTTCTAGCGAATTATTGATGTTGTTGAACACAGCACCTTCTGCAGACATTGCATATGCTGGCTCCTTAGTCAGGCTAACCTCGTTCAGCATATTCTTTTGGCTATTCACGATATCCTGAGATGGCTTTTGGAGCTTTGAAATGGTCCGTGTGATCTAACTTCTGGCAATATTGGTAGAAGCTGTTGTTTCTTTCTCCCTATCTGCTGTTGTTTACTCTCTGTCTGCAGGCAGTACGATTCTTGTTCGGGCTTTGGTCTAGTTCACAAAAAGCTATTGTTTATATGTCCTTATTGGTTACTTATGAGACTCATAGAAGTTGTTCAAGCCAAATATTTGTGCGATGTCCTCTTTTCGAGTTGTTTGGGGACTCTGGTGGAGCAACGGGAGCTTCGTGGTTTGTTGAGTGCCTTCTGTTCCACCTTTGCTCCTTCGTGAATTCTTTCGAGACATCATATTTGAATCTGCTTGATGAGGTAGAGAGTATGCTCCAGGAGCATATTCGGAGGTCTCGAAGGCGCCAGCTCTCGATGAGGCGGTGTCACCTCCTCTTGGTCCAGACTTGTCACGCTTCAGCCTTTGCTTTGGTTTGCTTTTCTACCTAGTCTGCTTCGAGGTGGCGAAGACTGATTCATTACCAATGTCGAGAGCGGTGACTCCTGAGAAGCCACCGAGGCTCCCGGGCTGGTGACTGCCGCGACCGCCTACATAGAGGACGGCCTAGTCCAGCTGCTGCTTTGCTACCGAGACTTCGCCGCCCTTTGCTTTCCTCTTCTTGTTCAGAGGCCGGGCAGCTGCTGCAGGATAGGGCTCTATTTCTGAGCCAGCCATCTAATCCACTCGTGGAAATGGCTTTACGCCGTATGCAGCTGCACTTTGGTTATATTCCCATTACTAACTCTCGGTGCTGGTGCTTTCAACTCGGGCCAAATCGCGGCCTCGACTGCCTGCAATACTCACCGCCTGAAGTCTCTCTTGCATCACCGGCTGGCCTCCCCGCGATGGAGAAGCAGCAGCTGCCTAGCTAGACTCTGCGTGGTAGGTCTGCGCGCTCTCGAGTTGTCGGGGGAGCTCGTGTGCATGTCGGCCTGCCTTCTTGCCCTTGAGCTTGCTCTGGTCAAGAAGGTGCTCACTTGGTACCTTTTGTCCGCTAGCTGCTCCACTGAAGGTTGAGTATGCTTCAATATATGCCTGCCTCTCAGAGGCCAACTTGTCTGGGTCTTCCAGGCCATACTCAAAGATGTGTCCCTCTGCTGCGGGGTCAACCAGATGAGTGTATGGCTCAGAGGTATCCCGGTCACTTCGCTGAGCTACACCACGGCTATGAGCACTGCCTGTGAGCAGCTCCGTGGCGCTATTTGTGCCCATAACCTGAGCTACTGCCGATCTGCGAGTCGAAGTCTTCTCTCTGCTCACTTTTTCTCTCCCTCCACCAATCTTTGAGGTAGTTTTCGTATACAACTTCTGGTCGACAATTTTTCCCAACCTCTCATGAAGCCCTTCTGTCTCCCTGCCTTGCTTGCTATTCGTACCCTTTCGGTTGCCTTGGATTGCGCTTGTCAGATGAGAGGCTCGTGAGCCTGCAATTTATTAAAGGATCTCGTTGTGGTGCTGCATCTGGGCAAGAGCGTGGCTCCTCGGGAGGAGGTGGCTTGTGTCTGGCTCTGTGTACGTCGTTGCAAAAGCAGATGTGTGAGCTACTTGAATGAATTTGTGGCCCATTTTTGGCTTTCGTTGACTCACCTCTTGGTGGCTCTAGCGGTACTCTGGGTGTGGCGCTGAGCTCTATTGCTAGCTATTGCCTGGATAAGCTTTGCTTCTCGATTGTTTGGCTGCTTTCCCAGGTGTCCTGAGCGGCTTGGCTTGGGAGCCCATGTTTCGATCTGGCGAAGCAGTCTGCATGTGCTCGTCATAGTGTCTTTCTGCCATCCGCAAGAGCTTTGACTCGCTCCTATGCATCTCCGGCAGCTGAGTAGCGTCCTTTGCGCTTTGGTATAGATGCTGATACTTTTAGATATATCGCAAAGCCCTCAAAGTCTTCTCTCGGCGATCACTGACCAGATTCTGCACCGCACGAGGTACCTGGTAATGTCGAGTGGGCATCACCGGCTGAGGACGTCGCATAGAGTCCAAGGCACCAGGCCCAAATCCTCGCATAGGCACTCCTCCTCCTGGTCCAAGCTGTTAGGACAAGAAGGTGCTGGCTCCGACGCCAGGAATATGTGCGGCACTCGAAGCAGGGCCAGGCTCCGTGAAAGCACTTGGTCCAACGAATATCCTCTCACGAAGTAGCACATTTTACTGATCGAGCAAGAGCTTGTTGATCTTATGCTTCCTCTTTTGGCTCGGTTTTTGATTGAACAACGACATGAAGTTCTTCTCAAACCTCTTAACAGTCCTCTCTTGCTGCAGCTGGACGCGTTGTAGCCGGCAACGAGTCTGCTTTGCCTTGAGCATTCTCGCAAAAGACTGAATCATGACTATCTTGTCCATATTTTACAAGTAGTACTGGAGCTGCTTCCTCTTAATGGCCTCTCTCAGTACCCTCTGAATGATGATTGCCTTCTTGCATCGAATCCTCTCGTTGACATAGCGCCTGAATATGAACACTTTATACTGCCCTTGGATAGCATTCACATGTGTGTGCAGTTTCTGCTTGATTTATCTGCATACCTGCAAACTCTTGGTGTACTTGATGAGGCGGCAAAACTTCTTCCAATAGAAGTGGACGCACCTTGTCCTGTTCATTGTCTGGCGCTGCTTCTTCAAATGCTTTCTTACTGCTTTCTGAATCTTTGTTGCTGATTTTTGAATCAAATTGTAATGTAGCCATTGCGTAAGGCCTCTTCTGTGGTGATGGGTCTGCTCCAATCAGTCCAGGATGTTGACTGTGGCATGTTTGATGTTTCTGAGCCTGCTGTATCTGCGGTAGACCTTCAGCCCTTTCAAGAACTTCTGGACTGTGACCGAGGACTATCTCTTGAGGGCATAGCGCTGCTTGTAGAACCGCTGGATTCTGACGACCCGAGTCAGGTATTCTCGATATGCTCTCACTCTCTGCTGTGCCAGCTTGCCCTTGATGAACTTCTGGACGACAGTCGCCTGCATATCCTTGTGCCGATTGATCTCTCTTATTCCAGTAATAAATATTCTGGCTCGCTTCTGGATCATTCGGATCTTTGTGAGCTTCATCTGGTCGAAAGCATCACTGATCATTTTGAAGTAAACCTTCTTTGCGAGGTACGTGCGGAGATACTTTTGCACAATCACTGAGTACTTCTACTCCCGTAGCCTCTGCTTCCTCCTTTTGGCGAGGAACATCCTGGCGAAGCTCTGTACATATATGACTATCAGCTCAAACTTCATCTGCACCACGAGCTTCCTGGCCTTGAACCCTCTATATCGCTTCTGGATAATTCGGGCTGCCAGCTCCTGGAAGTAGAGCTGCTGCACCTTCCGCTCGTGGCGAGGCTGGATCTTTGTCGCATAGAGCTCTAAGCCTGCCTGAAGAGGATGTTCTCGATTCTGTACTATCACTTGCGTCAATGTTGCTCCACTGTCGAGCTGGGGCTGCTATCTGATGGTTCCCAGCCCTGCTGCCTGGCCACCAAAGTTCCCAAAGTTCATCATCGTGGCGTTGGCTTGGGCAGCATTGAGTGTGGCTAATTGCTACTTGGCATATTTCTCCAAGTTCAGATAGTTCTGAGACTGCGTTGCTTGGTCATAGATCAGCTACCAGCCTTCAGCACTTGCTGGATCTGGGCTGTGATCATTCTTTCTCCGATTGAGATGAGCTCTCAGGTCTCCTTTGAAATCATCGGTGACCTTGAGTATTCTCCGTTCGAGATGGAAGAAGAGCCCACTTGCCATCCTGTCGAGCATGGAGACCAGCCAGTCTGTCCTTTCCGCACATGCTGGGCTCAAATTAACTTCGAGCAGCCAAGGCTTGAGCTTTCGGTCCAGCATGAAGTCAAATCCGTAGATTTCGAATGAGTTGTTTTTGTGCTCGACTCCTACCTCTTGACCTGAACGAATGGTCTGGATGATCACTTCCTCAATGCCCTTCCTCACCTTATCACACTTGGCCTAGTCGTTCTTGAATGCCTTCCTGAAGAATTCCTGCTGGCTCATGACGAGGTCTTCGTCCTTGTTCGAGACCTTGGAGTTGTGCTTTTGAATCGAAAAGTTTGTCAAATGCTTATATGAATCCTGAATATCATCCAGCTCATACCTCGATCCACAGAGTCTGAGGTAGAACTCCGAGAAGATATAGATCTGAAGAGGATCAAAACTCGTGACCAACACCCATTGCCTGATGTCAAACTTCCTGATTTCGTTGTGATGAGTCAGCAACAGAGGCTTCTCAATATATTTCTGGACTATCTTCGACTGGGCTTGTGCATTCTTGGTGAAAGAAGAGAATTCCTGCAAGCAGTTGTCGATGCAGTAGATTCCGAAGCCACGAGCATTGTAGCAGGGCTTCACGATCCAGATATTGTGTGTCCCGTCTGTGGCATACTGCGCTATAAGTCTCTTCATCGCCTTATGGTACTTGACGACCTTGCAGACCAGGAGCATTGAGGGGTTCTCCCAGCATGGGTTGCCCGTAGAGTCGGCATAGCACTCCCTCTGAGCTGCTGACGTGCCATCTGCCAGCTTCAAGATGGCTTGCAAGGCTTTCAGCCCTTTCTTGTCGGGTCTGAGGTCCGTTGGTAGAGTGGCATAGTCGAGGATGGGAAAGCTCTGCTTCGAGTAGCCCAACAGCTGCTGCCATGCCTTCTCGCTGAACATCCTGCTATGGGCTGGGCCATTAGCTCCTGCAGAAGTATCTCCCATGGTGCTGTTGGTTTTGACCCCATAGGGCTGGTAGCTCTTTCGCTGGTCGTGTGGCCGGAGCTCATCTTTGACCATGTCGTTCATCTTGTCTTTCCCAAACTGGTTCTTGAGGAGTTGGCCGCAGAATTTGAGGGCTCTGTCCAAATGTTGGGTGTGAACGAAGACATGCGCAGGGCAGGGACACTGGTTGATCAGCTCCCACCTCAAATTGCTTATGTCATCCAGATAGTTGTATGCACCTGAGCCGTCGTCTCTTCTTCGTTTGAGCTCTTACAGCTTATTGTGGGCGGTGTTCATGCCTTCTCTGCAAAATGACTTGAACATTTGGTAGTGCTTCTTGATGATGATCTGGATAGCAGTGCTTTGATAGTCATCGACGAGCTCATCTGTTTGCCCAGCTTAACTCAGGTCGTAGCACCTTGGGAACCACTCATCAGCCTTCACGTAGGGGCTCGTATTCTAATACAAAGTCTTGCACAAGCCCGATTTGGTAGTTATTTCGGTGTTCGACTGGAAATGGTTGAACATCTGGCAGCTTCGCAAATTAGAATAGTCTGCTGGGTGATCCTGAAATTCAAACTTGACATCGAAGACTGCAGCTCCTCCTGGGAACTTGTTCTTATTCTCTATCCAGTATTGGGAGCGACGTTCCACTGCTCTCTTGAGGTGGGGCTCATTGGTTCGAATCAGACAAATAAGCCTATCTTCTTGATAACCAATGCCTCGGCCTCTATTTGGTGAGGGACTCAACGTTTTGGAATCGATACCACTGGATCCTGGCTTTCCAACATGTGCTTCGGGCTTGCTACTAGCTTCAACATACCTGGCAGGTGAGATATTATTTGCTCTATTATTACCTTCTGTTTATTCAAGCTGCTTCTTTAGCCATTGTCGATTGAGTTCCCTTGGACCAGCGTGGGACCCTTGCTTGGTTGCTTTCTAATTGAGGTTGCTCAAATAGTTTTCCATCTACTGTGCCCTCTTCTCTGGGTCAGTTTGCTCTGCAAGGATATTTGTGAAAGTTTACTGAACCTATTAGACTTTCGGGTTTTGATTTGTTGATTAGGATCGATGTTGAGGCTTGGCAGCTAATCTTTCTTTTTCAGTCGGCTGTTGTACCCCAGCTTCTTGCTTGAACTCTGTTTCAAGTCTACCATTTATAGATGCTCCTCTTTGTCGATCTGTTCTCTCGCCATCTTGCAGAAGCAATGAGGGATTTCGCTTAGCATGCTGATCAGCAGGCAAAGTGGCATAATGATTGCTCACATCTTCCATCTCGTTAGAATTGTCTTTACCGAGTTCTCCTTCTTGGTCCAACCTTCCTGGCTAGTTTGAGCCTTCAGCCTCACCTTTTAGCTTCGATTTGAGTTGGGGTTGCCGCATCTGTGTCTTCGAAACAGCAGATATAGTAGCTGCACGGCCTGATGGAGTTGCCAAAGTCCTTGAATGATCCCTTTCCTTTGGCGATATTACGCTATATATAGCCTGGTCAACAAGCTTCGCCAATTTCTTCCCTCTTTTTGGATTGGAGACTGGAGAGCCAGGATTCTTCTTATTTCCCATCTTTTCCAGCTTCTTTGAATTCTTTGACGATTTCTTATTGCCAGTGTGTCTCTAGCTTGTGTTTTACCCAAACTGGGACAGTGTTTGAGTTATGTCATTGGATTGCTCTTCTTCATCAACTAGATCCGAACGAGCACTGCTTGGTACTTCTTGATCGTATTTTATGTCTTGGTCTGCTCGGTGGTTCAAATTGTTGTTTGGCCTCATAGATTCAGCTGCTATGTTAGGTCGCTAATCAATAGCTGTATATCGATTGATTGAAGGCACGCCTTACGTCGTTGGTCCTGCCTTAGGTGAGGTCTTCTCCTCCTTGCCTCCTCTAAAGCTTTCCTGAGCCCTCTCCTACTCTTGGTCATCTGGAGCTGGAGGCCCTCTTGTCGCATCCGTTGCAAAGTTAAGTTGACTTTTGCGTTCAGACATTTTATTTTTATAATTATTTTCATTAATTACGAAAGTTTCTTAATTGCAGATTTCGTTCTAATTTGAATTTTAGCCGTTTTCTGCATCTTTTGTTTTCGACGATTGTGCCGGCTTGCCAACAAAGAGTGGGATCGCCGCAGGCGTGTCCATCAGCATCATAGATCTTCTCTCGTTTTTCAAGTTCTGGAACTCATCTTGGCGGCCTCTCTGCTCAAGTATCCGGTTCAATTCCACAGCATTATGGGCGTCCAATGAGTCAATTGGCTACAGCCCACGAACTTTGACCTACTTCCTAGAGCTCGCAGTTTGGAGAGTCGCAGCATGTACCTGATTATATTCTCTCTCAAATGTGGGCATGGGGCAGTAGACCATATCCTTCTTGAGCTTGTTACTCGGCCCCAGAGCTGCTTCCAACCCGAACTTGCCTTTCTTCACTTTGACAGTGGGAGGATTTGCCAGTGACATCTTGTGCTAGATTGGCTTCAAATTTCCTTTGTGCTTAGAGAGTGCGTGGGTGGAACGATTTGGCTAACTCATAGCCAATAGAGGTGCCACTCCTTGGTCTGCTGAAGTATGCGGCAACTCCTTCTTCTTGCCTGGGTTCGCTTTGATGCTAGAGTGTGTGTGCGAAAGGAGCTGAGCTTTAGTTGGAATTGAATCAGCATAAACAACAAGAGCTTGCTATTCTTCCGAGATGATGGCTGGATAGTCAAGACGCCCATTAGTGGATCGCAGATTCTGCTAGCTGTGCCTCTGATTGTTGGTGGACTGATTTTAGTACAGCTTCTTCTTGGTTTGCGATTTGACATAGCTCTGCGATTGCCTTATCTCTGGCAAGACCTCATATGATGGTCCTTGCCGATTGAAAGCACCTTGAAGCTTCGAGTTTGAAGATTACATATTTGATTTGTGAACTTCTCGTTCAAGATTTGGGCTATGTTTGCATAAGTTACGTTTTAAATTGATCATAATTTTCTATGACGGAGCTTCAAAGTTTTTGATAAATAGCTATTCTTCTTTCTTTTGGGAGCTGAAATTCACAAGATCTTTTTCTTTTCTCGATTTTGAGACTTGGTAATCCTTCGCAAGCTCACCTAGATAGTGGTCATTTCTCTCGCCTATGACAAGCACTGCAGCATCGCTAACTCTTTTCGACACAAAACAATTAATCGTGGACCCAGGCTCTGGCAAATGGTCATCAAGCATGCCATAGTTGCGGGCGCTTTCATTCTTTCTTTTAATCTGAGTTGCAGTTTCTGCTCTTCCATTCTCCAACGAAATCTCTTACATCTGACCTATGTGACTCAGTTTTCCGGTGAAGCTCTTAAATTCCTTCTTCTCTGGACTCTCGTCGAACACGCTCTAAATTGGGCCTTCTTGTGGCTTACGATTCACCTCTTTTGGTTCCTCTTCATCATTTTGACTTCAAACGTTCATGTAATTGAGATTTTGTTCAATCAATATCTTGTCATCTTGGTGGTATCCGTGATCAGTCCGATAGAACTTCTGAACATCTTCAACTTGCTTTAGAATATGTGCTTGCTGAGCAATTTCTGCTCCTTTATCATCAGGTCCTTCCCTTGCTTCTGGAGGTGTTTCTCACCCGTTCTCAAAATCCTTTCTTGGGTGTTCCATTTCCTTGGAGACATTGGTATAAGTTTCCTCGTCATCATACTGCTCACTGGTTCTTTTATAAATCCTTGGCTTACTGATAGGCGCATCAATTCGATCAGGATCATAGGAATCACGTGAATTTTCGATAGTATAGTCATTACTGGCCGCTCTGATTTGGTCTTTGCTGAAGCAATTATCTCTTGTCAATCGTCTTTGCTTCATTCCTTTCAGCCACTGGTATCTCTGTTTGCTGGCTGCTGAGCTCAATTCTTTAGAGACTCTAATTCTACCAAGAGGGAAGTTGGCGGAGCCATCATTGTGTTCAGGTGATTCCCTGGATTCACCCCGAGAATTTAAGGTGCTGAACCCAGAGCTCGTCATATTGCCTAGGTTGAGGGAAGTCATGGCGTCAGGATGTGAAGATGTATGCTCGACATAATACGCATCTGCAAGGACCACCTTGAATTATGTATCCCTCTTTATCTTTGTGAAATGCTTTTGCTTCAATGGGAGCTACCCAGCTAACACTGGGGCTTTTACAGCCTTTCGTTTCGATTGGCTGCTTGCCGATGCTTGTGCTTTGCTCATCTGCTGACCAGTCGGCTGCCTTCTGTTTTGGTAATGTTCATTACTTTTGCCCACGTACTCTGAAGCTTGCCACCTTTCTGCGACGAGGCTTGCCGCCTCCAGTCTGGCGTCAGTGCTATACTTTCGATTTGATTAGGAGCATTCGCCCTCCTCAAAGCCATTGCGAGTTTGTTGGTGCTAGTCTTGGTGGTATTTCTACTCCAGGTTCTACTTAGATCTCTTTTGCTTCAGAGCAGCTGTGCTACTTTGGTGATTTGCGTAAGTCTGCATTTGTATGCTAACTCGCTTGCCTTCGATTTTGGTGTTTAAGCTGACCTTTAATCTATCTGTGCTGTGATTCGCTTTTGCCTTTGACAGTGGATCAAAGGCTCTCTAGTCATTACTATTCGACATGGTGGTGGTATACAGTGTATTCATGAGGTACATCTAGTCATACGCTTGCTCTTCTCAAGCTCGGCGAGGAGCTGTTTTTGTGTGTTGTCGTCCGTTGCTGCTCCCTAAAGCCGGCTGCATGGACTTTTTCTTGTTTTCCAATTGAGTATAATTGAGCTTATGGGTCGTACTCCCTTTAACTTAGCTCTGAGCTGTGGCTTTTCTGACTTCTTCGGTCTATTTGAAAGGCGAACCACCATTTGCGGTCGATTATTGGCGCAGTTTCCCTCTGTAATCATTCTGAACGCTGTCGGGGGTCTAGCCATGTTATGAATGTCCTTTCA